>MDSZ01050266.1_pt1 | contig 12440 bp, 7 predicted proteins | sample 811201 | NCBI WGS metagenome assembly MDSZ01 (sample SAMN05326647, study PRJNA326480) | marine metagenome | isolation source: seawater | place: Indian Ocean: North | collected 2010
CACGTGTGTAATTTTTTGGTCTAGGTGAACGAGGTGATTTGTTTTTATTAATTCTATTTCACGCTCTACGCCTTTGACATGACCATACAGAGATATAATATGCTCTCTGTCGTCTTCTGGTGTTATACCTTTAACTGTGTCCATTAAGCTAGTCCCCGTTCTTTTCTTCTATAGAGTTGTTCGGTTGGCGACAAGTATATACTTTCTGAGTTAGTAAGTCCAGTCTGCGGACTAACCGCGGTCCCCGATACGTTGGCCATTTGGTTTGGCGCTACCACAGGGGTCCCTGTGTCAGGGAGCGTTGGCACCGGCATGTTTGGTTGAGCTGTTTGTGTCTGTGTAGGTGTGACAGGGGCTCTTGATACTTGTTCTGGTTCTTTTCTTTCTATTTCAAAGTCTTCAAATCTTTTCATAGACCATTTTGCTTTTGCTTCTTGTAATTCTCCAAGAGGTAAAAAATCTTGTATATTAAATTTTTTGTTAGGGTTTGCATTTGCAATTTTTTTGTATCTAGCCATTAAACCCCCTTTACCATAAGATAACGGTTTGTATCGTCCGGTCAAAATAGCACCAATAGTGCTAGCAGGAATTTTTCTGTCACTTAAAGCTGTAATAATTTGACTTTCAGTCATTAATCCAGAATCTAATGCAGATTTAACTGCTCTATAAAATCTGTATTGTTCTCTAAACGCTTCTTCATTCATATCATTGTATTCACGTACAAGTTGTTCTGGTCCACGTTGTTGATAGTTTTTTGTGCTGTACCAACCTTCACTAACTTTTGGTTCTTTAAACGTGTTTTGAAACTCACTAATTTTAAAAGCAAATGATCCAGGAACATCAACTGTTACTGTAGAGCCACCTATTAATTTAAACGCTTCATCTCCTATTTCTATAGGTTGTCCTGTTCCTGAAACGTCTCCAGCTAATGCAGCTGTTACACGTTGTGCAGAACTAATAACACCTGGTTCGTTTTTGTTTAATATGTGCATAATACCTTTATCAAATTTTTCTAAAGCGGTGTCTGAATCAGACCACACGGAACTTCCTGTTTTTGTTTTACCTGTTAAAGCCTCATACACACCCTCTGTACCAATAGATAAACCAAACAATGTGCCGTTTAATAAATCAAGCAATGGACCTGACGCACCAAAATATTCTGATAGAACATCTGTTTCTATTCTAGCAGGGTCTAGTTTTGTTTTTGGATCTGTAGACCTAACTATTAAATTGTTTACTGTAGAACTAATTAAATCATATGGATTGTATCGAGACATATCAAATACTTTAAATGTGCCTTTATCTTTATCTAAATTACTAATAGGTATTAAATCACTATACTTCATATAATCCGCTGCAAACTCATCTTTGTAAGTTCTAATTTGTTCAGGTGTAATATTAGTCATTGCATAACCTAATCCTCTAGCGCCCTCGTTTAACGCCCACAATGTTGCAGCCTGTCCCATTAACGACCTGTATCCCATGGCTCTAAGAGTTGGGTTGTCAGACGCTATATGTTTCATTGCTAATACAGATGTTGCAAAACTTGTTCTAATTATCTCTGCAGGGAAAGATACAAAGTTACCGATAAAAGGTATTTTTCTAATAGCTTGAATCATAGGCGGTACTTTACTATAAGTAGGCATAAGTTCTCTTACCAACATTCCAGCATATTCTTCTACAGCCTCGTACATATTTTTTGGATTAAATTCTGTAATACCAAAATCATCTCTAACTGCTTTTTTAACTTCGTTAATATTTTTAAACGCACCTTTAAGTTGTGATTTTAAATACTCATGACCGTACCATTTCCAAACGTTGTCACCACCTGAGTATAGTCTTGTGGCTGTTTTCATAAGTTTAGAGTTGTCAGCAGCACCTGCTAGTTTGCCAAACGTGCCAACTTTACCTGATTTTATATCTGCAAGGACTGCGCTTAACTCTGATGCTACAATATTTTCATCAATCACTCCAAGTTCAGATTTTCTTGTAATATTTTTTATTAACTCTTCTTCGTTAAAAGTTCTACCTGCTCCAAAAATATCATCTAATGTAATTTTAATTGCATCTGTTACAGAAGCTGCTCCACCTATCCATCCATTATTAAGGACAAATGCTGCAGCACTACCAAAGTTACGTGTTTGAGTTGCTGGAGATAGAACTGTTTTACCTGTTTGCACACCTGCTTTATATGCAATCATAGATTGATAAATACTACTTTCCATAAATTTATCTAATTGTCCAAGAGACCCTCGCAACATTCCAGTTACTTCTTTTGATCCGTACAGTTGTGTAATACCTGAGTCTAGTAAACCAAGACCTGGAACACGACCAACAGATACAGGGTTAACGACACCGGCTCTAATAGCTTCGTCTCGTGATACAAACAAACGTCCTTGTTGTAATAACAATTCACCAATACGATCATAGTTTTTTAAATTTGCAGCCTGTGTTACCAAACTTGCTGTTGTCTGCATGACAGAAGAACGTAGTCCTTTTTCTTCTCCTAATAGTTTTCTAATAACATCAGGAAGTTCTTCTCCTGTTTGCACATACACATCATCTAATTTTAAGTTTTCTTTTGCTATTTTTTGTAATTGTATAATTGGGTCAAATCCTTCTGTTTTAACCGTAGCCAATAAATCATCTACCTGTTGTCTTGCAAAATTTCTAATTGCAACATCTGTGTTTTCTGTGGAGTTTTTAATAGCTAGTTCTACTAAAGACTCATTGTTACGAATACGATCAACCACAAAGTCAATTGCTTGTTCTTTTATTTTAGGATCTACTTTAAATTGTGGGTTTGTAAATACACCAAACGATTGTCTAATATATGATTTTAAATTACTTGTTAAAAATTGTTTTAAACCACTGTCGTCAGGCAACACATCTTTATAAAAGTTACGCACCGAGTCAAACTCTTCGCTTAGTGCTTTTGACATAGACTGTAATTCTGGTGGTAAATCAGATAACTTTATTTGTCCTTTTATATACGATAAAACTTGATCAAGTAAATAATCTTGCCCTGCCGGAGATGTTTTATTTGTATTGTATCTTTTTAAAAACCCGTTCGCTAAATCATATGCTTTTTTTTCAATAGAATCTAAGATCTTCTCTATTTGTCTAGATTTTGATTTAATAAAGTTTTGTGTTTTTACATCTAAATATAATTGGTCGGGACTTCTTGCTCCTGCTTCTCTAAAAAACTCAAATATTTTGTCTATTTTTTTAAGATTAGCTTTTAATGGGTCAGCGTCATTTACTTCAAACATTCTCCAATCTTTAAAATCAGGAAGTTGTTTTATCAATCCAGGTTTCGCGCCCATCGCTGCAACCGTAGCTCTTGTAATTATGTCTTTGCCTAAAAAGTTTGCAAATATTTTAGTGCCACCTGCAAGACCCTGACTTACTTCTCTTAGTCCTGGAACTTCTACTTCTAGTTTTCCTGCTGCACTAAATGGTGCTTTTAGCGTACCACTTGCTAAATAAGATAATGGTTTAACTGCTAACTCATTTCCTAATTGTAATGTTTTACTTGCCACAGCTGCTCCAGGTTTAAGTAAACCATTTTTTGTAACGTACCATAAAGGGGGACCAACTAATGGAAACAAACCACCGATGATTGCACCATCTGCACCAAAACGCAATCTGTTTTTAAAATTTGCAACAGATAATTCTTTACCACTTAGTCCTTCTGTGTTTTCATAATCATACCCTAAAGTATTATCAAACAGTAACGGATCGTCTCCAAACACTTCAGATACTGTATTATATGGTCCACCAGCAATAAAATCAGTAGTGCCAAACACAGCAGCTGTTGTACCAACACGTTTTGCAACGTTAGATATTTTTGCGCCTAACAACGCACCACCAGTTAAACTGTATGTTGGTGTTGCAAATAAATTTAAACCTTTAGATTTAAGCATACGTCTTAACAGGTTTACTCCTTTAAATACAGAACCACCTGGCACACCAAACTCAACACCTATTGCCCCAACTTCTCCTAAAAATGTTTCTGGTTCTGTAATACGGCCTTCCTCTATCATCTTGTCGTAAGATTTTTTTATTTTATCAGTCGCTTCCGTACCAAATGCCCAATCAGGTGCCGTTGACGCAAGGTCCACGATGTTGTATCCAAGACGCGTAAACCCTGTTTCTTGTGCCCTATTTACTTCGTCAATAAAAGAGATGTACGTTTGTTCGTCAGGTGTTTTACCAACGCTTTGTGTTAAAAATTGTCGTAAACCGTATACAGCAGGAAAGTATTCTTCCATTTGTATGTCGTTTTCTGTGCCCTTACGCAAATTGTTATAAATACTTTTAACAGTTTCTAAAGCCATTATTTGTCCTGTTGCTGGTGCAGCAACAATACTTCTTACAATAGGGCTTTCTGTAAACAGTTTATAGCCTTCTGTTAATGGTCTAACTTCTATGGGTCTATCACCTTTATTTAAAACTGTGCGTGTGTCTTTTAACACGTCTGCTACTTTTATTTCTGTTGCTTCTCTAATAGGATCTATTCTGTCAGATAGTTTGTCGTCGTATAAATCTTTTATATCTTGTTGTAATTCTCTTATGTTGCCGAAGCCAAAAGAAAGACCGGTAAATCTATCGCTTATTCTTTTTTCTTCATCGTCACCAACTAATCCTGGTGTAACAAAACGTTCTCTGTCCAATATTTTATATTCTTCCATAGATTTAAGTATTGGTATATTTTTTTCTACAACCTCTTTAAATGCAGCCACTCCAGAAAAACCAGGCGGTTTAGGGTTTATAATTTTACCACTTACACCAAAATTTTTTAAAAAACCCTCTGCCACATCAGGCTGCATAGAAACACCCAACTCTTCAGCTTTTGTAATAATATTTTTAACATTTTTTATTTCAACGTCTGTTAAATTTTTTCCATTTAATACTTTAGAATTTAATTTTTCTATAAAATCAACAGCAGGTTGTTTAAAGTTTCTGTGTAAAGGTTGAAGTATTAATTGTCTATTTGCTGGAAACTCTAAACCAGCAATATTTGTTTCTACAGATTTTATGTGATCAATTTCAAAAAGCCTAGAGTCAGTGTTTTTGTTAAATAAACTTTTAAAATCTATTTTTTTAGGAGATATTGTTCCTGTTTTTGGGTCTACAGTTATGCTTATTTTTTCAATAAATTTTGAATTATTTAAAATACTTTTTTGCAAATTTTCATTATTTACAGTTAAGTTGTTTATATATTTAGCGTAGATTCTTTGTTGTTCTCTAAGTATTTTTTCTTCAAGAGGTAAATTTTTAACAGCCAATCGTATTTTTTCTCTGTATCTGGATTGTCGTTCTGCTAGACCTGCTGTGTATTTTGCCCAAGCCAAGTCTCCTTCAGGCGTTCCTCTATTTGCTTTTAATTCTTTTAATCGTTTATTTTTTTTTCTATAACTTGTATTAGATGAAATACGTTTTTGCAAAAGTTCTCTTGCTTGTTCTATAGGTATGAAAAGTTCATCCGCTATTTCTGCAGCTACTTTTTGTTTAGCTAGTTCTTGATTTGGTATATTGTAATTTGATAATTTATTAGAACCATCACTTTTTGATATAATATTTAAAGGATCGTTCCAATTTTCTCCAAATTCAGTTGGGTCGTATTTTCTGTCAGAATACATTCCACGATAAATTTGAGAATAATCATCTACAGGTAATTGTTTTTCTGCAGTTAAAGTTCTGTTAACATATCTTTTTATTACATCATCTGTTAAAAAACCTTTTTTACTTTTTAATTTTAATTTTTTTATAGCTTCAATGTTTTCGTCTCTAGATAAATTAAAATCTACTTTGCTTGCTACTAAATTTTGAGCATCTCCTAATTCAACTTTTGCAGCAGGACCAAGTAAATCATTAACTCGTGTTTCAGATACACCTGTTATTCTAGCTAGTTCTGCTCTATTAGCACCAGGGTTTGCTTCTAATGCATCCATTATAATTTTTTTAGTTGCTGCGGTTTTATTTGTAAAATAACTAATATCTCTTTCGGGTTTTTTACTTTTAATTAATTCATCTATGTTTTTAACAACATCTGCACCGACTCCTGACGTTGGTTTAGGTGAAACTCCACGTGTGGCAGAAAAACTAGTGTCACCATATTTTATATCACTAGATAAATTACTTGCAGTTTTACCAACACCTTTTGCAATCCCTTTACCTGCTCCTGTAACTGGAATAAATTCTGTTAACAACGCAGCAGCTAATCCAGTTTGCGAAGCTAAACTATTTTTATTGTAAAAATCTTCTATATACCTAAGTTGTTCAGGAGTTGGGTCTCCCCCTAACATTTCTCTAACTTTGTTCATGTTAAGTTTTGGTGCAACTCTACCTAAAATACCATCGCCCTCGTCATACAATTCCTTAATTGTAAACCGACCACCTGGACCGTCTAAAGCAGCTAAACCCATAGCGCCTAATTCTTTAAACTCGTTTTTAAATCTAGCTACAGCATTGTACAAACTACTACCTTCTTCTTGTAGTTGAGATGCCACAACCTGCATAGATCTTCTGTTTAGCTCTCTATCGTATTGTTCTTTTATGTTGGGATTGTTTAGGTAAAAATCTCTATCTTTACCTGTTAATTTGTTGATGCCGTCTTTCCCAACTAATTTTGTATCTACATACTCTTCGTAGGTTTTTGGGTAAGCATTTAAAATGCCTTCAGCAATTTTCATTTAAGCCACCTGTGCTGGTAGTTGTAAATCCGTATTATACTTTTGGTTAAATTGTGCGATGTCTTCTTGTGTTTCTAAGTTTGCAAAATCAAGCAATGCTGCCTCACTTGTTGCAAGTAATCTAACAACACCGTCAGTTACTTCTTGTGGTAATCGTGCACGTAATTCCTCGAATGTCAGTCCAACAGAATTAGGTCGTGGTTGTGGTTGTGTTTGTTGCGCCATCATCGGATTTCCACCTTCTTGTAGTCCAACGCGACCACCTTCTGCGTATGTGCCCATACCTAAATAACCTAAGTCTAAACCTATGCCGCTAAACCCTCTTTCTAAAATTATGGCCTCTGCTATTTCTTTTGATCTTACTGCGTGTTCACTCGTATTAGGTGTTAAACCTTCACTGGTCGCTATTGTTTCAGCTCGCTTACTTATACTTAGTATTTCTATTTCTCCAAGTTTAGACACAATAGGAGATGTATATTTAGCAGTGGCTATACCTATTGCGTTTCTAGCCTCTTGTCTTTGTGTTGGAGTGCTGTTTGGATCTAATATAATTTTAGACTGTTTTTCAATTTCTTCGTTTATAGATTCAAAATCTTTTTTATCTAACTTAGCTAATTCAATGTCGCCATCTATTTTCATTTGTAATCTGTCCGTTTCAGATGCGTCTTGTAAATTAAATAAATCTAAATCCCCTGCTTGTTGTATAGCAATTAAATCTTTTTCTTGTTCAAATTTTCGTTCACTTTCAAAATCACTTAAGGCAGCACCTGCCATTAATTTTTTATTAGCTGCTAGCTTAGCTTGATAGTCTGCTTCTTTAGCCGCGGCGCTCGATGCAAGATCCTGTCCAAGTCCTGACAATGCTGGACTTGCCGCTTGTAGTGCACCGATAAATCCACTACGACCTGTTGGCTGTGCACCCATAATCTCGGCTCCTGCTGATGCAATACGTAAATAATCTGCTGTTGATAATCCTTTTTGTCTTTGTGGTTCTTCAAACAAACCCATTTCTTCTAGATAACCTACGGCTCCTCCTGGTTGATAGCCCACACGTCCACCATTCTCAAAACCAGATACAATACCATTATTGCGTGAAGAAGCTTTACCACCTCTTCTAAACATTGGTCTGTTTAATGATTTCATTATCCTTGTCCTCTGTTAAAAAATCCACCAGCACCTAGTAAACCAAGAATCCCGGTCCCCGCTCCAAGAAGCGTTTGCATTGTAGATGGGTTAGGTGTTGTTTGGAATGTTGTACCACCTGGAGCACCATATGCAGCACCTAGCATCTGACCCATGAAACCCATGCCTTGTTGTGGTGCGTAAGCTAGCGCTTGAGCAGCTTGCTGTTGTGCATCTAGAACTGATTGTTGGTAAGCTTGGTTTTGTGCTCCCATTTGTGATAGTGCATTAATTTGATTTCCAAGCATAGATATATCGTATTGTCCAAGACCTTGTTCAGCTGCAGATAAACCACCGTACTGTGCTAATGTGTTTGCTAATTGTTGTTGTGCTTGACCAGCCATACCTGCTTGCGCGGCTCCTGCTGCGCCGTACATTTGTTGGTTTTGTAATGCTTGTTGATTTGCTTGTTGGAATGCTTGTGCCGCTAATTGGTTTGCTTGTGAAAAACCTTGACTCAATAAGTTTGCTTGTAAACCAGCTCCACCTAAAGCAGCGTCTGCTCCTAGCTGTGCTTGTGCAACTGCTGCACGACTACCACCAAATGCTGATCCTGCACCTGCTCCAAACTGTGCCGCTTGTTCTCCAACTTGTTGTTGGTAAGCAGCCATTGACGCATCAATAACTTCTTGTTGATACGGCGACATAAATTGTTTGTATGCATCAGGTCCCATGTACGCGGCGCCCGCATCTTGGCCCGCTGTGGCTGCAGCCTGCATAGCATCAAAAGCAGCTCCTGCTTTTTGCATGTATGGGTCAGCTACGTCTCTGTTCTGTGCAAAATAATCAGCAGCTCCTTTTTGAAATCCTTTTGCTCTTTCTAGGTACGCTTGATAACCACCAAGGCCACCTGCCAACTGTTGAGCTTGAAGTGTAAGAGGATCTTGACCTGCTACAAATTGATCTCCTGTAAATGATGAAGGGTCTACGTAAAAAGGACTATCTGTAATAGGTTTTGCGCCGCTAAAATATGAAGCAAAATCTTCACCAATACCAACTATATACGGAGGAGGCATTGTTGTGGTTGTTTGTGTCGCCATTATGCTATTGCCTCCATTTGATCCATAAGTTGATACATTTTTTGTGCTGCTGCTCTAGGGTTTCCTGTTCCGCCTGTCATTTTATCAAAACCTTTCATAGCATCAGCCGTTAATACAAATTCATTTTTTGACAACATAGCTGGTACGTCGTCAGCTTTTTCTTCAATACCTTGTGATACAAAAATACCATCACGGCCATCTAATTGCATGCCTCGTGGCATGCCAGGAGCCGCTGCAATAATACCTGTATTACCGCCTTCATTATAACCTACTCTACCACCCATTGCTAGCCCAAAAGGTTTACCATATTTATTCCATAACCTAGTAATTTCTGGATCTGGGTAAGCGCTGTCTCCGTAACTTCTACCAGAAGATCTTTTGTAACTTTCAAACCACTCTTTCCAAGCAGCGCCCTCTTCTTCTTCGTCTTTCATTTTTTGTTTTTTTAACTCTTCAGCTAAAGGCATAACCTGTGACAGTGTTGTAGTTGAGCCAATAGTTGTTAAAGTTTTTATAAGATCAAAATCACCTGTTTTTGGGTCTGTAAAACCAGGAAATACTGCTTCTCCTACACCTTGCGTAAATTTATCTAATGTTCCCTCTGTTTCAAAAAAACCTGGAGTAGGTTCTGGTGTAGCACCAAAAGTTGTTTGTCCACCGGGACCCGGACCTGGAGACTGTCCTCCAACACCTTGTAAATTATTACTGTATAAATTTTGATAATAATTAGGATTCTCATAACCACTTTTAAAAGCATCCATAAAAGTTACTCCACCTTTACCATCACCAATACTCATTATGCCCTCTTTAAGTCCAGAACCTATTCTTCCATAACCTTTTGGGTTACGTGCTTTGTATCCTTGCGCACTAAGAGCTGTGCCTAAAGCTGTATACGGATCAAGTTTACCAGAATGCATTTTAGCTGATCCAAGCTGACCTAAACCTAAAGCAAGAGGCATGCCTAGTGGACCGGCAAACATCATAGCTGCTGGACCTAAGAAAGGAGCAATCTCCTTTGGTACTAAAGCGTCTGCAACTTTATCAAAAAATTTTGTGAGTTTACCCATTAGTCTCCTGACTCCGCACCCATAGGTGGCATTTCTAATATCTTAACTTTAATGTCTATGGCTTTTGTATCGGACCAGAGTTGGCCACAATGTGAGCAGGTGCCTATCGCCTGTTCTTCTGAATCTACCTCATTCTCACAGCTTTTGCAATATATTCTCTGGTAAACTTCAGGTTGTATTACAGGTATTTTTTGACCATCTATAGTCTTATATTCTATGGGCTGTCCTTCTTTGACTAATCTCATTATGTAATCTCTAATACCGACAATAATACATGTAATCTGTTGGCTGTGCCTGCTGTAGCTTTGACTTCGTCACCCTCTTGTAGCACAAGTGGTTGTGTTAAAAGCTCCACGGTCCCCTTTGCACCGACAGCTTTGTCTTTAAACATGCTGAATACAGGGTCACCCGACACATTATCTCTTGTAATTGTAAGTGTTATTGTGTCAGCGTTATTACTGTCCTCACTAACAAGAATAGACTTGACAAGAGCCGTGGTTGACGCAACAGGAGGTGTGACTGTGTCATCAGTAATAGGCACTTTATATATCTGTGTTGCGTTTGTTGTTGTTAAGTCAACAGCTTTTAATAAAAATGTATCAGCCAAGATAGAAACTCCTTGCTAGGTTTTCGTCTTTTGCTTGTTGCTCGTACGAAAAGTTTAGTTGTGTAATAATTTGTTCAAGCTCACGAATAAGTATGTCAAACTGCACACGATCATATTGCGGTGTAGCTTGTGGTAATCGACCTATTACAACTTTAGCCATTATCGTCCTCCATCTGGTTTTACATCTAATCGCAACGTACCAAATCTCCAGTTATCTCCGACAGCTCTACTAGATATAAGTAAATTACCTTGACGTCCACGACCCCGAGTATCAACTTTAGTTGTTGTAGGTGTTACTGTTGACAAATTAATTCTAACGTTTGTGTAGTTAATAACTTTTTTATCATCAACGTGCGCTGCAGCTGTTGTGCCACTAACACCTCTTGTTATTGTACCACCTAACACGTTTACAGTTTTGCTTGTGTAAGAAATTAATTCTGAATCAATTAATATAGTTCCAGAAGATGGAAAGTTTGACGCGTCTGTTAGTGTAATAGAAGTTAATGCTCCACTACCCAATGCTCCGTTCAATGTAGTCTCGTTTGTTATAGAATTGTAATCTTTAAAACTTAACAATACTTCTGCACTACCTCTTTGTTCTTTAAAGTCCGGTATAAATCTACTTATGGATAGCAGTTGTTCTCCGTCCTGTATGTCAAAGTCACCTGACTGTAGTGAGCATACAATTGGGTCGATCACATTATCAAAACCTGATTCATGCACATACACTCTAGAGGCTCCATCGGTCAACCCAAGCACTGTAGGTGTTGTTCCATTTGTCGTAGGTAAATACTCAGTCGCATAGGGTAAATCATACACACCTCTGTCAAGCCACGTTGTTCTTGCAAGTGTGTTTGTATACCATAAGTTTTCTAAATAATTGTAAGTTACATTACGATCTATAAAGTCAGAATCTTTACTAGCATAAAACCATGTAATTTCATTAAAGTCTGTGTTTAGTCCAGCATATACTAAACCTTGTTGTGCTATACTAAAATTGTCAAACACAAAATCTTGAACCGTGCACGGTAATTTTTTAATTGCACCATCAAACATGTAGAAAGCATTTTGACTCATCCAAAAACTTGTGCCATTTACGTCAACAGCACAATGCGGTGACACTGCACCACAGTTAGCTCCAACTTGGTTTAGTCCAAATATAAAAGGTGGTCCAATAAACTGCAAAGAGTGTAGGGATGTGTCTGTCCAAATTAAAATAGAACCCCTAGATCTTACAGTTGTCATAATTTTAGAGCCGTCTTGTATTCTAAATGACCCTGCTGTGTTTACACTTGATGGAAACCATGTTGTAAAATCTTCTTGGTTAGAAAACCTAAGAAACAAATCATCTTGTGATGTTGTTGAACCTATTGTTGTTTCAGTGCCCATTAAAATTAAATGTCTGTCAGGTGTAGATAGTATTAAATGTCTTGATGCAGTTGGTGCGTTTGCACTAGCCAATGCAGCTCTACTGGTTGTGCCTGCAGAAGTGTCCCATTTAAATAAAGAACCATCAGCAGCTAACGCTAACAGATCTTCACCAAAACTTTCAAACACCCAATACCTACTGTCAATTGTTGTAGTAGAAGTTGTAGACGCAGTGTTCCAACCTGTAAAAATATAGGCTGTATTACTTGCATCAACAACAAGAGTAACCGCTGTGTTGTCAGCATGTGTAGTTCTAGCATGACTACCGACAGCACTATTAGATGTAGAACTTGTTACACTAGCTACACCACGTATTACTGTTAGTGTATTACTGCTAACAGAAGATACTTTCATAATTTCTTGATCGACTAAAATGTAATCATTAGCTGCAAATTTACTACCATCGTCTACGTCAACA
>MDSZ01069620.1_pt1 | contig 12440 bp, 12 predicted proteins | sample 811201 | NCBI WGS metagenome assembly MDSZ01 (sample SAMN05326647, study PRJNA326480) | marine metagenome | isolation source: seawater | place: Indian Ocean: North | collected 2010
ATGGTTGTTGAGGATATGCCTCGTTTTGAAGGTTGTACTGATGAAAATTGTACACAAACTAAAATTATGCAATTCATTGCAAGAAAAACAAAATACCCGCCAATTGCTAAAGAGAATAATATTACAGGTAGAGTTTTTGTTAGTTTTGTTGTTGACAAAACAGGAATTGTAACTAATGTTAAAATTTTACGGGGTGTTGATAAATATCTCGATGCAGAAGCACTTAGAGTAGTTTCAAGTTTGCCAAGATTTACGCCTGGTAAACAAAGAGGAAAGTCAGTTAAGGTACAATATAATGTTCCAATAAGCTTTAAATTAAATTAAATTCCAGTAAAAATATTTGGCATTTAATTCTTAAAGTCTTTCGTAATAAATCAAATCTCCTTAAAATCATTACTTTTACTTACTGAATTTTTTTGTTATGATTTTTGATATAGTTAGTTTTTTTGATTCTACTTTTCTTAAAACTAAAGAGCATGTTGGTCTTACTGAGGACGAATATTTAAACCATATTGAATCTTTTGTTTTAGAAGCAATTCACTATAATTTTAAATTAGTTATGATTCGAGCTAATTATATCGTTTTTGCTAAAGAAATAATTTCTAAAAATAAAAGTAATCTTTTAGTTGGAACAGTTGTTGATTTTCCTGATGGCACTTCTTCTACAAAAAGTAAATTAGATGAGATTAGAATTGCCATTAATCTAGGAGCTAACGAAATTGATGTGGTTATTGATTACATGCGTTTTAAAAAAGGTGACAAAGATTATATAGTTAATCAAGTTAAGAAATGTACTAATTTATGCTTTTCTCATAATAAAACTATAAAGTGGATAATAGAATCTGCAGCATTATCCGATAATGAAATAATTGGTATATGTGAGCTTATAAAGAATATAGTTTTAGATAATTTTAATGAAAATAATTTTGAAAATATATTTGTAAAATCTTCAACAGGATACTATAATTGCCCACATTCAAAACCTAATGGCGCCACAATTTCAGCTATAAAATTAATGGTAAAACATTCTCTTCCATTAGCTGTTAAAGCATCTGGTGGAGTTCGTAGTATCAAGGATTTTAATCAAATGATTGCACTTGGGGTCAAAAGAATAGGGACTTCTTCTGCACTTTCAATTTTAAATGGTAAACAATCTTATTCTAAATATTAATTTATTGAGTAACATTAAATCATATCTGTCAAAATACATAAAGGACTCTCATTATGTTGAGTTGCTTCAAGGAGCTTCAAGTACTTTTGTTTTAAAAATTTTAGGTTTACTAGCAGGATATATAATTGCAATTTTTATAACTAATAAATTTGGAGCTGATGTTTTTGGGCAGTATGTAACAGCTTTATTAATTATTGAAATTTTAAGTATGTTCTCAAGATTTGGTGTTGATACCGCATTAGTTCGATTTATATCAATATATGCACATAATGGCGCTTCTCATTTAATAAAAAAACTTTTTTACAAAGCAATCATTATTGTATCATTAATGGCAATTATTTTTACATTTATATTATTATTTTTTTCATCAGATATTTCTTATTTTATGAATCTTGATGAAGAATATCTTCTAATAGTCTCTTTTTCTTTTATACCATTAGTATTGTACCACATTAATGTTCAGGCAATTAGAGGATTGAAAAAAATGCTCTCTTTCTCGTTCTTAAACAATATTGCAATTACACTTCTTACATTAATTCTTTTGGTAGTGATGGTGTCTTATTCATCTAGTGAAAAATTACCTATATACGCTTATGTCATGAGTGTTATAATTATGGCATTTGCATCTTATTTTTTATGGTATCATCACAAAAGAAACGTTATCAGTTTAAAAATTACTGAAAATAATAAAAACATTGACGATTTTGATAATGAGTTAAGTGTAAAAAATCTTTTTAAGATATCTTTACCATTATTATTAGGTCAATCAATGATACTAATAATGGGAAAAGTAGATTTGTTTATGTTAGCAAATATGACTTCTTCAGAACAAGTAGGTATTTATAATATTGCTTTAAAATTATCAATGTTAGCATACATTGGTTTAATGGCGGTTAATAGTATTGCTGCGCCAAAATTTTCTGAAATTTATTCTACGGGAGATTTAAATGCGCTCAAAAGAATAGTACAGCAATCAACAAAAATAATTTTCTGGCTTACTCTTCCTGTAATAATATTGTTTTTATCCTTTCCAAAGAATATTTTAAGTTTTTTTGGTGAAGAATTTGAGTTAGCTTCTATGGCGTTAATTGTTTTGGCATTTAGCAAGATGTTTAGCGCAATTTCAGGTTCTGTGGGCACATTTTTACAAATGGTTGGAAAACAAAATATTTTTCAAAATATACTTATTTTTACTGCAGTAATTAATATAATTTTGAATTATATTTTAATACCATTATATAGTATTAATGGGGCTGCCCTAGCTAGCGCAATTAGTGTAATAGTATGGAATATTTTGATGATAGTTTATATAAAGAAAAAATTCGGATTTTATTCAATTTATTTGCCTGGTATTAGAAAATGAAGCACCCTAATTTATACATAATTGGCGCGCCAAAGTCGGGTACTACCTCATTGTATCAATATTTAAATCAGCATCCAAATATTTCAATTCCTCTTAAGGAACCTCGTTATTTAATAAAGCAAAGTATTCAAAATGTTAGTGATGACGATCCTATTAAGCCTTATTTATTGAGAAGCTCTATTTTGGATAAAGAATCCTACAACAAACTTTATAATAATAAAACCGAAAAAATCTTATGCGATGCTAGTTCGCAATATTTATACCACCACAGAGAAGTTATAACTCAAATCAAAGCGTTAGAAGATAGTCAACCCACTAAAATTATTATTCTTTTGAGGAATCCTATAGAAAGAGCATTTTCGAATTATTTACATAATTGTGCCACATTTGAATATTTAGACTTTTTTCAGGCTCTTGAACAAGAACATAGTCGAATTTTAAAGGGTTTTAATTCTTTTTGGCATTATAAAGGGCTTAGTACTTATTACGATTCTGTAAAAGCATATTTGGAAGCTTTTGACGAAGTTAAAATTATTTTATTTGAAGATTTTGTAAATAATATTGATCTCACATTAGTTGATATTTTTAATTTTTTACAAGTTGATAGTAGTTTTAAAGTTTCACATTTTATGATAAATAAAAAAAGTACTGGCCTTCCAAAGAGTAAAACATTAAACTCAATTCTTCAATCGTCTTCAAATTTTAAATTAACTAAAGCAATACTTCATAAAACTATTGGTCAAAAAAGAACTAAGCTAATTAAAGAGTTTATAATGCGAAAAAATTTATCTAAGTCTAAAATTTCTTTACAAGAATCTTTGAAATCCAATTTAGAATCTTATTTTGTTGAAGATATCGAGAAACTTAAAATAATTATGCCTAAACATAAAATAGATTGGCTAAATAATGGAAAGACTTCACAAAATATATCGTAAAGTTATAAATAAGATTTTTACCTTTATTTACAGCTTTTCATTCAAAAAGTTAGGACATAAATCTGTCCTTTCAGTTCCTTTTTTAGTTGAAGGAGCAAAATATATTTCTATAGGTAAAAAGGTTTATGTCAGGTCAAATGCATGGATGTCAGCATTGAGTCAGGAGAATTATAAATCAAATGATGTTAAGCTTTCTATTGGAGAAAGTACATATATTGGAAGAAATGCACACATCGTTGCATTAAAAAATATTAGAATTGGTAAAGATGTTTTGATTGGAGATAATGTATATATTGCTGATAATTATCATATTTTTGATAGAATTGATCTGCCATATAAAGATCAGGGTATTGGTTTTAAATCTCAAGTAGTAGTTGGTGATGGTACTTGGGTTGGAGAAAATGTTTGTATAATTTCATCAAAAATTGGTAAACAATGTATTGTCGGTGCAAATTCTTTGGTTATTGATGATGTGCCAGATTATACTATGGTTGTAGGTTCTCCAGCTCGAATTATTAAAAAGTTTAACCATCGTTCTAAGATTTGGCAAAGGGTAGATTGATTATGAAAATTGCTTCTAAAAGTCTAGATTTTTCTTGGATTTCGATGCTTTTTTTAGTGTTGACTGCGGGCAGTATGATATTTGTTTTCTTTAGAAAAGAGATGCTTTATTTTGCATTTTTTTTATTTTCAACATTATTTTTCATAAAAAATCTTTACAAAAGAGAGTTAATCATATTTTTAAAGCTCACAATATTATTTTTATCATTTCTAGTTATAAATTTTTTATTTGCATCGACTTCTCAATCATTACAAAAACTATTTGCTAATATTGTTATTTTCACAACTTCGATATTTTCAGCTATGTATTATTACAGAAATGAAAATAAAAAATTATTTATTGATCACCTTTATTTTGTACTAAAATTAATTTTAATTCATTCATTAATTTCCTTTTTTATTTACCCTTTGGTAAAACCATTTATATTTGAAATTAGTAATAGTCGTTATGACTGTTATACATTCTTAAATCTTTTCTTTTATCTTAAAAATACTCACTCACTTTCTGTTGTTGGAATTGATTTTGTCAGAAATCAAGGTATTTTTTGGGAGCCAGGTGTTCTTCAAATTTTTCTTAATTTATTATTGTTTATTATTGCTTTTATTAAAAAGAAAAAAGGTCTTTTATTTTGGATAACAGTACTAGCTATTCTAACTACTTTCTCAACTACTGGACTTGTGGTAATGTTTATACAATTATTATTGTCTTTTGGTTCTGAGGTCAAGAAAAATATCTTTTTTTTACCTTTTACAATTTTATCTATTTTTTTACTTTATAATATTACAAAAAAAAATGTTTCAGATAAGCTTCATGGATCTGGTCAATATTCTTTTCAAGCACGACTTTTCGATTTAGTTCAACCATTTTATATGGTTTCACAAAACCCGATGACAGGAGTTGGTTTAGATGATGAAAAATTCATTAAAATTCGTCAAAACCCAAGCTTTTCATTAAGTTTAAAAACAATTGATTTTACTAATGTTAAAGAAAAGGGATCAACAAATTCAATAATGTTTTTCTTAGCTGCTGCTGGCATTCCATTTACTTTGCTAATTTTATTGATGTTATATTTTCAGAATTTTATAATTGAAAAACGAAAATGGTTTTTTATATTTATTTTCATTTCATTGATGACAGAGCCTATAATGCTAAGGCCTTTTTTCCTTACTTTTGTTATGTCTGGCGGAATATATTTATTTAATAAATTTAGATGGAAAATATATTAATTTCAGGAGGAGCAGGTTTTATTGGCTCAAATTTAGCATTAAAGCTTGTTAAGCTTGGTTACAAGGTAACTATATTAGATAATCTTTCGCCTCAGATTCATAGTGATGAAAAAGAAAATTCTTATTTACTCAGATCTGTAAAAGATAAAGTTAATTTTATACATGGGGATGTTAGAAATAGAGATGATTGGCAAAAGGCAATTGCTGACTCAAGTTTAATAGTTCATTTAGCTGCAGAAACTGGAACTGGTCAGTCTATGTATCAAATTGAAAAATATGTACAAGTAAATTGTGTTGGCACTGCATTAATGTTAGATGTTTTAACTAATGATAGTCACAATATTAAAAAAGTTATAGTTGCTTCATCTCGTGCAATATATGGAGAAGGCAAATACCTTAGCGAAACTATGGGTGAGGTTTATCCAAATGAAAGAAGTGAGGATCAAATGTCAAATGGAGTTTTTGACCTCATTTGTACGAATAATAAAAAAATATTAAAGCATTTAGCTACTGATGAAAAATCAAAAATTCATCCAACTTCAATATATGGAATTTCAAAAAGTAATCAGGAACAAATGGTTCTCGTTGCATGCAAAAGCTTAGGCATTTCAGCCATTGCACTTAGATATCAAAATGTATATGGTCCAGGACAATCATTACGTAATCCATACACCGGAATCATATCTATTTTTTCAACAAGAATATTGAATAATAACCACATTAATATTTTTGAAGATGGGAAAGAAAGTCGCGACTTTATATTTATTGATGATGTTGTGGATGCTACTGTTTTAGCAATTGAAGATACCAAATTACAATCATGTTCATTAAATGTTGGCTCAGGAGTATCAACTACTGTTCAAGAAGTTGCTGACAGCTTAAAAACATTATTTAATTCAAAAGTTGATATTAAAATTACAGGAAATTTCAGGCTTGGTGATATAAGACACAATAGAGCAGATATAAGTAAAATTAAAAAAATCTTAGGATTTAGTCCAAAAGTGTCATTTGAATCTGGCTTAAAACAATATGTTGATTGGGTTAAAAAACAAAAAATAAATGCTGATTATTATGACCATTCTATTAAAGAAATGAAAGATAAAGGATTAATTAAATGAAAATAGGTATTGTTACCGTTACATATAATAGCTCTTTAGTTTTAGAAGATTTTTTTTCATCTATTGAAAATCAAGATTTTTTAGATTTTCATTTATATATAATTGATAATAACTCAACAGATAACACTTTATCTAAAATTAATAAATGGAACTTTAGCACAAAAACAATTTTGAAAAACACTAATAATATAGGTGTTGCCGCAGCAAATAATCAAGGTATAAAATTAGCCCTTAAAGATAATTGTGATTTTTTATTGTTATTGAACAACGATACAATTTTTGAAGAAAAATTAATTTCAAAATTAATTGATGCGCATTACAAATATGGTTCATCAATAATTGTTCCTAAGATTAACTATTTTTCTCCTTCAAACATGATTTGGTACGCTGGCGGTTTTTTCAATAGAAAAAAAGCATTTTTAAATTTTCACCGAGGTCAAGGAGAAATCGATCAAAACCAATATAATTTTAATGATAAGGTAGAGTACGCACCTACATGTTGCGCCTTGATTCATAACTCAGTTTTTAATGATATTGGATTAATGGATGAAAAGTATTTTGTTTATTTTGATGATGTTGATTTTTTCTTTCGAGTTTTTAAAAATGGAAAACATGAAATAAGATTTAGACATGACATCCATTTTTTACATAAAATAGGAAGTCTTATCAATTCTACAAATAAAGATGAACCCTTTATGAATAATAATTTTTTTATTGAACAGAATTGTAAAAATCATGTATATTTTTTAAGAAAGCAAAAAACCTTTGTTGCATACTTGAACCTAATATATTTGTGGTTTTATTTAACTATTCGTTTTTTTATGAGCAAAAGATTTAAAAAAAAATGGAGTATTTTTTACTTAATACAATCGTCCTATTTTAAGGGTTTTAAAATTTAATAATGAAAGTAAATACATTCATAGTTGGTGCACCAAAAACAGGAACTACTTCTCTGTATTATTATTTAAATCAGCATACCAATGTATGTATGAGTTCTATTAAAGAGCCAAACTTTTTTTCAGCCAAAGAAGTAAATTCTTTGTTTTATAAATCTCAAATTGTTGATGATATTAATGAATATCATAAATTATTCTCTCCAAATAAAAAGCAAATTATAGGAGAGGCCAGTGTCTCATATCTTTTCTTTAATGAAGTGCCAAATCGAATTTATAAATATAATCCAAAAGCGAAAATTATTATATTACTTAGAAATCCAATAGAACGTGCACTTTCTCATTATTTAATGGATTTTCGTTTAGGTTTTTGCTCTGAAAATTTTGAAGATATAATTGCTCAGCCTGAAATTTTTCCGCAATATTATCAGCAATATTTAGAGTTAGGAAATTATTTTTTACAATTGAAGAGATACCTAAATGTATTTAATGAAAATCAGCTTTCAATTGTTTTTTATGATGATTTGAAATCTAATTCTCAAAAAGTTATGAAACATATTTTTAGTTTTTTAGAAATTGAATTTCAGCATCTAGATTATAGTATTCAAAATTCTTTTTTATCTCCTTCAAATAAATTTGTTTCTGAATTATATAAATTTAATTCGCTGAGAAAAATTGTTAAATCATTGTTTCCAGAACCCTTTTTATCGTTAGTTAAATCAATATTTTTCTCTAACAATTCAAAGCCAACTTTTTCTGATTCAATAATAAAACAATTAAATGCATATTATAAAAGCGATATAGTTGAGCTAGAAAAACTTTTAAATAAAGACTTGTCCAAATGGGATTTAAAATAGCAATAATTGATCCCGTAGGCATAAAAAGTGGAATGAATCACTACAACACATTTCTATGTGATTCTTTGACAAAATTAGAGGCAAAAACCTTCATTTATTCAAATTTTGAGCCAGATTCAGAAATTATTAATGCTAAGCTATACTTTGGCACGTTTTTTAAAAACAAAATCTATCAAATTTTCAATTTTTTAATTGGAATTTTAAAATCTTGTATAGATTGCAAAAAAAATAAAATTGATGTTGTTATTGTACATGTTTTTTCTACTCATAATATGGCAATTATTACATATTTTTTCATAAAATTATTTGGATTCAAAACTATAACAATATCACATGATGTTTTTTCATTTACAAATCAAGATAATAAGTGTTATTACGAGTTGATATATAATTACTTATCTAATGCTATAATAGTGCATAATAATTTTTCTTTTGATCTTTTAATATCAAAAATAGATTTAAATATGCATTCAAAAGTTAGTGTGTTAAAACATGGCTCATTTATAGGTTTGTCTAATAATCAAATTACTCAAAAATCTGCAAGAAAAATATTAAAACTTGATGAACAATCACAATATATTTTATTTTTTGGAAGGTTAAAAACTAATAAGCGCCTTGATTTAATCATTAAAGCTATGCCTTTCATTAATAAATCAATTAAATTAATTATCGCAGGGCATTCTGGTAAAGATAAATTTGAAAGCTATCAATCTATTATTGATGAATTAAATCTTTCAAGTCGAATAGTTTTAGATATTAATTTTATTAGCGAGAAAAAAAGGGAATTGTATTTCAAAGCAACAAATTGTGTAGTATTACCATATGATTTTATTTTTCAAAGCGGCGTATTGTTGATGTCAATGTCTTATGGTTTACCTGTTGTTGCTTCAAGAATCCCGCCCTTTGAAGAAATTATTGATGATGGTATAAACGGCTTACTTTTTGAGAAAGGAAATATTAAAGTTTTAGCAAAAAAAATAAATCATTTAATGAACGATAAAAATTTGTTAAATAAAATTCCACAAAATGCAATAAATCATATGAAAAATAATTTTTCTTGGGACTCTGTTGCTAAAGATTATATTAAAATAATTAAATCACTTTAATATTTCTTTTGATTACTTTTGATTTGATTTTTATAAAATATTTCTATTAAATTATTTAAATGAAGAAATACTTTTTGATATTTATATTTATATGTATTTCAGAAAGCTTAACTGCTCAAACTAATACTTTTTTAAGCCATTCATATTTTTCATTTATAGAAAAGGATATGCATAGTATTGGTATCAATAAACACACCTCTGTAAAACCTTTTTTGTTTTCTAAAGAAGATACAATATTTTTTAATTCATTTAAGCCGCTAAATTCAAGTGAGTTATTAGTTTATAATTTTTTAAACTTAAATTTTCTTAGCATTAAAGAAGATGATTATTATTTTGCTATAAATCCACTTTTTCATTTTGAGATAGGTAAAGACAATGATAGTAGATATATAAATACAAGAGGTTTTGAATTAAAAGGTAAAATAGGAAGTAAAGTTTCTTTTTATTCATCATTCTATGAAAATCAAATGTATTTACCGGACTACATTAATACATTTATAGAAAATCATTCTAATGTTGTGCCAGGAATTGGAATTGCTAAACACAATTCTTTCAAAGATGGTTTGATTGATTTATATTATTCAAATGGTTACATAAATTATAATATTAATACTTTTTTTGACATTCAATTTGGTCATGGTAAAAATTTTATTGGAGATGGATATCGATCAATGTTTATTTCGGACAATAGTTTTAATTATCCTTATTTAAAAGTTACTACTAATGTTTGGAAATTAAAATATATTAATTTGTTCTCATATTTACAGAACATTGACTTTGATATAGATGAATTTAACATTACTAACTCAAAGTTTTGCGCTATCCACTATTTAAGTGCCAATATAGGAAGGCGTTTAAATATTGGTTTTTTTGAATCAATTATGTTAGCAGATGATAGTTTAGGAAGTTCATTTAATGTAAATTATTTTAATCCTGTAATATTTTATAGACCTTTAGAATACTCAATTAGTTACTCTAGAAAGGGTAATGCATTAATAGGATTTTTATTAAAATATAAGTTTACATCAAATTTTCATTTTTATGCACAATTTATACTAGATGAATTTAGATTAAGAGATTTTAAATCTCAAAATGGTGAGTGGACTAACAAATATGGCGGTCAACTAGGGTTAAAGTATTTTGATGTATTTGATTTAGAAAATTTATCTTTTCAATCAGAGTTCAACTTTGCTCGACCATTTACATATTCACATTTCAATACAAACTTAAATTATTCTCATTACGCTCAACCGTTAGCTCATCCTTTAGGCACAAGTTTTATTGAAAATATAAATATCGTTCGATATAAAAAAAATAGATGGATAGCAGATTTAAAACTTATTTTTGCTAGGCATGGGGGAGAGATAAGTGGTGATTCAACAAATTATGGAAGTGATATTTTTACTCCCTATAATGAAAATTATAATGAAACTGGCAATAATATTGCTCAAGGGAATTCTGCCGATTTACGGATTTTTGATTTTAGATTAGGATATGTAATCAATCCAAAAACTAATATGAAGTTTGAAGTGGGTGTTTTAAACAGATCATTTAGTAATAAAAATTCTCATAGTGACAATAAATATATATTCTTTGCTTTTAAAACAGATTTACAGAATTTTTATTATGATTTTTAGAAATTTTTAAATCTAAAAGATTTAAAAATTTTGAAAATTTAAGCTTAGTAAAATATAAAAATTGGTAAATTTATACTCTAGATATTATTCAAGAGATTTTGTCGTAAATTACTGAAAATCAAATATTTATATATTGTCAATTAACGATATTTTACAACTTTCAAAATTCAGATTAACTACAAGCGTAGTTTTTTCTGCTGTTGCTGGTTTTTTTATTGCAGGTGGTGAATTCAAATCCTTTGATTTTATTGCTCTTATATTTGGCGGATTTTTAGTTGTTGCTGCTTCAAATGGGTTTAATCAATTGTTAGAAAAAGATTTTGATAAATTAATGAAACGTACTGAGAACAGGCCATTGCCAAAACAAAGAATTACCATAAATCAAGCTTTATTTTTTTCATTATCAATGGGGTTGATTGGTATTTTTTGCTTGTTTTCTATTAACTTTTATTCGGGATTATTTGGCTTACTATCATTAATTTTATATGTTTTAGCTTACACACCATTAAAAAGAATCTCTTCATTATCAGTTTTTGTTGGAGCTTTTCCTGGAGCTATTCCTTTCATGTTAGGATGGATTGCCGTTAGTAATAATTTTGCAATTGAAGCTAGTATTCTTTTTGCAATTCAATTTATTTGGCAGTTCCCTCATTTTTGGTCTATAGCTTGGATTTCAAATGATGACTATAATAAAGCAGGTTTTAAAATGTTACCAAGTGGAAAAAGTAAATCTACTGCATTTAAAACTTTAATCTATACTTTATTTTTAATTCCATTATCCATATTACCTACATTCAGTTTTACTGGACAATTAGAACTTTCATTAACAGCTTGTTTGTTATCAATTATTTTGGGTTTATGGTTTTTTACAAAATCTGTAATTCTTTTTAAATCTCTTTCTAATGAGCATGCCAAACAGCTAATGTATGCTTCATTTGTATATCTACCCTCATTGCAATTAATTTACGTAATCGATAAAATATTATGACAACATTTAATAAACAAAAAAATAATTCAAGTAAGATGCTATTATGGATCTCTATGATAAGTATGAGCATGTTATTTGCCGGTTTAATAAGCGCTATTATACTTAGAAAGGCTGAAGGAAATTGGTTAGATTTTGATTATCCAATTTGGTTTTATATAAGTACTATTTTAATTCTTATTTCTAGTTTTACTATTAATTCAGCAAAAAAATATATTGAGAAAGATCAATTAAAAATAGCTGAAAAATATTTAAAATGGACTTTAATTTTAGGTTTAGGGTTTACACTTTCACAGACCTTAATTTGGAGTTCACTCTTTGATAGTGGTGTTTATTTTACCGGCCCTGGAAGTAATGCCTCAGGTTCCTTCTTTTATGTTCTTACATTATTACATTTATTACACTTGGCTGCTGGTATAATTGCTTTGATTATAACATATAAAAATTTAATTTTCGGTTTATATTCTAGCCAAAATCTTCTAGGTGTAGAACTGTGTGCTATCTTTTGGCACTTTTTAGATATTTTATGGATCTTTTTATTCCTTTTTTTGCTATATATTCACTAATTTTGCATTGTAAGAAAACCA
>MDSZ01248473.1_pt1 | contig 12440 bp, 9 predicted proteins | sample 811201 | NCBI WGS metagenome assembly MDSZ01 (sample SAMN05326647, study PRJNA326480) | marine metagenome | isolation source: seawater | place: Indian Ocean: North | collected 2010
CCGGCATGTTCACAGGATCTATGCGGACCCCTTTGGCCCCGGTTCTCTCGACGAGAGCTGCCTGGTATACATGTGCGCGGTGCACGGTTGATCGTTAACGTTGCGGGTGAAGCTTAGGATGACTCGAGGGACGTAAGGCTGTCGTACACTGTGTCAACTAGTTGTCACTGTGTTCCCGAACCCTTAGGTCCCGTCATGAGCCCATCATTGCTCGAAGGATCTCTTCAGGTGCATGAGCGGCGCGCGTTGCCTCTAGGGCTCGTGCGATCGCTTAGCTCCTGTATCCAACCGGTCGACGGTTGAACTCAGACTCTTCGAAGTTCGATATCAAGAAAGATGCGCAGTTTCACGCGGTGTTAGTACTGTACGTACTTCTCCCAGTGTGACGACTGCAGGACAAACCGTGAAGCTAGACGTGGCCACGTAGTGGACCGCGAATGCATCGCGAAGACTTACTGTCCTTAAGCATAAAGCTTAGCTAGCGAAGAGAAGCTAACCCGGAGGGTTAGTTCAACTAGTTTGAATTCCGTTTAACACGCAATCCTCCCTATACTTTAATATAAGCAATATAAAGTTAAGAAGCAAGTTTTATGTTTAACTTTCAAACTTTGCTTTTCTTGATAAAAAAGCTTGACTTTGTGGACTGTTTCACCGAAGTCGGTGAAACAAATCTAGGATTGTAGCGAATCGCTACAATATCACAACATTCCAAAAGTAATGGTCAACCACACGCTACCCACCCCAGATTGTTTACTGGGCCTAAGCCTTGTCCGTTGTATACTTTTGGAAATGTTATGAAGAAAACATAATTAAGCAGCAAAAGGAGAGACAGAAATTATTCTCACTACTTAATTAGTTTTTGAAATTAACTATGAATTTTTCTTTTAGAAGGATTTGGAATTGCGACTACTTCGATTAAGACTTTCTTTACGGGTTGCCTTAATCAGCCGAGGTAAGTCCCGTAATTTACGCCGGTAATCTCGACCAGCTTTTAACTCACCTCTCTCTAAGGATTTTTTCGCCAACTCCTTTAGATTCTCTACTGCCTCTAAGAGGTCGCAGTATGTATCGTATCCTGTGGATTCGATGTTGTATTCCATAATTTCCCCCTGGTTAGACTGGATCTCCAGCATTTGTTACAGAAAGAACAACTCTTGTTATGCGCTAATGCTCCGGAGTCACAAGGACATTGTTCTTTGATTTTTCTAGATTTTTCTTTTTCAGCTTTCTTTTCAGAAATGTTGAAAAAGATATCTGTCTGTAATCCATCGGCTTTCAACTTATTAAAGTCATCCGCCATACCTGTATATGCAAATCCTATTCGATCTGTGCCATACAAATGTTTTACACGTTCATATTCGTGTAAGTTCTGATTATCTATAGATAAGATAATCTTTGTTAGATTTGTTAAACAAAGTAGATCCTCAATATATGAATATAAGGATTCCGTTACTAGTGATTTAGATATAATATAATACCTAAAGTCTAGGAGTGCTATCCAGTTTAAATGTTCGGGTATGAAATCTCCAGACCCATAAATTCTTACTGGTAACTTTTCCAATCTACTATATTTTTTTGCTTTACTTTTACGTTTCTTTTCATACTCCGCATTTAAAGTCATAGCAAAAGTTGTCGGGTTTTCTCTTGACCATTTGTCATTTGTCTTTAACTTGCTTGCGTATGCAGGATATATTCTTTCTAGATTACCAACATAACAATAATCACATATCTGTGGACATGTTGTAAATCGATCAAAGTCTATCGATAAAATAGTTTTGGAATTATCAGTGAATACCTGGGACATATTAGATTAGTGTTTCTCTAACTGTTTCCAAGGTTTTGGCTCATATTTGCTGTGTACGCCTTTCATGTATTCTTTATATGTTATAGGTTCTACTTTCATGATCTTACTATAACGTACTTTGCGTCCTATGTCCATTGCACCAATTATATCATCTGCTCTTACATGCATCACTCGTGAACTACTACCTTTCTTTCCTACAGAAAGTTCGATTTTAAAATGTGCCATGTACTATTTCCTTTTTTTATTGGTCCGTTTCGATTGTCGGTTATCTGTTGCTAATACATCATCTGCCCATATTCTAAGAGCCGTTCCAAACGCTGATGCAAGCGTCAAACCTAATAATCTCCACATTATATATTACCTTGATTTAGTGTTATAAGTGTCACAATAAATTAGAAAAAATCTTGCACACTCCTTTAGAAGTAATTCCGTTTGTTTAGATACTTCTTTATATTTTGTTGTACCTAACGTTTTAGAAATCAGTACTTCTCGTTTATTCCACCAGTAGTAGAATCCACTACGTCGTTTAACGTTTCCGTCAGACACGATAGCAGGAAATCTTTGAATAATCCTTCCATACTTTCGGCCTTTAGAACGACCTACCTCTAACACAGTAGGCCGCATTCGGTTGTCACGTAAACTACTGATTGTTTTTAATGAATCAGTAGAAAGTAAAGTGGGTAAACCACTCTTTTCTTTTACCCTATTTTTTTCCGTTTGTGCAGTCTCCTGCTCAAATAGGTCATCTAGAGTATTTTTTCCTATCCCAATCTTTCCGAAAGGCATTGGGACTTGTCGCTGATGAGTCCCATGATTTATAAAGCCATACGGAAGATAGATACTTGATTTTTCCAAATGTGGAAACTTACCAAGCATCGATACTAAGTCGCGTATTGAATCTTCGATAGTTGGGCTAGAAACATTTTTCCCCTTTTTGGGTGCAGTGTTTTTATCCATTCCGCATATCCTCTCAGTTGTTGATAATGTTCTAGTGATATAATTTGATTACCTTTAACCAAATTATGTAGTTCAGCTCTAAAGTTACGCCACTTCCATCGTGGAACAGAAAGTTTTTCATTTACTACAATGCCTGTTACGGACATTCTATTATGAGGCCTACGAACTTTTGTTTTCTTATAGTTGATATGTAACTTATGTTTACGTACAATCTCTTCAATTGGTTTGATATGTGCACCAATATTATAAGTTTTATCTTTATGAGAAAATGCTAGATCGTCAGCATACCTTGTATAGACTAAGTTATGCTTTTTAGCATACTTTTCAATTTCGACATCCATCGGGTATGCCACCAAATTTGCCATTGCTGGACTAGTTGGTGCGCCCTGTGGAAGCTGCCCTTTGTAACAAAGTAATCCTGCAACTTTTTGTGCTTGGTTTCGTGATATGTTATGCTTACCTTTACTATTTAGTCTTAAACGTATTCTATTAACAACCTCATAAACTCGTTTAAGTTTGATGGTATTGAAAAAGTTACGTAAGTCCATAGTAAGAAGCACATTTGATTTTAGATGTGCATTTGCTCCATCTGTTACACTTTTATGACGTGTAAATCCTATACAACAATCATGTGTTTTAAATGTATACAAAATGTTGTATAGTATAGCTCGTTGCAGATTAATCAATGGCTCTTGGGGAGCATCAATCCATCTGTATTTACCGCTACGTTTTTTAATTGGATAAGATAAATAGCAATCATTGATATCTGATAACACTTCATCCATTTCATTGCTAGTTGATCCTATCATTGAGTAATAATTTTCCATGTTGTCTCCAATTATGTAATAGGGGTATACGTTAATATTGTATACCCCTTATTGACAGTTACTATTGTGAGTCCCGTAGGAATTGCGCCCAATTCCCGGAGGGGCTTACGACCGTGAGAATCTCGTAAATAGAGACTCTCGTTCCTTAATTAGATTAGCAGTTTAACGAAACGCTAAACTGTCTAGGTACGTCTACATAGTAGTTCCCTAGGCTCTTTACTAACTGTACTCTGTCACAAGTCGCTGGGGCTCGCAGAGCCCTCCCTGATGTGATATCTTAAGTCAAGTACCCATGATAGTCGAAACGCCTATCTTCGTGAAGTTCGTTAGATTTCACGGGTGTATCTACAGTATAATTTTTTTTAAACTAATCCAAACAGTTCCATTGCTGCCGCATCTTTCTCCTTTTCTAGATCTGATAAAGTCATTATCTGATCTGAGAACTCTTGAAGTGATGAGTCAGAGTTGTAGCCAGCATCGATAAGCACTGAGTAAATGTTAATGTTACGTAATGATTTCCAAGACATAAAGTCTGAAAGCCAGTCATCACGAACCGTGCTACATCCATCAGTTATGAATACAATGTCAGCTTTAGAAAAGCCTTCATCTTCTTCAATTTTCTCTCTTGCTAAGCTTAGTGGCGGCTCAAATAATGTACCTCCACCTGGAAAATACTCAGCCATATCAATAACTTGAGCAACATTGTAAGGGTCTGTTTTAAGAAACTGGTTTGTATGTAAGTTAGCTGTGTCCCATGTGGCATCAAAATGTATAACAAAGAAGTTACGATTTTGACCACGTGCAATATCAAGTAATGAGATAGCAACTGATTTAGCCCATATCTCACTTGATCCATGCATTGACCCAGAACCATCTATACAGCATACAATTGGCCCTTTATGTTGTTTAGTTTTGCCTTGATACTCATATTGTAAGAGTTGCTTGTCCAAGTAAGATTTCTTAAATAACAACTTCAATTGCGGATTTGCTAATTTTAGTTGCTCATTAGGTAATATCTTACTTAGCTCATCTCCTAAGGTTGTATCATAAAGTTCACTATTTCCCGATTTAACTTTGTTATGCCGAGCTATCGCAGCTAATCTACGATACCTACCGGCCATCAAAGCTAGTTCTTTTAGCTTTCGTGATCTTTTTAGTCTATTGACAAGCTTTATTTTTTCCGAATGTCCTAATCTATGATAGGCAGGATCTTGATCTAAACCCCAGTTAGAGATAAGGTCTGAAGTTTTACGTGTTTCTTGTAGCGTATTGTCTAATGCATTATTGAGTTGTCTCATCTCCTTTTTCTGAAGTTGATTATTCATATTATGCATAGCTTCTTCAAGTAACTTTTTCGCTGTGTCAAGGTCCATCGCTTGCTGTGCTTTACCTTGACCACCTTCTTCTCCTTCTTCTCCTTCTCCGTTTTCTGCTTGTTCAGCTGCTTCAACATTACTTTGTGCTTCCTGTAATGCCTGCTGTAGCTGCTCAAACTTTTTTTGTAGATCATGAACTAGATTTTTAACTTGCTCTCCTAATACTTCTGTACCAATTGTAGCATTCAAACTATCTAGTTTTGTCAAAATACGGAGCTCTTTGTACTTAGGTGAATCCATTACTGAATTCATAACCTGGTGATTTAGCTTGTAGGCCATCTCCATATTATTTTCCCCTGCTAGTTCAGGAACATATTTATATAAAGAAGAAAATACATCTTGCTGTAACTCCTCAAATTGAGGATAGCTATCTACTCCTTCTTCATAAGTTTCAAGTATTCGAGGATTTTTATCTCGAATTCTTTCAAAGTGCCGAATATCAAAAGGGTCATTCTGTACCGAATGTTTCTGTGATTTAATTGACTCAGTGATACTTTTAAAAGTGGACTGAATTTTTTTCATTATCCAGATACCTTATCAGGAAATCCAAAGTCTACACCACATAACTTGCTGAATACTTCTTCTAGCCATGTTTCAACTTGTTTCTTGATACGAACCGCATCTGCGATTTCTTTACCTTTACTTTTCATCACTGTAATGTTTTCATCAATCTCACGTTTAGCAGATTTTAACTTATCTGCAATTTCGATACCCTCTTGCGCAGCTTTCCTTGTATCTTTTGATTCAACAAGTGCCATTGCGTTTTGATATATTTCTTCAGCGTCATCAAACAATGTTTGAATCTTATCCTTTTCAGGATTAATTAGCTGAAGTATTTGAGAATGAACTACCCTTTGCTGCTCTGGAGCTTTCCAGAAAGCATTTTTAAGAACTTCAATATCGTCAATTACAACCATGTCACGGTCATGAAACATAGCTTCGGCTTGTAATAAACGCTTTGCAGCTCTAACTGTTCGATCAGTTACCATAATTCCAGCTTGACGTAAATTGTCAATTAGAATTAGTATTTGTTCTGTCACAACTTTATCTACATTAACAGATGTAGATTTTTCTCTTGCAGATCTAATATCCTCAAGAGACAACATTACTTCACTATCAAACTTACTTGCAAGATTAAACAAAGTGACTCTGTGCTTTATATCTTGTATTGGTAATACATGAAACCTAAAAGGAAACCTGTCATCAAGAGCTTCTAGATGGTCAGATTCTTCTGGTAATTCATTTGAAGCGCCGATTGCCACTTCAAGTGGTACTTTAGTAGCAACACCGTCATTGTAAAATACACGCTCATTTAGTATTGATAGTAATGCATTTAAGCTACCGGCATTACATTTGAATATCTCATCAAGAAATGCTGTAGTAGCTTCAGGTAGTTTACCTGTTGTATTTCTAACATACTTTTCATCTTCCAAACCTTTTAGTGAAATCGGTCCGAATAGTTCATCAGGTGTTAGAAACTTATGTAGCAACCAGCTAAAATGGTTGTTACTTTTAATCAGTGAGGCCCAACTATTAACGAGCATAGTTTTACCTGTTCCTGGAGGTCCAAGTAGTAACATATTAATCCCACTGATTGCGGACAATGTTAAACCGTGTATTTCATCTTGTCGCTCTACGAAATACCCGTTTAGAGCCTCTTCGGCTTGTTTAAACTGCTTCATATTCTCTCCTTTAATTTAAACTGTATTCTGTCACATCAAATAATGACATTTGTTTTGATTCTTCAACTTGTTGATTTAAAAGTGCAAAGATACTTGTTGCGATTTCAACTACTTTGGTTTCTAAATCCTTTTCTGTATCAAATTGATAAGGATAAATTAAGTCTACTGCAATCTTTTCAGGTACAATAGCATTTTCTCCTATCATTTCAATATCAGTAACTGTATCTAGCTGGTTTTTTCTAACGTAGAAAAATAAGCTTTCACATGTTACCTCGGAAGGCACTACCTCAAATATAGCAACGGTGTTCTTAACTAGATCTTGAGGCACTGCCTTCTTTGTATAGTTGTCAAACCTCGTTTTCAATATCTGATCGAGTGCATTTATTATCTTTTCCATTTTTCTGTTTCTCCTTGTTTTCTGTATTTATGTCTTCACCTACAAACATAGACATCATAAAGTCTACGAAACCTTCAGCCATCTTCTGCATAGCAGGTTTGCTTAGGTAAGGTGCATCTTGTTTTTTAGATTGTTTTTTACGTCTTGGCATAAATATCCCTGGTTAATGTAGAAAAAAGTGTGTGAACTTTTCTCCCTTTGGTTATTATAATATGTCGTACAAAAATTCATTTGCACGCTTTTCTTTCTTTTCCTCTTCTATTTCAACGTCTTGGAATAGATCGAGAAAGGCCTTGATGAGTCGTTTCATGAAATTCTCCTTGATTTTAACCCTCTTAGTAACTAAATTAAATAGTAGTACTACATAAGTTTCTTATACCAGAAAAGAGTTAAAAAAATTATGGCTGACAGTTCATTAAATCATTATACGCAAAACGGTCTTATACAAGAGACTGTTAGAGAAGTTATTAAACGATCCTTTCCAATCGAGTCGGGAGGGAAACGTCTAGAAGTAACAGACGTTTATGTTGATGATAAATTAGATAGTGATGATTTTCCTACCCAAAAAGAATTTAAATTAAATAGACGTACCTGACAAGTACCTGTTTATGCCAATGCTCGTATATTAGATGTTAAGTCTGGCAAAACCCTTGATAAAAAATCCAAAATTAAAATAGGATCTATACCTAAACTTACTAATAGATTTACAGCTATAATTGATGGTAATGAGTACCAGACGACAAATCAAATACGTCGTAAGTCAGGTATATATGCTCGAGTTAAAAATAATGGTGATTTAGAAAATGAGTTTAACTTATCAAAAGGTTTTAATTTTGATATGCAACTTGATCCTAAAAAGAAACTTTTTTACCTTATCTTAAATAATCGTAAATATAGATTATGGACTTTGTTAAACGTATTAGAAGTATCTGATGATGTAATTGCAAAAACATGGGGCGACGAGCTTTTATTAATTAATAAAAAGGGTGCTTTAAATAATGAAGTATCTGAGATGACTTCAATATATAAAAAAGTCTATCGCCGTGATGAGTCAGACTACAACAAAGTTTTAGAAGGACTTAAAAATTATTTTAATAATTACACCGAAGTAGATCCCAACACTACTCGTATTACTTTAGGTAAAAGTCACTCAAAAGTAAATGGTGCAACTTTACTCGCTGCATCTAAAAAACTATTAGATATTAATAAAGGTACACAAAAGCCTGATGACCGTGATAGTTTAATTTTTAAAGATTTATATGGTATTGATGATTTATTAGTAGCGCATTTTGCTTCACAGGCTGAGCCTATTGTTAAAAAAATATCTCGTAGATTAGGTACAAAAGAGCGTGTAAGAGAAGTAATCTCTTCTGGAACGTTTGGAAAACCAGTCAAAGAATTTTTTACAGTAGGGGCTATGTCAGCAACACCACCACAAACTAACCCGCTATCAATATTATCAGATTGGAAAAAAACAACTCCAATGGGGCCTGGGGGTATTCAAACATCGCATGCAATTACACTTGACACACGAGATGTACAACCTTCGCATATCGGAGTACTAGACCCATTATCAACTCCAGAGAGTGGAAAAGTTGGTGTTAATGTTGGCCTAACTGTTGGGGTTAAAAAAGATGGTCAAGATATGCTTGTACCGGTTATGTTAAAAAGTGGTGTAAAAAGTTATTGGCCTCCGTTAAAAATTTATGAAAACTATGTAGGTTTTCCTGATGAGTATCGTCAAACTGGATCAGGTATTAAACCTGTTGGAAGAAGTGTACGCGCTCTCTATAAAGGTGAGTCTCTTATTGTTCCAGCTAAAAATGTCGAAGCATACTTATTTAGTGCTCAAGATATGTTTTCTATTGCTTCTAATCTAGTTCCTTTTATGCATGCTACTCAAGGAAATAGAGCTTCAACAGCTGGGCGTATGTTAACTCAAGCTATGTCTTTAAAAGAAAAAGAAGCGCCATTAGTACGTGTTAAAGATAGCAAACGTAATGTTGTTTGGGAAGATGCTGCTGGAGGGTTTTTAAATCCTGTACTAGGAAAAATGAATGTAGGAAACCAAATAAAAAATAGTACTGGAACTGTGACTCGTGTCACAGATGATTATGTATATATTAGACGAGACCAAGATGGAAAAACTATTAAAAAAGGTTTATATAATAACTTTCCATTAAATCAAGATGGGTTTTTACATTCAAAACCCTTAGTTAAAAAAGGTGATAAAATTAAACATGATACACCTTTATCTGAAACAAATTATAGCGTAGGCAACACTTTATCTCTTGGTCGTAATTTAAAAGTTGCTTATATGCCATACAAAGGATATAATTTTGAAGATGGTGCAGTAATTACAGAGTCTGCTGCAGAAAAGATGGCACATGAAAGTATCGCAAGAAAAAATATCTTTTTTAGCCCAAAAACTGCTGTTTTTGAGTTAGGAAAATTTAGAGCTCATTACCCAGGCACTGTAGATCCTGAGAATAGAGCAAAGCTAGATAAAGAAGGGTTACCAATTATTGGTGAAACATTTTATCCTGGTGAAGTATTAGCTGCTTACTTAGAAGAGCGTGATCTAACTGATACAGACAAAGTATTACGTAAATTAAATAAAGCCATCTTTAGTAATTATGTTAAAAAAGTTGTGGAGTGGGATGAAGATGAAGCAGGTGAAGTAATTGATGTAAGACGTTCTGGTCGAAATATTGATATCTATTTAAAATCAACTCACCCATTTAAAGAAGGAGATAAGTTAGCAGGAAGATATGGAAATAAAAATATTGTTACAAAAATTATACCAGACAGTGATGCACCTCATTTACCAAATGGCAGCGCTGTTGATATTATTCTTAATCCTCATGGTGTGCCCGGTCGTATGAATATTGGCCAAATGCTTGAGACCGCTGCTGGTAAGATTGCACGTAAGACAGGTAAACCGTACTTTGTCGAAAACTTCTCCAGCACTGATGCCGCTAATGATATTAAGCAGGAGATGAAAAAATTAAATATTGAAAGCGATGAAGTTTTAACAGATGGAAAAGAAGGTAAACCATTTGAAAATAAAGTTTTTGTCGGTGATCAATACTTTGTTAAGTTAAGACACACAGTTAAGAAAAAACAAGGTGCTCATGCAACTGGTACATATGATATAAATGAGCAACCTACAGGCAAAGGAGCTCAAAAAATTGATCCTATGCTGACATACGCTTTATTATCACATGGTGCAAAAAAGAATTTATATGAAATGTCTGCTCTTAAAGGTAGACAAAATGATGAATATTGGAGACGTTTACAACTTGGTCTTCCACCAGTAAAACCTAATAGAAATTTTGTATTTGAAAAGATGACAAATTATTTAAAAGGTGCTGGTGTTAATATTAAAAAAGATGGTAATAGGTTACGTATGTTACCATTAACTGATAAAGAAACTCTTAAAATGTCAAATGGAGAGTTAAAAGAGCCCGGACAAATACTAAAAGGTAAAGATTTAGCGGCTAAACCTGGTGGACTTTTTGATCCACAATTAACAGGTGGGCATTTTGGTACAAACTGGACGCATATTAAATTACACAGATCCATACCATCTCCTATGTATGAAGATGCTATTATGAAATTACTAGGTTTGACAAGAGCAAAGTATTTAGATGTGTTACAAGGTAAGATGGAACTTAATGGTAAAACAGGGATGGATGCTATTAAAGATGCTTTATCAAGTATGAAAATTGAAAATGAACTACGTAAAACAGTAGCTGAATTAAAAGATGCTCCACCAACAAATGTAAATAAGTTAAACTCTAAAGTAAGATATCTACAAGCACTTAAAGATTTAGGGCATGATGATCCAACCTCTGCTTACTTTATGAAATATGTTCCTATTATACCACCTCAGTTTAGGCCAGTTTACCCACTTCCAAGTGGTGACTTAGCTGTATCAGATATTAATAAGCATTATAGAAACGTCGGATTAATCACTAACAGTAAGAAAAAACTAGATGATCTTGGTGCGGTATCTAAGGATGATGGTTTACGATATGATTTTGATTTATACAATGGAGTAAAAAGTTTACAAGGATTTATAGATCCGCAAACATATGGCAGCGAAAAATACAAAGGTGTTATTAAAGAGCTTTCTGGGGACCAGGCTAAGTATGGCTTAATACATTCTCAAGCATGGGGTAAAAGACAAGATTTATCTGCTAGATCGACAATTACAGTTGAGCCAACTTTAGGAATTGACGAAGTAGGTATTCCTAAATATCTAGCACAAAAATATTTTCAACCATTTGTAATCAAAGAGTTAGTATCTCAAGGTATGCCAGCTGCGCAAGCTTTAAAAGAAGTAAAAGCTGGCAGTGAACGCGCACAACACGCCCTAACGTTAGCTATGGATAAACGTCCAGTGATGTTAAATCGTGCTCCATCACTACATAAACATAGTATACAGTCTTTTAAGCCTGTTCTTATGGATGGTAAGAGTATAAGACTAAACCCGCTAATTGTAAAAGGGTTTAATGCAGACTTTGATGGAGATACCATGGGTGTACATGTACCAGTAGAGCCTGAAGCAGTAGATGAAGCTTGGAAAATGTTACCAAGTAAAAATATATTTAAACACGGTGATAACTCTATTGTACCAAACGTTAGTCAAGATTACCTATTAGGCGTCTATTATCTAAGTAAAATAGGTAAGGATACAAAGCAAGCTTTTAGCTCTTGGAGAGCTGCACAAAAAGCTGGATTAAAATACACTGATGTATTTTTATTAAATGGCCAAAAAAGAACGATTGGACAAATTTTATTAAATAGATTCTTACCAGACTCACTTAAAGATTATAATAGAGAGCTGGATAAAAAAACTGTCTCTAACTTACTTGAAGAGGTCGCTAAAAATCACCAGCAAAAATTTCCTGATGTAATTAATAACTTTAAAGATTTAGGTTATATGTATGCTTATCAACGTGGCAGTACTATTTCTCTTGATGACTTTGCCATTAATCGTTCTTATAGAGATAAGTTAATCAAACAGAATTTAGCTGGCGTTAAGCCGGGCACTGCAGGTTATATTGATAAAGTAAATAAGCTATCTGTTGCCGTTCAAAAAGCACAGGATAAAGCTCTAAGTAAAACTAATAACGTTTATGAAATGCTAGAATCAGGATCTTTTGGAAAGAAAGATTCTGCACGACAGATTTTATCAATGCCTGGTATTATGCAAGATGTTAAAGGAAACCCAATAAAAACACCAATCTTAAAATCATATGGAGAAGGCCTTGGAACCTCAGACTATTGGAATAGTTTATACGGTGTGCGAAAAGGTCAGGTCGATAGAGCGGTAAATACTATGGATAGTGGTGCTTTAAACAAAGCCTTATTATCAGTAACACGAAGAAC
>MDSZ01132846.1_pt1 | contig 12438 bp, 8 predicted proteins | sample 811201 | NCBI WGS metagenome assembly MDSZ01 (sample SAMN05326647, study PRJNA326480) | marine metagenome | isolation source: seawater | place: Indian Ocean: North | collected 2010
AAAACTAAAAAAGAGACCAACGTCATTGTCCAAAAGATCACAAAAGAAGTACCAGTGACGCTTGCTTGTGATGAACCAGTGATATTTACGTGGCCGCGTTTTATTTCGCGACCACCAAAGGGCGGACCGTGGTTACCTTTCAACAGGGAATCGGTGTGCACTGCCCAAATCATTGTGTTATTCGCAAAAGCCAATGATTTACCAGCAATTGTCCGTCCTGATGTGGTAAACGATAGCGTTGAATAGCAGTCACCAATGTCAATATTCTTTGCGGCGAGGTCATCGTGTGTTTCAGTTTTCCAATGTCTGAAAGCAGAGTTAGAAGGATCTATGATATACTCACCAACTCCAGTTCCTTTGAACGTTTGCAAATCCCAATTTGGGTCGTAAACGTTTGGATCAGGATCATAGATACCCATAACAATACTCGCGCCGTTCATTCCATTGTGTCCACCACCTGGATTTTCAATTCCTAAACTGAGCCATCCAACTATGCCATCGTATATGAGTTTCACATCCAGTTCATCCTCGGTATATCTATACAACAGAGTGGTTTTGTCAGTGAGTGCCTCTTTGATGTACCCATTCTCTACACTAGCCACATATGAAGCATAGTCTGTGCACGCAGCTTCATTCCTTTGTGGTGTTGGAGCAACCTCTGAGTCTGAAACGACAGCCTCGGTGGAGTTTGTGCAGATTGGGTTATAGTCGCCATGTTTGCTTGGATCTGCGATTTGGTCTCGTTGTGAAACACATTTTAGTTCCAAACTTTGGGCAGCACATATTTCTGGCGAGGCTGTATCCGTATACTCCATGCAGCGAGTCCAGCAATAAATTGTATCATCGGGACAATCAACTGAATCACTGGCCAATTGGCGACGAGAGCAGCCTACACCAAGACCAACGCCATCGGATCCGTCTTTTAAAGCATCAATTTGCTTCTTACGAACATCCCCATACGTCATGATTTCGTCATGTAGTTTAGATAGAGCGTCCTCAGGAGGTAAGAACATGCGTCCGTACTAAATTCGAGACTGTTCTGAATTGAGATTCGTGGGCATAGACATGCCGTGTGGCACGGAGCGAACATGCTCACTAAAATCGTCCGGAATGTCTCTATTGATCAAATGCTCGACTGCGTCCCCGAGCATGATTACAATTTCAGCTTTGGGTTGCGTGAAATCACATTTTGCTATGGAGTTATCCGCTTTTTCGATATAGAAATCCTCCGCCTTCACATCGGGTTTGGTCACGTATTTACCGCTTTGGTCTTTTTCGACAACAAGTCCAGGCGTAAAAGCGATGAAGATACCCTGATCGGCGTGCATGTCGATTGTTTTCGCGCCGGGAGTGGCGACCTTATTTTGACTGAGATCGTTTGGTCTCGGAGGTATGTAATTATGAAAGTGTTCCAAATGTTTAGATCTTTCAAGCACATCCTTTAATTTGGCATAATCTTCACCATCTTTCTCGCGGTGCTTTAGCATAGGTTCTTTCGTACTTACGATCTTCGATAGGACTCGAGAGAAATCGCCAGTAATTTCAGAAACCCGTTCTCTAAAATTTTTCAGGGCGCGAGTAAAGTCTTTGTCTTCGCAGTGCTGTTTCAACTCGTCCAAAGCCTCATCGTTCCATCCGAAATTGATTGGAAAAGGTTCCACATCCCCTATACCTTCAGTATAAGACGCTAACGTGTGCCGTTCAGAACCATCTGGGAAAGGTGAGACGTGCATTTTTGGCGGTGCACCATCTCGGCATCTCGCAACGCCCTCATAAACTGTCTTCTTCAAGTTCTTAAAATCCCCAGAGGCGGTGTTCACGCCGAGGATGCCGTCGCTGCGCAGGATTTCTTTCAATTCATTTTGTGTGCTCTCATCGTTCAATCCTTCCTTCAACTCAGCGGAGGAGAACACTCGCGGGCGGAACACGCTCGTCGCGTCTTCCCCCAACCCTCGATGATGAGTGGGCTCGCTTTGATGGCTTTTTCCCGACACCACACGCATGAAGGTCATCAAAAGAATACCCAACGTCCGCATCTTTACTCGACGCGTACTCTTTTGTCGAAAAAAATGCGCGCCGCGCGAGGGGGGTTTGAACATCATCGAACACCGCTCCTCTTCTTCTTCTTCTTTTTCCGTCGTCTTCTCTTTCGTCGTCGGAGAAAAGTACGGGAGAAAAAGTACGGGAGAAAAAAATATCGGGGGCAGCCGCCGCCGCCATGTTTAGGGTTTGTGTTTCAGTTTTTTTTTTTTTGTGTCTCCTTTTGAAACAGAAAGAAAGAAAAGAAAGAAAAATAATGAGAAATTAATTTGCGATCGAAAAGAAAGACGACTTTAAAAGAGTTTTTGAGCGCGCGCGCGAATAATCGCGTTGTTCGCTAAAACCTCGCGCGTCGTCGTCGTCGTCGTCCAGAAGACGTCGAGAGAGTTGTTGGTCTCGTGGAGGAGGGGGGTGACGGCATGAGCGAAGCAGTGCGCGTCGGCGTGCACTCGACGACCACCGAGGCGATTCGAATGCCGTTACAATCGCCGAGAACGCTGAAAAATAACAAAAAAATCGCAACCTTATGCGTGGGCTATTGTTTCAGTTCGGCGTTGTTAGCGATCGTCAATAAGTGGGCGTTACTCTTGTTCCCGTTTCCGTCGATAGTCACGGCGTTGCAATATTCATCCTCGGCGATTGCGGTGACCATATTGGGGCACTTTGGAGTGGTGGAAAGAGTGAGTTTGGATTGGAAGAAAGCGAAGCAGTTCATGCCTGCTGTGGTGTTATTTTACGTCTCGATATTTACGAATTCGAAGCTGTTGCAACACGCGAACGTGGATACGTTCATCGTGTTTAGATCGTGTTGTCCTTTGCTGGTGCTGCCGTTGGAGTATTTGTATTTGATTAAAGGAGGAGGAAGTCATAGAAAAGATGGGAATAATGATAGTAGCATTAATAATAGTAGTAATAGCGACGGAGAGATTAGCATAACGAATAGCGCGAGCGAAAAGGAAACGACGTCGAAACCAAAACTGTCGAGTTTAGTCACCGTCCGACAACTCCTCTCTTTAATCGCCATCTTCCTCGGCGCGTTTGGATTTGTCCTCGTGGATAGGAAATTCAAACTTCACAGTTACTTTTGGGGCGTGGCGTACGTCCTCTCTATGACGGTCGATATGGTTTTGATCAAGAAAATTGTCACTAATGTCGGTTTGAGCACGTGGGGGTTGGTGTATTACAACAACGTCTTGGCGATGGTTTTGTTCCCAATCGCGTATTTCATTTCTGGCGATTACGCGCGATACCCGGAAATGATAGCCTCGCTCTCTGACGAATCCAACTCGGCTATTTTAGCCGTATTCACCAGCTGTCTCATGGGCCTTTCCATCTCCTATTTCGGCCTCGGCGCGAGAAGATCTGTTGGCGCGACCACGTTTACCGTTTTAGGCGTCGTCAACAAAATCGGTACCGTGATCATAAACACGCTCATCTGGTCGCACCACGCCTCGCCAATGGGTTTGGCCTTTCTCATGGTGTGTGTCTTAGGGGGAGTTGTCTACCAACAAGAAGCATCGAACGCGAAAAAGAGTCAAAGATTATTGCAGAAGAGAAGACAACAGCAGGAGCAGTTGAAGCACCAAGCGAGCGCGCCATAAACGTAAGGCATGCGAGAGAGAGAGAGAGAAAGAGAGAGAGAAAGAGTGGGTGTGTGACGAGTAGAAAAAGGGAAAGAGTCAGTGTTAAAGCGTGAACATGTCGTGTAATAGAAAACAAAGAAGAGCGTTTAAAAGAGAGAAAGAAGAGTGCTCGCGTCCATCCCCGACCACCGACGAACGCGCTTTTTGTCCTTCGTGTTTCTTCACTTTTTTTCCTTCTCTGGTGCACTATAACACGCGCACATGTTCAACGACCATCCTCGATCTCGCGATCATCGTCCTTTAAACGCGCATCCCCGCGCGTTCGAGCAGCTTCAAAAGCGTTTGAGAGAGTGCAAGCAAGCGAACGTTGATTTAGCGCGAGAGATTTCAAAGGTTGGTGTTCGTATTTTTCTTCTTCTCTTTACTGCTGCATCTCTCATGTGCGCACTGTGCGTGATGTTTACTTTGAATCGCTTCCCTTCTCTCTTTCTTTCTCACTCACACAGATACGAGGCGAATCGAAAGACGCTCGAGATCTCGCGAACCGCGCGTCTTTGTCCGAATCCATGATGCGAGTCGCGCACAACTGCGAACGCGCGGAGTTCGCTCGACTCAGACGAGAAGACTCGAAAAAGATGAAGCAAATGCGAGACGAGATTTTACGCTTGAAAATCGCCTTGAGTCACGTGACGAACGACGCGAAGATGACGACGACAACGACGGAAAAAGAAGAAAAGGATGCAGTGGAACAACACTTCTTAGCGCCGGCTGGAGCATCGATCTCGTCGTCGTCGCCGCCGGCGAGTTCGCACGTGCGATTAAATCAAGATGATATCGCGCCACCGCGAAGGCGAGTAGAAGGAGAGTTTGCGGATACTAAGGAGTATTTTGAAAGTTTTTCGTCGGATGAAGAGGAAGACGAGGAAGAGATCAGCTCGTCGTGGTCAGACTCGGATGAAGAGCAGTTCGCGATCGTCTCTAAGGGTAAGCGCGTTGGGTTGAAAAAGAGAGACGAAAACAAAGAGAAGCGACCATTGTTGCCTCTCAGCGGCAGTAAGAAAGACGACGCAGTGACGACGACAAAGAAGACAACAACAACGCAGAAGAAAAGCGCCACCATCGCCCAACCAGAAACCGACGACGAAAACGACCGCGCCCAACTTCTTGTCCTTGGGCGCAAAGGAGGAGGAAAACCGCCGATACCACCAACTTCCAAGAAGCTACAAAAGAAGAAGAAGAAGAAGAAGAAAAACGTAAAAGACGAACACCAACACCAACAAAAAAGACCCGGGCAAAGTCTCGCCGCGCGAATGGGGTTCACCGCGACCGTTGTCGGCAGTGCCACCTCTTCCGTCACTGAAAGACGATCGTCGCGCGATGTCGACAGGGTGAAATCATATAAAGAACCCAGTTTATTGACGAAGATGCGCAGACCGTAACAACTTCTGCCTCGAAAGAAAGTCAGAGAGAGAGAGAAAGAAAGAGAGAAAGTCAGAGAGAGAGAGAGAGAACAGAGAGAAATCGGAGCGTTTCGTGTTGAAATTGGCTCTTTTTCTCCTCCAAATGAACTTCAGATGCACAAATGCACATGTACATGTGTCAAAAATCGATACGAGTTTTAAGACCACGAAAAAAAAAATAGGTTTAACAACCAACAATAATTTTCCAATACCACACAAAACGAGACGACTCTCCGCACGGGCACACACACGCGCGCACGCGTAAAGTAGCTGTCGTAACGCATGTCATCGCACGCGCATCAAAGAGCGTTCGCGTCGCTCGATCGATCGTTGGTATCGTCCTCGTATTCGTCCTCTGACTCTCGTCAAAGCGTTTCGAAAAAGCACCACCTCGTCGCGTCGCATTCCCGGCGGCGGACGAATCGAAGTCCATTGAAGCGAAACGCGTTGACGACACCAAGAGCGTCAAATTCGGAGATTGAAAACCCGCACAAAGTGAAACCGAACGTCCAGTATTCCACCATCGATCGCACATCCGAGTATATCCTCGCTAAGGAACGGTCACAGGTTCACCACCCATCCTACGACCACAGAAATGACCCTCAACGAGAAAACGACAGTCGGTTAAACTCGTTGGCGTTTCATCACAAAAGCATGGACGATGTGATTCCGTTGTCGGAATCGAGAGGAAAGGACATGGTGGCTCCGATTACGACGAGGGTGATTTTCCCAGATTCCTACGACGAAAAGAGGACGAAACCATACCCGATGGTGATTTGCGTCCCGGGCGATCCCGGGTACGGCGTGGATTACATGGATGGGTATTATCACGCGTTAGAGAAGGATATCGCCAACGAAGGGATGGTCATGGCGTTGAGAGATTTAGATTATCACAACACGAACGATTGCATAATCGTTGATTTGTGTTTCAATACGTACACGTGGATGAACGATAGTTGTTCGCGAAACCACGAGTCGTATCTCATGAACGTGGTTTTGCCGGAATTGTTAGGGTACGAAGCGACGAACGTCGGTAAGATTTCCTTGATTGGGTACGGAACGAGTGGTTATGGGGTTTTGTCGTTGTTATACAGACACCCAGACGTGTTTCATAGAGCAGTAAGCGCGGATGCCCCTATCTGGGGTGGCGCCAATGAAGGTCGAGAAGTTGTCAGGAAAGAATATTTAGAGAGCTCGTCGTACACGGCGCCTAAAGGCGTGGAGATGGAAGAGATTACGCCTCCTGGCGAAGAACCAAAGAGTAAAGAAATGAAGGCCCAAGAGGAGGAAGAAGATGAGGAGGACAAAGAGGAGAAAAAGCGAAGACGAAGTTTGCGCTACTACGATGCGTTTCCGGATTGCGGCGAGTCTTTCCCGGACGAACACAAGGTGTTGTTACTAGCACATTCCGATAAGAACATCGAAGCGTTTTCCGGAGACCCGCGAGTAGAACAGTACCCGCGCTTAGCTTTGATTCCTATGGTTGAATATGGCCGAGAAGTCGAATGGTTTTCCGATGCCATCTCCAGAGTCACCACGCACGACGTCTTAACTGGACACGAAGACGAGGAGGCTTGCCACGTCGGTCCATGGTTAGCCACCGCGTTGGATTGGTTGAGAGAGGATTTATGATAAAGATGGTATACTATATTACTACGTATGTACATATGTAGATAACACAAAACACTTCAAACAATATTCAAATTCGATTACAATATTTCCTGTTTTATCCTCTCTCTTCTCCCTCTCTCTCTCGTGTTTTTCCTCCGTTCCTCCTTTTTTAAGTAAAACAGAACGTAAGGGGAACAAAGTAGTTAGTTAGTAGTTATTTTTATTCTGGTCTTGATGCACATTTCCTCTCTCTTCCTTCCACGTACGACGCAACTCCTCTCGTCGTCGTTCTCGTCGGTTTCCTTATCGTCTTCTGCTCGACGATCTCGTCTTCGTCGGTTGACTCGCGGAATACCCAACGTAGGTCATCGCCGCGTGGACGACCAATTGCGTCTTCCACATGGTTTGCGCGTACGTCGCCGCGTCCGTGCCGAAACCGGCCATAGCCATCAACGGCAACATCATCGCTTGGCCAACCGTGGCGATTTTCAACGCCGTCTTATCTTTCGGACCGGCGGTGAGTAACCCGTAGGTGATGCCCAAGAGGAGGCATCCCAGCATTCGCCACGCCATCTAAAAACAGAGGAGGAGATATGAGTCGTTAGTATTGACATCACGCAATCACATAATCGTAATTAAAACAAAACGCGAAAAACGCAATCACCATCGCGAACGCACCAGTGCAACCGGGCCTTCCGTTTTCAAAAAGTACGGCATGATGCCTTTCGGGCCGTAGTACGTCACCCAGTTGTGGTACAACGTCACGCCTGTTTCGTTTTTGTCGTTAAAGAATAAAGAGAGAAGAGCACGTCGAATTGGATGCGTAAAGGTGTTATACATATTAAGAAGAAGAAGAATAAAATTGTATCGCCGGCGGTTCATTACAAAACGGAAAAAAAAAAGAGTCCTCTCTTTCTCGTCCTTACCGTAGAAGCCGTTGTACGCGGCGAGAAGTTTTTGTGCCGTCGTCGGAGCCATGATGATGATGAATGAAGAGTTAGGTAAATAAAAGTGTGCGTAAATAATGCGTATTATTATTTAGGTGAGGTAAAAGTGACGAGAAATCCCCTTTTTCTCCACACGAGACAAAAAAAGTTCGGTCCCCCCTCTTTTCTCTTCTCTCTTTTTTCTTCTTATGGGATTGAAACCCTAAATACAAAAAAGGACTTTTTTGGGGAATTTTCTTTCTTCTTCCGTTGTTCGCTTTGATGATTGTGTTGCTCTCATCCCACAAAAACGTCGTTTACACCAAACACTTTGAACCTACTCACTCATTACTCTCAGAGAGAGACAGAGAGAGAGAGAGAGAGAGAGAGAGAGAGAAAGAGAGAGAGGGAGAGAGAGAGAGAGGGAGAGAATACTTTTTTCGCGACGACGACGACGACGACGACGACGACTCGGAATCATCATGGTCGCGACGACAGGCAAAGCGAAAAAGATCCTCTTCGCGGGGAGCTGTTGGTCTCCTCCTCCACAAAAGAAAAGCGATGATGAAGATGGGGAAGACGACGTAAACGACAAAGGAAGAAGAGAAGAAGAAAGCCGCGTCTCGATGCTCTTGGACCGCGCGACGCGCGCGAACGAGAAAGCGGGGCCGTTCGAAGCGCTGTTCGTCGTCGGGAGTGTGAGCGAAAGCGAAGAGGAGGCGTTTTTGAAGCGCTCGAAAAAAGGAGAATCGCAACAACAACAACGCGCTGGTGCGGGAGTGATGAAGACGTACGTTCTCGATCCGCGCGTCGCGAGACGGCTGGAAGAACGGGCGGAAGTGAGCTTGGTGGACGCGAAGGAATTCGAAGGTGGTGGCGAAGGAAACGACGACACAAACGACGACACAAACGCTTTGGTAGGGAACATAGAAGGTTTGAATCCCAAAGGCGGCGTGAAACGAATCGTTGTCGATGGAGAGGAAGAGACGTCGAACGTGTTTGTGGTGACGAAACCGGGCGTGTACTCGACGTTGATAACGTCGAAAGACGAAGAAGGGAACACGAAACCGTTTTCCATAGCCATTTTACCTGGGTCGTACGATCATTTGAACATGAAGGAGTCCCACGCATCCGCCGCGAACGCCCTGTTAGCAGAGAAGACGGCGAAAGCGAACGGGGAGTTTACCGTGCAAGACGTGGAGGTGATTCGACAGACGGTGAGAAAATTGAAAGAATGCAGGAGCACGTTGTGCGTGGTGGACGCACTGCTCACGCAAGCGTGGCCGAAAGACGTGCAAATGTTGTCGAGGTATAAAGACGCGATGACGCCAATTTCGGGAGAGGACGAGACCGCGTCAAGGGACGTGGCGGAGATTGCGAGTGCTATTTGTCCGAGATATCACGTCGTGGCATCACCAAATGAAACGTCCTCTTCTTCACCGGAGAATGAAAATGTCGACCAGTTTTTTGAACGCGAACCGTACAGAAACGTGTCCGAGAAACACGCGACTCGATTCATCTCGTTAGCGAGCGTCGGCAACTCAAAGAAACAAAAGTGGTTACACGCGTTAGGCATTGAACCTGGAGGCACCATGAACCCGATAAAATTGTGCCAAATGCCACCAGATTCTACGCCGTCTCCATACGCCATGGCTGGCGTGTCCAACTTGCAACAAAATCGAGGAGGAAGAGGTGGAGGACACCAACAAAATTTAAAGAGAGAATTGAAACCGGATTGGCGAGATAACGCCGACGCAAAGAAGAAACAACGATTGGAAGAAAGTCAAAAAAGAGCGCTCGTTGGCGATGCGGATAAGACGATTCACGTGAGAAATTTAGATTACCGCGCGGATGAAGGCGCGATTGCGGAATATTTCGGCGAGTGCGGTGAACTCGCAGACCTTCGACTCGGCCGCGACGTGGAAACCGGGAGATCGAGAGGGTTTTGTAAAATTGCCTTCAAAACGAAAGAAGGCGTCGACGCCGCTTTGGAAAGAGACCAACAAAACTTTTACGGGCGCGATATTCGAGTACAGATGGATAGACAACATCAACAATCGAGACAATATAACGGCGAAAACAACGGCAGTTACGACCCGAACAAGAGGAAACCGCCGCCGCCTCCAGTGTCATGCTGGTTTTGCCTCTCGAACAACAAAGACACGCACATGATCGCGTCTATTGGAAACGCATCGTTCGTGGCTATGGATAAAGGTGGTTTGAACCCAGAACACGCGCAAATTGTCCCGATTGAACACGTTGCCGCGTTTTCCATGCTTCCAGACGAGACGTGCGAAGAAGTGTGGTCGTACTTACAAGGCTTTCGGAAATTTGCCGAGGCGACGGAAGACAGAGGCGTGGTCGCGTTCGAGCGACACTTGACGTTAAAAAACAAAGGTGGCAATCACATGCATTTGAACGTGGTTCCGATTCCGAACAATAGAAAACATTTATCCAGAAAAATTTTCGAACAAGCCGCGAAACGATGCGACTTCAACTGGGATATCATCTCGCCGGAGCACGCGCAATCGGGTATCGCGTCGAGAACCGCCATGACCTCTTTATTATCCTTCCCCGAAGCAGAATATTACGCCGTGCATTTACCAGACGGTACGATTTTAATCGCCGAAGTGAAGCAATACGACAAACACTGGATGCAATTCGGGAGAGAAGTCATCTCGCACTTGCTGAAAACGCCCGAAACGGCGAATTGGCAAAGCGTCGTTCAAGACCAAGACGGCGAAATTGAACGAACGAATGCGTTCAAGGAAAGTTTCAAACCGTTCGATCCAGTCATGCAAGCCGAGGAGGATGGAGAATAGGAGTCAAAACTACGTAGAAGAGCGAAAAAAAGTAGACGCGCTAAAGCGTGAATAATAAATAGTACCGTAGTAATGCTGCTAACTGCTACATAGGTTTAGTGATATAGGTAATAATACACTTGCCGCTCGCTTTTTACCCGGTGATGTAAAAGTCGAGCTCGTTATTCAATTCGTGATTTTCGCATTCCTCCCACGGGATAAACACCAAAGTATTCAAGCCTCTTCGTAAATCTCTCTGCCCGTCGCTATTCGGGTCAGAATATGCTCCCGGTGCGACTCCTTGCCTCTCTGCGCCTAAATTTCGTCTATATAGTGCCTCGTAATCGTCCACGCTCTCCCAATTTTCCTCCGTCGGTAAAATCCGTTTTTCTTTCTCCGCAATCTCTTCTTCGTCTAAAACCTCGTTCGCGTCTAAATCTTCGTCCACTAACAGCAACTTCACGCAATCCAATCTATCCGAGCTACCTTTTACCCTCGATCTAAGTCGCACCCAAAAATGTGTAGTCGTCACGTATCCGCTTTCCGGTTTCATCTTCGCCGATTGACAGTGGATCCTCTCTTCCTTCTCCTTCTCGTCCAACCGGTACCATCCAACGTTCACGGAGGAATCCTCGTTCGCTTTTTTCCCGTCGCGCATGGTCTTTTTGACTATTCTCACTGGTTCCGGCGACGTTTTCGAGTACCACTCTCCATTTTCAAGAAACCGAAAGTACCTATAATAGACGACCACCCGCGCGGGTCGATGTTCCTTCTTGGACGTGCCAATCTCCCGTCGCGGGCACGCTTTGACGTACGTATTTCTGCTCACGTATAACCCATCCGTTCGTATTCTGTTTCTCTCGTAAAACATCTTCTTATAATCGTTCGAGTAGAGTGTTTTGCACTTTCGCATCGTTTCGTCTCGATGTGCATCGAAAAATTGAAACGCTCGTTCGCAGTGCATCTGCCACAAACTCTTCGCGCCGGCGCATTGAATCATCGCTCGCCATTTCCTGCACACCAAGGACGCCCTCACCAAATCGCGCGGTGGGAGACGTTTGAAAATTTCGTGCGACACGTCCACGTGGTGCAAAATCCCAAGAATTTCACTCGCGTCGTCGTCGTCGTCGTCGTCGTTTTTGCCTTTCGCTTCTTCTTCTTCTTCTTCTTCTTCTTCTTCTTCTTCTTCATCTTCTTTCTCGTCGTCCTCGTCGACTCTTAGCGGCGTCTTCTTCTTCACATCATCGTCGTCGTCATCATCATCAATCCCTAATACTCTTCGGGGTTTCGATGATGCACTCCTCTCCTTCGAAGACGATGAAATCGGGACGACGACGACGACCATTTTGAACGACGACAAAAAAAGATTAGTATTGTCTCTCTTTTTTCGCGTGTGTCAAAACAGAAGCGCAGAGTATTCTTCGGGGGGTAGTAAAGGGAGGAAGGAGTACAAATCTCGTCGCAGATATATATGACGACGATGATGATACAAATGATATGGAGGAGGAGGAGGAGGAGGAGAGACAAAAAAAAAATGTCGAGAGAACCGTCCCACACGTGATGCCAAAAAACACACGTAAAAAAGACCAGTTCTTTTTTTTACATTCCCTACATATGAAACCCTCTACGTCTTTTTAGGGGTGTTGTATAGTTTAGGGTATCATATTGAGCGAGTAAAGAAAGGTCTAAAAAATCATCATTTATCACATTTTTATCATCGTTTTTCGAAAAAGAAAAAAAAAAGCCACACCTTTATTCAAACATATCTCTCCCACACAACACATCCACACGCACTTTTTACTCCCTCTCTCTCTCTGTACTAATACATCGTCTCTCGTCGCGATGGAGATCGAGGAGGAGGAGGAACCGCGACGGAAAAGGTCGCCGCAACAACCCGAACACCACCACACCGTGCGTCGTTCGTTCGTTCGTTCGTTCGTTCGTTCGTTTTTTTTGTTTTACTTCTTCTTCTTCTTCTTCTTCTTCGCGTCGCGTCTCTCTTTCTTTCGGTGATGAT
>MDSZ01171737.1_pt1 | contig 12437 bp, 21 predicted proteins | sample 811201 | NCBI WGS metagenome assembly MDSZ01 (sample SAMN05326647, study PRJNA326480) | marine metagenome | isolation source: seawater | place: Indian Ocean: North | collected 2010
CTAATCAGCGATAATGTCGAGTGCGATTTTGCTGAAAAGGTAACCAGGCATTTGATATCCAGAAATCTTCCAGACCAGACTTTACTTACTCCCGGTTTCTACGTTAAGCTTGAGGGGGTGGAATATCAAGTTGTTAGTGATTTGTATCGTTCACATGAAACAAAGGGTAGCAAAGAGCTACTTCCCCCGCCCCTTATCGTGGGGGTTGTGAGATGAAAATGCAGGACTTGATGGAGATAGCTGTTGACATGGGCTCTAGATGCGAGGTCGAATCTTGGATAGAGTTGAAGAAAATTTTGCTTTTGAGCATACCAGCTCCCGATAGAGCGATGTTTTCTACTCGAGACCCTGAGACTAAAAAGCAGACCTTGAATAGCATAGAGAGGCAGATAGTCGATAATTATGAGAAGAAGACGGGAATCAGGCTAGAGGTACCAGCATGAAAAAAACTAATGAAGAATTTATAAGAGATCAAGTGAGAAAGATATTGAACGAAGATCTTTCTTGGGGAACCGACGATGCCCTCTTCGGCGGAGGTCCAGAATTAGACGTTTTCAATACTCTAATAACGCCATTTACAGATGTATTCAAGGTCGCTTTTGTGGCTGCTAAGGATATCACGTCCGCGATGATAGACATTGCCGACTATGCGATCACCTTCAACCCTGAAAAGCAAGCTAATATCAAAGAACGCTTTCGACAGAGGAGAGAAAAGTACAAAGGGCAGATGGCCAAAGCTATGGCATCCACAGACGCTGCTTTCCAAGGCGAGGATGCCAAGCTGTTCACCTTTATGGCTGCTCCAGGACTGGTACTGGGTAAAGCGGCTGCTAACCTCACCTGGGACGCGGGTGAGCCCGTCAGAGATAAGGTGGACGAGTTCTTTGGGGGTACCCTCGGTATAGGAGACACTGCAATCGCTGCCACTACTGCCGCTGACAAATCCCCGGGCCTGATGGCAGATCTAAAGAGGGCTTTTTTTGGTGAAGGACTAGATGAGGTAGACGCGATTGAGGCAATTCTTTTGGAACAAGAAGCAGCAAAAGACAACGCCGCACCATCCGACCAAGAGTTACAGGATTTAGCTCAAGAATATCTTGAAAAAAGTGGGATGGACAAGGAGATAAAAGCGTTTTGGGACAACTTGATAGAAGATAAGAGCAAAGAGATCGATGAGATTCTCAAAGAGCAAAAAGAAAAGATAGATCTATTCACACAGCTCTCTATGGCTGGAAGCATGGATGAAGCTGAGTCGATTGTGTCGGCGCTTTCTGCTCTTGGTGTAGACCTATCTGGCCCTCTCGGAGAAGTGAAGCAGGCTTTGGTCAAAGAAGTTGAGCGGATCAAAGCAGGTGGCGAAGATGTTGAAGAAATGCTAGAAGATTTGAAAAAGCACCCCGATGCCGCATCCATCGCTAAAGACGCTCCTGTTGAGGAGTACTTCCCTTTGATAGAAAAGGGTCTTTTGGTGACGTCTTTTGGCGAAGCCGTCGACGATGTCAAGAAAGCAGGTGTCGGAGACCTACTGGGCTTTGTGGCAGAAATGACAGAAGATGACCTAAAGAAGCTTTCTGAGATGAACCCTCGTGGCAAAGAGTACGCAGACCTGATTTTCTCTTTTAGGGATGAGCTTTTAAGTTTGTAACCGTTTTTATTTCTGTTTGAATCGGGATATAATCACATCAAACGGAGGAGACGATTATGTCCGCTAAACAGAGCAACTGGGTGCCTGAAATATTTTATGAAGAGACTGAGGATGGAATCACTTCTCATATCCCATTTATTTCAGTTCCAGCAGACGAGGTCATGCCTAAGATACTTTTTATGTTCGAGTCTAGAGACACTGGCGAAGAAGAAGTAGGGCCTGATGGAGAACCTTTACCAATCTTTGATTTAGACTTGCATCAGTACGCAAATATGAATACTTTGCGTGATAATTTACCGTCAGGCATTTATGATACTGTTAGGCGTGCTTTAGGGCTTGAACCCCTGGCACAAGCAACTGAAAAAGGTCAAAAAATTACTGATACGATTCGAGAGAAAGTCAGCACCCAGAGTTGACAATCGTGTAAATCACTACCACATGGTGTATAATATAACTGTAGTTAACGCTAGCAGGAGTATATGCCTATGTCTTCTACATACCTGACGCGAGAAGCGTCAATTTCAGCAATCAAAAACATCACCGATCTCTTTACGGATATCAGCGCTTTGTATGATAAGTACGGTATCGATTTAGGTAACGACGTAGGCAGAAAGAACATTCTGATCTCGGCAGCTCAAGAGCATTTTTTCGCTAAGGCAATTGAATCAATTGTCGGGGATTGCTCTAGCGACGGCCGAACCGGTATGGCAGATATTGTAATCGGCAGTATGGAAGACAAAGAAGTCGAGTGTAAGGTCGTCTGCCGCGGAAAATCAGGGTCTTGGTCGCTTCAAGCAGACAAAGCCACGCTACAAAAGAAGGGGAGCTGCGATTTTCTCTATCTGCTTTTCGATCGTAGCCACGAGAATGTTGCTGTCTTGCTCTTTGAAGATCTAGTACCAGACGATTTTTACGATCCTGCCCCTGGCTCTAGAGGCAAAGCTCGCCTTAAGAAGTCATCCGCTTTCAAGAAGTGTACCCCGCTTGTTGGGCACTTCAACAATCTAAGGGAGATGTGGATGGAGGAGTATTCTAGAAGAATGAAGGCAGCTTCGACTAATGAAGATAAGAAAAAGGCTGAACAAAAGATGCAGCTTTGGTACAATAAACCAGATTCTTACAACATACAACTGGAGAGTATAGATGAGCTCAACTGATTTCCCAGTAGGCAGCATTGTTTATTTTCTGCACAACAAAACAGAGCGAGTATTACCTGCTCAGGTCGTGGAAAAGATTGTTCGCACTTCTCTAGACGGGTCCAAGGCAACTTACATAATCGGGGTGCTTTCAAAGGAGGGTAGTATTAAGAAGATTGAGGTTGATCCTGCAAATGTTCAGATATTCCAAACTCCTGACGAAATGAAAGACTTCATGGTTATCCGGGCAACTGAAGCCGTGTCAAAGCTTGTAGATTCAGCCGTGAAAGCTTCTGAAGTTTTTGGAGTACCGTCCCTTCCTGAGGTTGCGGTTCCCTCTCAAGAGGAAGAGGTGGAAGACTACGAGTCTTGGCACGTCCCAGCAGCTGATCGACCGGTCAAGAGCAAGCCCAAAAACCAAAAACCTGATCAATACGCGGAAGTTGATTTAGGGAATGGCCAAGTCGCCCGCATGAAGGTATAAATGAAACACTTAATCTTAGACGCTAACAACTTACTGTTCCGGGCTCGTCATGCGTGCTTTAACAGAAAGTATGATCACGTAATCGTACACACTTTCTTCCGTAGCATCAAGCCGATCGTTGAGAAGTTTGATCCTGACTGTGTTTATTTTGTCCTTGACGGATACCCCAAGAAGCGTATGGAACTGCAGCCTGACTACAAGGGTACAAGAGAGTATCACGACAAGGATAACTTTAGAGTTCAGCGCAAAAAGTCAATAGAGATGATCAAAGAGAGTGTGCCCTTTCTTGTGATGAGGCATCCAGAAATGGAAGCAGACGATGTGATTGCAGATCTTGTCATGAGAAAGCTTCCGGCATCCCATGAAAAGATCATTGTGTCAAGCGACACAGACTTTATTCAATTGTGTCAACTAGAGAGTAATTCTGTCTCTCTTTACAATCCGATCAAGAAAGATTATCGCCATCCTCCAGAATATTCGTACTCTGCCTGGAAGGCGCTACGAGGAGACTCCGCAGACAACGTGACGGGCTTACCTGGAATTGGGAACAAGAGAGCTGCAAACCTATTGCAGGAATCAGGGGCTTTAGAGAAATATTTCCAGAAGAAGCCAGAAATGAAAAGCAAGTATTTGCAAAATGTGGAAATGATAGAGCTCAGAGAGATGAGTGAAGAAGAGTTTGGAGACGTTGACATGTGGTATTCTACAGACTCGATGAACAAGTTGCGGGAAACCTTTACGCAGATGAAGCTTAAAAGTATGATTACTGATAAAGCTTGGGGCAATTTTTCCCGGCCCTTTGGAGGTTTGAAAGATGGAAGAAACTACTTTACCTAATGAAGAAATACAACGCCTTAGAGCAAGCGGCGTTCTGACTGAGCAAGAGATTGCAATTTCTCAAGGTGACCTTCTGGTCGCCGTTAACGTAGTGACTCAGGGCCGAAGGATTCTGAACCAGGAATCGATCTCAGAAGGCACCGGTAAGAAGAGGCTACTTAAGGGATGATAAGCCAGACTTACAAAATCATTTCTTTTGGAAATGAAGCAAGAGAAAATGTAAGAGTGGGTGTCGAACAACTTACTGACGCCGTTAAAGTTACTATGGGCCCCAGCGGTCATAACGTGCTGATTGAGCAGGACGGCGCGCCGCCAGTACTGACAAAAGACGGCGTAACTGTAGCCAGAGCAATCAACCTTCGAGATAAGTTTGCTAATTTAGGGGTCCAGTTAGTCAGAGAAGCCGCACAGCGCACTGCTGAAGAGGCAGGCGACGGCACAACAACAGCTACGGTTCTGGCGAACGCTTTGTTTCAGGAAGGGTTAAAGGCTCTTAACACCGGTTATGGCCTGAGAGAGATTCGAGAAGAGATGCTTGAGGCAGCTAATGTACTTTACTATGAGATCCAACAGTCCGCCATACCTGTTGAATCCGATGAAGACCTGCTCAAGGTTGCGAATATCTCAGTCAACCACGAGAGAGAACTAGCAGAATTGATTGTCCAAGCTATGAATGCAGTTGGCAATCACGGTACAGTTACTGTCGACGAAGCAAAGGGGTTTGAGAGTACGCTAGAGGTCGTTGATGGGTGCGAGCTTGATAGAGGGTATACTTCACCGTACTTTGTGAACAAGCCCTCCAGAATGGCGTGTGAGCTTTCTAATCCAGCCATCTTGATTACAGACCAACCCATTACTTCTGTTTCTCATATCATGCATTTCATGGAGGAGTCTGCTCGTGATAATCGACCGCTGACTATTATAGCTCCAGAGGTTTCCGGTACTGCGATGGAATCCTTGATTATGAATACGACAAAGGGTATTATCAAGGCATGCGTAATAGCAGCTCCAGAGTTTGGCACTGCGAGACTCGAAGCACTAAGAGACCTGTGTATACTTTTGGGAACAGACTTAATGTCTGGAGACCAGTCCGAGTGGAGGTCTTTGTCTTTTAAGGACCTTGGTAAGTGCAAGAAGATGTCAACTTTCAGGTTCAGGACGATATTCGTCGGTGCAGCCGGCAGCTCAAAAGCTTGCAAGAAGAGGTGTGATGAGATCTCTGAGGCCATGGCGATAGCAGATGAAGATTATAAAGAGGTCTTATCCAGAAGGCTTCGTCGCCTGAACAGTGGTATAGGGATCTTGAAAGTCGGTGGTTCGACTGAGGCAGAAATCGGCGAGAGGAAGGACAGGGTCGAAGATGCTCTGTACGCAACTAGGGCTGCAATGCAAGAAGGTGTGGTAGCCGGTGGTGGGTCACTTCTTGCAAAGATAGCTAAGGACAAACTAAAGTCGACTGACGCCTTGTCTCCCGGAGAGACGATTGTCTACAAAGCTGCCTGCGCTCCGCTCCTACAGATTGCAGAGAACTGCGGCTCTGTTCCCGATGTCATATTAGAGAAGATTAGTGAAAAACCTGCCGGCTTTGGCTATAATGGAATTGAGGGCGAAATAAGTAATCTATTGGAAGACGGCATCGTGGATCCTGTAAGAGTAACTCGTTTGGCACTCCAGAATGCAGTTAGCGTATCTATCAACCTACTTTCGATCGGTTGTTCAATGATCGAAGACACGTCAAAAGAAGACAAAACAAATTAGGAGCAGACTTAAGAATGGCAAAACCCTTGATATCAATTGCGCCGTTGGATATCCCTTATATGAAGGAAGATAGACTAAGAAGAGAGATATTCTCACTTGAGAATCGAAAATCTTCGTTGTCTCGAGAAAGAGACAGATCCAAGATGGAACACAATAAAGAGACCATCCGGAGAATTGAATTTGAGATCTGCTATCTTCAACGGGAGGTTGAGATTCGAGAGAAAAGAAAAAAGGTTCACGCAGAATTTATGCAAAAAAAATCAAGAAATCGTGCAAGACGGTATTAAACTGTGGTATAATTGTTATGTTGGTTGGATTGGCTGGCCACATACAGCATTGTTTTTCACAGGAGGTGCTTAGTGATTTTAGACACATATTTTGAAAATGTAGGGACGCACGCTCTTCTTTCTCGGGAAGAAGAAGTAGAGCTGGCAAAAGCGATTGAAAAGGGTGACCAAAGAGCCCGGAATAAAATGATCGAGGCTAATCTTCGCCTTGCCATTTCAATTGCCAAAAATTTTCGTGATAAGGGTTGCTCTTTCGAGGACCTGATTCAAGAGTCTAACTTGGGTTTGATTCGCGCTGTTGATCGTTTCGATTGGCGGAAGGGCTTTAAGTTCAGCACTTACGCTGTGTGGTGGATTCGCCAAGCAGTCCAAGCTCACGTTGCAGGCCAGTCAGGCGCTATCAAAATGCCAACGTCTGCTCGAGCTATTATGTATAAGGCATCTCAGTTCCGAGAAGCTTATCAAGATGAATTCGGGTGTGAGCCATCGCCTGGAGAGGTTGCGACTGCGGTCGGCATCCCGGAAGAGACTTTACGCTCTATCTACAAGTCAGGTTCAACAGCAATCTCACTCGACCGACCTATGTCAAAAGATGACTCTGGTGGCCGCACATTCGCTGAGATTGTGGGAGGTGTTGATGAGACAGACCCAGGCGATGAGCTCGATAAGGTTGCAATTCGAAAGCTGCTTGTCGCGGCTCTTAAGAAGCTGACCCCTCGTGAAGAGAACATTATTCGTCTTCGGTTCGGGCTGTCAGAAGATCCAAACGATTACCAGGGTTTCCCAATCACAAGAGAAATGAAGTCTAACTTGCAAAAAAGGAGTGCAAAATGAGTATGCCAAAAGGATTTAAGGCTAGTAATGGTTACGCAACTGTTGGTGAGCGAGGAGGTCTTGGATATAGAGAGATCGCCGAAGTGATGACAGCCAAGGGTGAGAAGATGAAGCACTCAGCTGCAAGAAATTATTTTCTTCAAGGTATGAGAAAGCTTGCTTCTCCGATTGTTGATATGTACGGAATGTCGCACGACGAAGTAGATAGGATCGCTTTGGACCCAAGGTTCCAAGAAAGCGTCGCGGATATCATCGAGGAAATCGGGATAGAGCTATGATTCATCTGTTCGATGGCCTACAAGACCTAAGGTCATCAACAGAGATCCTGGAAGCCCTTGACTGGGATGAGCAAAAGTATCAGGATTTCATGGAGGAGCTGCGCCGCATGCTTGCGGCTGCTCCTCTATCTGTGGAGAAAGCTTTATTTTGGTTACGTAACACCCCCTGGGAGGTTTTTGATCGTCAAAAAATGCCTGACAAGATTTTTGCTATCATACAGAAAGATATCAAACGCTTAGAGGTTCGGATGAAAGCCCAGCTAGGGAGCAATGATTTTAACGGAGATGGATGGAACTAATGGATCCCAAAAGAGATTTTAGAGACTTAAAGAAATACCTTTCTCGAAGAGGTGTAAGTGGTGACAGCAAGGTCAAGGCTTGGCTGGTCTCCAGCCAAATTTTCACGCTAGAGCAGCTGGAAGCCTTTTGTGCTCCCCGTGAGCTGAGATTTTCAGAAACGCAGTTTGTGAACCTGCTTGTCCCACCAGCTGAAGAGTCTAAGCCTGTAGAGCAAACAAAGAAGCCGACTTCTCGTGAGCCTTCTTCCGACGAAAGCTCAGAAAGCTGGCACGTACCAGCAGCGAAACGGCCCCTTAAAAAAGCAAAAGCCCCGGCTCCTTCTCGAAGTCGAAGAAAAAAGAAAAAGGGTGAGTGAGGATGCCGAAGTCTATTAGGGGAAAACTTTTTGCCGTACTGACGTTTGTCAACCTTGGGATGGCGTCTTACTTTGCGGCTATAGACATGTCACAACAATCTACGCTGAGCGGGATCACAGCTTTTCTTTGTTTGATCGTATGGCTTAGTGAAGCTATAAAATCAGAGTGAGCTATGTATAGAAATGTTATAACCGTCCTGACTCATCCGAGGAGATTAAGAGAAAAGTCTGTACCATTCTCTCCTCCTGAAAAAATGTCAGATCAGGAAAAGTCTGCCCTGAACGATCTAAAAGATACGTTCAACGTGCTATCTGGATACGGTTTAGCGGCACCCCAGATCGGTATATTAAAAAGGGCGGTTGTTGTTAATTTTAAGGCTCTTGGCGTCTCCGAAGATGAAGCCGTCTTAATGATAAATCCCAAGATGAAAACTTACGGTGAGGAACAGAGATATGAAGAGGCGTGCTATTCTGTTCCTCACATTTCTTCTCGAGTGACACGCCCTTCAGTCTGTGAAGTCACCTACGAGGATGAGCAAGGTCAGGAAAAGAACGTGACCCTAGAGGGTTTCCCAGCCACCTGTATGCAGCATGAGTTGGACCATTTAGACGGAGTGCTTTACATTGATCGAGTAGGCCGAGCCTGGCGCTCAATCCTTATGAGCAAGCTTCGCAAAAAAGAAAAGAAGAAAAGAGAGGCGGAAGTTGCTGCTAGGGAAGAGTTCGAGAGAGAGCATCGAGAGCTGTTTGCTACACCGCAAAAGAAGACCGGCCACTCTAAGAAAAGAAAACCCAAAGCTCGAAAGAAGAGACCCAATCGTTCCAAGAAAAAGAGGTGATTCTTGTAGATAGCTTCGCTATCGTGTATGATTGGATTAGTTAGGAGGAATAAATGGCTAAAAGAAGATCAAGGGTGAGAAAGACCAACACCAAGAACTGGGGTCAAAAAGGCAAGTCTGTTGCCATGCCTGCCACAATCGCGATTCCTTCAGGCAGATGTCCGTTCACAGCAGAAGATATCTCTGAAGATTCTATACTAGAGTGGATAGCTTTATTGACGGCCCACAAAGCTCCGGCCGTAACTTACAAAGACACAGTATACACTTATTGGATCAGACATTCTTTCGATGTAAACTCTAGCGAGTATCGAACCGCGAGGGAGATAATCTTGAGGCACGTACCTGAGTATGTTAAGAAGATGGAAGATCTCCGATTCAACGCATCTGATCTTGTAGGGTGAGATGATTAGCAAGGGCTCTCTTGTGAGGAGACTTTCAGATGGTCATCTTTCTCACCTGAATTTGAAATATGTGTCGGAGTTCTATCCGCCCGCCGACGCACTCTGTATTGTGGTGTCTTCTCCTCGTGAAAAAAATTTGTCAGCTCAGCTGAGACACACAGTGGAAGGGTGGGTAAGCTTAAAGAGAGCGATTGATGTACTCCATGAGGGGAAAGTATACTATAACTGTGAGCTTCGAAGTTTTGAAGAGGTAAAGAATGATCGGAGAGATTTATAAACTTTTAGAGCCAGACTCACCGTCTCTGCCTCGACAACTTCCCCTTGGTAAGCCTGCCTCTGTGGCAGGCACGCTTGTTTTGGTTCTTGAGAACCCACTTTCTGAAGCCAACCTGATACGTATTCTTACACCAACCGGGGTTGAGCTTGTGTCAACCGATTACTTAATGTTATGCCAAAAGCCCCAAAAGTGGGAGATCTAGTGTTTCTCACAGCCAGTCGTGAAGGATTAGTAATTAGTGTCCACAAAGATGCCGTAGTGGGAAAGATGTATAGCGTTCTCTTGAGAGAGGGGATTGTCGTAGTGGATGAGACCGAAATACTCAAGCAAAAAGGAGCATCAAATGAGCATTAACATTGTCTATTGTTTTTTCTCTTTTCTCATCCTTCACATCGCTGTATGGTTTAGCACAAACCTCCAGCTGATGGATAGTAACCTTGCCACCAAAAGCTTCGTCATCGCGCTAGCACTATCTGTGCCAACAACCGTTCTCGCTTATATGGGGACCAAGTTTGGGTATGTGGCTTTTGGAGAGTCCGCCTGGAGCGTTAGGTTCTTTGCCTTTGCGACATCTTACCTTGTTTTTCCTATCCTCACGTGGGTCTTTCTCGGTGAGTCCATGTTCACAGTTAAGACCATGCTTTGTGTGCTCCTGTCATTTCTGATAATAGCCATTCAGATGTACCTATGAGAGGTTTTTACCCTTGCGTGATATTTAATAAAATAGGAGAGGTACATGCATGGCTTCAACGACCTGGAACGCATACCATAGAGGCCGTAGGGCGAAACACACAACGTCTCCGATAGAGATTGAAGAGGAAAACTACATTATGTCGACTGAAAAGAAAGATGACCAATACATAAACACGCCTGTTGCTGAAGACGATGATTTCGATTTTGCAATGGCATACGACGACGATCCCGCCGCTGAAGACGAACGTCTTTTACCAGACAACTCTGTTCGGTCAGCGATCAATTGTGGGTTCGTCGGTGTCGGTGGCGGTGGCGGAAAATTAGCTAAAGCGTTTTTAGATACTGGTTTCAACAAGACTATCTTGGTTAATACGACTGAGAAGGACCAGCCCGGTGGCCTGGATGCGAACCACTTCGTGCTTGTTCCCGGTGCTGATGGTGTCGGTAAGGATGTTGTTTTAGGCAAGCAAGTACTTGAAGAAAACAGCACTCTTGTCGAAGATGCTGTTCGAACAAGGTTGGGCCAAGTTGACTGGCTTTTCGTTCTTGCTGGAGGTGGCGGTGGAACCGGCTCAGCGTGCCATGAACTGCACGGCTCTCTTTCGAGATATCTCGAGTCCATAGAAGCATCTGGCCAGGTTGTGTATATTGTGTCTAAGCCAACAGCGCAAGAGCTGCTTAATCCTGCGATCTCTAAAAATTATAACACGCTGATGGAGGATATCGCTGATCACCCTCACATCGTTATAGACAATGAGAAGCAGCTGCATCTGCTAAGAGGTAAGGTTGGGATGCTTAACATGTTCCCGGCTGCTAATCGTAATTTTGCAAAACTGTTCGGTCAGGTCTTAAAGCTAGCCGATGAGCACACTGAGATCCAAACTTTTGACAGCAAAGACTTAGAAAGGTGCCTTCGTGCCCCGGGTCGAATTGTCGTTGGTTCTACAATCATCAAGGATGTCGATAGAAACGATTTGGGATCCTTGGTTTACCAGGGGTGTCTCCGCTCCTCGCCTTGCCCCACTCCTTCCGGCACCGCGAAAACAGGCACACTTCTTCTGATTGTAGATGGTAGCATGGCATCCGATCCAGCGGTCAGCCGTAGGCTCGAATCAGCGTTTTCGTATGTCGGCGGAAGAGCAGAAGTACTATTCTCAGGTGTCTACATGAAAGAGAGAATACCCGGTCTGGTTGCTTTAACCATGCTTGGTGGGCTAAAGTAGTAGCATCTCTCTTATTAAGGTTCGAAGCCCTGATATTTCTTTAGATTCAGTAAGAGATGTCAGGGCTTCCCAATGTTTAGAACTAATCGATGAAGGAATACCCCCTGCTGCATCAGAAAGAGCCTGTATGGATTTGGCGTATTTCTCTTTTTGGCGTGGTGATGGAGCGTCAGATAAATTATGCACCATGTCTGCTAATTTGACCCGTAGCGCCAGGGGGTTACTCAGCAGTCCAACCACATAATCTACATAGGGAGCGTTTTTCTCATGAGTTAACGCTTTCACCGTATCGATCACTGTTTGTCCAGACTCTGGATTTGCTATGGATCCTCTGATAAATTCTTCCATCTCTTCGACGGTTTCTACAGTGTTACCTGGAGCGTCTTCCAGGCTGTCGTGTAAAAGAGCAGCCATTTGAGCAGCATAATCTTTTGGGTAGAATTTTCTTACGATGTTTCTTACTTCTGATGGGTGAGTAAAGTACTCTGACCCGTCTCGCCGGGACTGCCCCACATGAGCCATTCGGGCCGTTGCGTATACATCTTTAAAGTCATCTTGCGTAAACTGCATGAACTTAAGTATTGTCGGGTTCTTCGATTATTAATAGTTTAGAACATTTTGCTGGTCCATAAAAGCAGCACGCACCACACTCTACACAATAATCGCTGATCTCTTTTTCAGTGTTAAGTGCTAGCTGCTCTTCCATCGTTCTGAGCTTTTTCTTTTCTACATCGATGAATATACATTTTTCGAAGTGAGAGTTCGCAAAGTTCCACGGATACTCTATACATGTCTGTGGTCGGCTTTTGTAAACGCTGCACACGTATTTTGTCTTTTTACTCATGCCTGAATAATATCAGCGCACCAGCAAAAATAAATGGTGGACCCGGCGGGAGTCGAACCCGCGTCCGCAATAGTCTTAGTTTGAGTCATCCACAAGCTTGTCTGATCATTTCTCCGACCAGCAGGATATTCACCATGGTTTTTTGCCTCCGTTGTGAAGTGAGAGGACTGGCGGCCTTTGTTTTCTCGGCAGAGCCACCTGCTAAAGCCTAAGTTGGATAGATGGTCTTAGGCAACCACCCTATTA
>MDSZ01265755.1_pt1 | contig 12437 bp, 11 predicted proteins | sample 811201 | NCBI WGS metagenome assembly MDSZ01 (sample SAMN05326647, study PRJNA326480) | marine metagenome | isolation source: seawater | place: Indian Ocean: North | collected 2010
AGTACCAAAGGTGGGAATCGAACCCACACTCCCGAAGGAACGCGATTTTGAATCGCGCGCGTCTACCAGTTCCGCCACTTTGGCAATAAAACAAAAATAATTATAAAAAATTAATGCTAATAGGATCATCTTCCTTCATTCCTAATAATTTTGATGCATTACCAAGATTCATTCCAATTTCTAAAAAATGATTGGAATTAAATAAAGCAAAAAGTTCACCAGCATTGACATCAGAATAAGTTTTATTAATTTCTATTAACTTCTCTATACCTATAATAATTTCAAAATTTTCAGAATTTTTATCTATCAATTTGTTAAAATTATCTAGATGAATATTTGTTATTAAGTTTCCATAATGATCTATCCTTAAAATATTTCCTTTCAAATTATTATTTGAAATATTGACTGTAGGAAAAAATCTTTTGTTCAAATTCATAATAGGCTTTCCAATAGTAGAAATATCATTATTTACAGCTAGTTTAACTGCTATTGGTCCCATGATTGATTTTTCAGGAAATGATGATAAAATTGAATAATCAATAGATACTGCAGTATAATTTTCTTTCAAATCAATTAATGAAAAAATTCCCGTATCATATGAAATAAAATAATGCTCATTTATTTTAACAACTACAATTCTTTCTTTTTTTTCACTAGCCTTAACACATATGATATGAATGGATCCATCCGGAAAGTCTTTGTATACATTCCTAATTGAATATGCTGCATGGGAAATATTATATTTTTTTATATCATGAGTTATATCAACTACATTTAAATTAGAATTCAATTTATAAATACTTGCTTTTAAAGCAGCAGCATAATGATCAGTGTATCCAAAATCAGAAATAATAGTAATTAATGACATATAAAATATTGAAATTACTTAATTTAGATTTCAAAAATAAGACTATTAAAATAATAAATTATTAATTTAAGGAATTGGTTGAAAAAACAATTAGTTTAGATAAAATTGATCTTGTAGAGTTCTTAGGTGTTGAAAACAAAAATTTCATATATTTAGAATCCATATTTCCAAATTCAAAAATATTATCCAGAGGAAATAAAATAGTAATTAAAGGAAATAATACTGAGACAGAAAAAATCCAAAACCTTATCCAATCATTACTAAAAAAATATGAAAAATATGGCAATATAAATCAAGAAGATATTGAATCATTATATAAAAATGGAAAAATAAATGATGAAAAAAAATTACTATTTTATGGTTCAAAAGGAAAAAAAATTAATGCTGTAAGTAATAATCAAATTAAATTTATTGATTCTTGTAAATTAAATGATATTGTTTTTGTAATTGGACCAGCAGGAACTGGTAAAACCTTTTTAAGTGTAGTATTAGCAATTAAAGCATTAAAAGAAAAAATAATTGAAAAAATTGTAATAACTAGACCTGTAGTTGAAGCCGGAGAGAATTTAGGATTCCTTCCTGGTGATTTACAAGATAAAATTAATCCATATTTAAGACCAATTTATGATTCATTAGAAGAAATAATACCAAAAAAGAAAATATCACAGTTTATTGATAATGGTGTTATAGAGATTGTTCCTCTTGCATACATGAGAGGTAGAACATTAAAAAATTCTTATATTTTATTGGATGAAGCTCAAAATACTTTATCATCTCAGATTAAAATGTTTTTAACTAGAATGGGAGAAAATTCAAAAATGATCATTACTGGAGATATCACTCAAATTGATTTAAAATCAAAAAAAGAATCTGGATTAATTGACGCATTAAAAAGATTTGATAATACTGAAGGAATTGGCATTGTTCGATTGAAAGATAAGGATGTGTTGAGACACAAACTTGTAAAAAAAATTCTAGCTAAGTATAATTAATTATAAATTTTTATATTTTGAAAGACTATATAATTATCGATTTTGATAGCACTTTCATTAAAATTGAATCACTGGATCAGCTTTTAAAAACTACTTCTGTAAGAAATAAGGATTCTTTAAAAAAAATTAAAAAACTTACTGATATGGGAATGAGTGGTGAAATATCATTCCAAAAATCGCTTTCTGAGAGAGTCAAATTATTAAATTCAAATAAAAATGATTTAGATATAGTTATTGATATTATAAACCAAAATGTTAGTGATTCTTTCAAAAAAAATAAAAAATTTATTAATGAGAATAATAATAAAATAATTATAATTTCTGGTGGTTTTTATGAACTTATATATCCAGTTGTTTCAAAATTTGGCATAAAGCAAGAAAACATTTTTGCTAATAGATTTGTTTATGATAAAAATGGGAAAATAATTGGAGTGGATGAAAACAATCTACTCAGTAAAAATAATGGTAAGGTAAAAACTATAAAAAATTTAAATTTAGATGGTAATGTTATCGTTATAGGCGATGGGTATACTGACTATGAAATAAAAAAATATGGATACGCAAAAAAATTTTATTTATTTATTGAAAATATAAAAAGAAAAAATATTTTAGATAAAGGAGATTTTTTGTTAAAATCGCTTGATGATTTTATAGAAATTTATAATCATGAATAAAAAGCTTTCCTATCCTAAAGAAAAAATTAATGTTCTTCTATTAGAAAATGTTGACGAGGTTGCTAGAAAGACTTTTGTAGAAGAAGGTTATAATGTAGAAACTATTTCATCAAGTCTTAATGAAAAAGAATTAATTGAAAAAATTAAAAACGTATCTATTATTGGAATTAGATCAAAAACAATTTTAAACAAGAAAATATTATCTAATGCAAAAAGACTCTTAGTAATAGGAGCCTTTTGTATAGGTACAAATCAAATCGATTTAGATTTCACTAAAAAAAAGGGAATTATTGTTTTTAATGCACCATATAGTAACACAAGATCAGTTGTAGAAATAGTTATTGGACAAATTATTCTTTTAATTAGAAACATTGTAGAAAAAAATAATCAAATGCATAAAGGAATTTGGAAGAAAAATTCTGATAATAGTTATGAAATAAGAAATAAAGTACTTGGTATTATTGGCTATGGAAATATTGGATCGCAACTTTCAACAGTTGCAGAATCAATGGGAATGAAAGTAATTTATTATGATAAAAAAGAAAAACTTTCTCTTGGAAATGCTAAAAAATACAAATCCCTTAATCAACTAATTAAAGCTTCACATATACTTTCAATTCATGTCGACGGTAAAAAAGAAAACACAAACCTTATTGATAAAAATGAATTTAATATTATGAATAAAGGAATCATTTTAATTAACTATAGTAGAGGAAATGTTGTTAATATAAACGAATTAAAAAAAAATATATTATCTGGAAAAATTTTTGGAGCTGCTATCGATGTTTTTCCTAAAGAACCAGAAAGTAACAATCAAAAATTTACATCCAAATTAATAGGTTTACCAAATACAATTTTGACACCCCATATAGGAGGAAGTACTAAAGAAGCACAAAAAAATATTGGGACATTTGTTCCAAATAAAATTATAGATTTTATTAATACAGGAGCTTCATCAAATTCAGTAAATTTTCCTTCTCTAGTTTTACCTGAACTTCAAAATGCTCACAGATTTATTCATATACATAAAAATATTCCAAATGTTATGTTAAAAATAAATAAAATATTATCCGAATTTAAGGTAAATATATTAGGTCAATATCTTAAAACTAATGACAAAATTGGGTATGTAATAACTGATATAAATAAGAAGTATAATAAAAATGTAATTAAAAAATTGAAAGATATCAAAGGTACAATTAAGCTTAGAGTTTTATATTAATTTATCAATTAAATGAATAAAAAGATATATTTCACACCTGGTCCTTCTCAATTATATTTTACTGTAGAAGAACATATAAAAAATGCATTAAAAAAAAATATATTATCAATTTCACACAGAAGTAAAACATTTAAAATTTTGTATGAAGAATGTATTGAAAATATTAAAATTTTGTTCAATTTGAACAAAAATTATCATATTGCATTCACATCCTCTGCAAATGAAATATGGGAAAGAATTATTCAGAATTTAATAGTTAAAACATCAATTCACTATGTGAATGGTTCATTCTCAAAAAAATTTTATGATTATACAAAAATGTATAATATTAATTCAAAAATTATTGAATCATTTGATAACCCATATAACTATAATATAGAATATTCAAATGAAGAATTGATAGCAATAACTCTAAATGAGACTAGTACAGGAATTTCATGCCCTAATGATAAAATAATAGAAGCAAGGTCAAAGTTTAAAAATTCATTAATCGCTTTAGATTGTGTAAGCGGAAGTCCTTCAATACCATTTGAAATAAAAAATGTTGATACTTTTTATTTTTCAGTTCAAAAATGTTTTGGATTACCATCGGGTTTGGGCGTTTGGATTTATAATAATGAATGTATTGATAAATGTTTTACTAAAATTAATAAAAAAGAAATTGTAGGCTCTTATCATTCTTTAATAAAACTTAATGAATTAGGTAAAAAGAATCAAACACCCGAAACACCTAATGTTTTTAGTATTTATTTATTAAAAAATGTAATTAATGATATGTTAAAAAAAGGAATAGTAAATATTATTAATGAAACTAATTATAAATCAAAAATTATTGATTTTACTATTAAAAATCATCCTCAAATTTCACATTTAATAAAAAATGAAGTTATAAGGTCAAAAACAGTAAAAGTTGCTAATACTAGCAAAAAATCTAATTATTTGATTGATAAATTAATTAATCAAAACTTAATTATTGGAAAAGGATATGGAAGTAATGATTACCAAATTAGAATAGCTAACTTTCCTACTCATTCTAAAGAGAATATAGAAATGTTATGTGATATTATATCTAGAACTGAATTTTAAAAGATATGGAAAAATTTTCAATAGTAACAGGAGGAGCTAGCGGATTGGGGTTTGAATTTGTCAAATTATTGCTTAATGATAATTATAATGTTGTCATTGTTGATAATGATAAAAAAGAATTAAATAATATAAAATCAAAGCTCGATTTAAAATTTAATAAAAAAATAATTGTGTTACATAAAGATCTTTCGAATCCGAATTCATCAAAAGAAATATTTAAAGAGTTAAAAAATAAAAATGTAGAAATTTTAATTAATAATGCTGGATTTGGTTTATTTGGAAAGTTTAATGACACTGATTGGGAAATTGAAAGAAATATGATAATGGTACATGTTATGTGTACAACAGAAATGACAAAACTTTTTTTAAAAAATATGATTAAGAAAAAAAAAGGTAAGATTTTAAATATGGCCTCTCTTGCTGCTTTTCAACCTGGTCCTTTAATGTCAATTTATTATTCAACTAAAGCTTTTATACTACATTTTTCAGAATCTATAGCTAATGAATTAAGAGGAAGTGGTGTATCTGTTACAGTACTGTGTCCTGGTCAAACAAGAACAAATTTTCAAAAAAAAGTATCAAATAAAGAAAAAAAAATAAATTTTAATTTCTCAACAGCAGAAGAAGTGGCAAAATATGGATATAATGCTATGATGAATGGAAAAACAATTGCAATTCCTGGAATAATTAATAAAATTTTATCAACAATTCATAGGTTTATCCCAAGATCCCTTGCAACAAAATTGATGAGAAAAATTCAAGAAAAAAATAGAAATTCTTAAATAAGAAATTAGCTTATTTGCTAAATTTATGAATCAATCTTACATTTTTTCATATAAATGAATAATAAATATCCATTAGTAAAACAAAAAATTGAAGATTTAAAATCCGAGATAGAATATCATAATAATCTTTATTATAATGAGGATAAAAATGAAATTTCAGATTTAGAGTTTGATAAAAAATTAACCTATTTAATTGAGCTTGAAAAAAAATATCCTGAGTTTAAAACAAGTGACTCTCCATCTCAAAGAGTTGGAGGAAAGATAACAAAAAAGTTTGAAACAAAAAATCACAAAATACCTATGCTTTCTTTATCAAATACATATTCAGAATCTGAACTATTTGATTTTGATAAAAGAATAAAAAAAAAATTCCCAAATAATGATATAGAGTACACCTGTGAAATAAAATATGATGGTGTTGCTTTAAGTTTGATTTATGAAAATAGAAAACTCAAGTATGCTTTAACTAGAGGTGATGGAAAAAAAGGAGATGATATTACTACAAACGTATATACAATTAGATCTATTCCTTTAAAATTATCTTCAATTGCTCCAAGTTATGTGGAAGTTAGAGGCGAAGTATTTATATCTAAATCCAATTTTAAAAAATTAAATCATTATAAAAAAAATAGTAATGAACCATTGTTTGCTAATGCTAGAAATGCAGCTTCTGGAAGTTTAAAACTTCAAGATTCATCTGAAGTTGCTAAAAGAAAATTAGATTGTTTTATATACTCATTAAACAGCAAATTTGAATCAGTAAATGATCATCATGAAGCTTTAAAAAAATTAAAAGATTTAAATTTTAATGTGCCTAATTCTTTTAAAAAATGCAAAAATATTGAAGAAGTTATCTCATATATAAAATATTGGGAAAACAAAAGAGAGAATCTTGATGTTGAAACTGATGGGATTGTCATTAAGGTTAATAATTTTAAAAAACAGGAAGAACTTGGTTTTACAAGTAAAAATCCTAGGTGGGCAATTGCTTATAAATATAAATCAGAAAGTGCAGAAACAACTCTGAAAGATATAACTTATCAAGTAGGAAGAACTGGAGCAATAACACCCGTAGCAAAACTTATACCCATTAAACTAAGTGGTTCAGTAATAAGAAAAGCTTCATTATATAATTTTAATGAAATAAAAAGACTCGATTTAAGAATTGGAGATACTATATTTATTGAAAAAGGTGGAGAAATTATACCAAAAATAACTGGGGTGAAGATTGATAAAAGATCTAATCTAAGTAAGTCAGTCAAATTTATTACTCATTGTCCTTCTTGCAATTCTCCAATTTCAAAAATAAAAAATGAAGCAAACTATTATTGTAGAAACCATAAATACTGTCGCCCCCAAATTATTGGAAAAGTTCAACATTTTATTGGAAAAGATGCATTGAATATTGAATTTTTAGGTCCAGAAACAATTAAAGGATTAATTGATAATAACTTAGTTAAAAATATTGCTGATCTATATAAATTAAATTATCATGATTTATATGATTTAAAAATAGAATTTAAAAATTCAAATGGTGATAGAAAAATTAGAAGTTTAAAAGAAAAATCTTGTCGAAATATTATAAATAGTATTTCTCAATCAAAAAACTCAAATTATTCAAATATTCTTTTTGGTCTAGGAATAAGATATGTGGGAAAATCAACAGCAGAAGTATTATCAAAACATTTTAATAGTATTAAAAAATTAATAGATGCTAAATATGATGAAATTATCCAAATTAATGAAATTGGTGATAAAATAGCTGAAAGTATTTGTGAATTTTTCAAAGATAATGATAACATATCAATTGTTTCTCAACTTGAAAAAAATGGATTAAAATTATATTCGAAAAAAAAAATAAATATTGACTCGTCAATCAAAAATATTAAATTTGTTATAACTGGCACATTTATTAATTATAGTAGAGATGAACTTAAAAATATTATTAAAATCAATGGTGGTAAAATATCATCTAGTATTTCAAAAAATACGGATTTTTTAATATTAGGGAAGAACTTTGGACCTTCAAAAAAGTCTAAAGCAGATAACTTAGGTATAAAAATGATTTCTGAAAATGAGTTTGAAAATTTACTTTTGAAATGAAATATTTTTTGTCTTTGTTAAATTACTTAGAAAGTAAGAAACATAGAGTTAATAGAAAATCTATTAACTATAAAAAATCTTTATCTATAGCTATTGTTTATTATTACGAATCTGAAATAAAACAAAAATTTGTAAATAAATTTTTAAATAACCTTAAAAAAGATAATAAAAATATAGACTTATATCCAATAATTGAATTTACTAATGCCGAAAATAGATATTTATACAGTTTTAAAATAAAAGATTTAAACTTTTGGGGGAAATGGAAAAGTAATAATGCAAATAATTTGATCTATCAACCTTATGATTATTTAATATATATTGATTTAAATCTAAATGAAGAAATAAAAAACATATTGATTAGATCATTAGCAAAATGCAGAATTGGATTTAAGAATGAAAAAAAATTATTTGATCTTATTATCAAATCAAAAAATGAATTTGATTTCGAATATAGATTAGATGAACTTGTAAAATATTTAAAAATGATAAAATAAAATAGGGCAGTGAAAATCACTACCCTATTCATAAAATTATAATTATTAATTATAATTTTATTTCTTACATAGCATTCTTTTTAGCTTGAACTTCTTTTCTTACGTCTTGAGCCCAAATCTTTAAAGCTTGCATTCCTTTTCTTACTCTTGTACCAGCAGCTTTATTTCCTTTATCATAAAATTTTGAAAAGTCTCCACCGAGATCTTCAACTAAATTAGTTAATTCATCATATCTACCCATAATATATAAATTTAAGTTATTAAAAATTGGTAATTATATAACACAATTTACTCAAAATGTTATTAAAAAAAGAAACAGAAAGGCTTTTTTTAGGTATTTTAAGACAAAATTGAGCCTTTTTGACCCATTTTTTTGTAAATTCCTGAATCTAATTGCTTTTTTACCTCTTTAAATGCAGAAATTGTTAAATCAACATCTTCTAATTTATGAGAAGCTGTAGGGATAATTCTTAACATAATTACACCTTTTGGAACAACAGGATAAATAACACCTGAACAAAAAATTCCATAATTTGATCTTAAGTCTTTAATTAAATTGGTACATTCATAAACTCCTCCTTTTAGAATAATTGGAGTTACAGGTGATTGAGTAGTTCCAATATCAAAACCATTATTTTTTAATTCCGATTGAATTTTATCCACTATTTCCCAAAGTTTCATTTTGAAACTAGGGTTGTTTATTAAAAGTTCTAATCTCTTTAAGTTTCCTAGAACTATAGGCATTGGTAAGGATTTTGCAAAAATCTGAGATCTTAATTTATATCTTAAATTATTAATAATATCTTCATTTCCTGATACAAACGCACCAATACTTGCCATTGATTTAGCAAAAGTCGAAAAATAAAGGTCTATACCTTCCTGAACATTTAAATGCTCTCCTACGCCAGCACCAGTTGGTCCCATTGTCCCAAATCCATGAGCATCATCAACTAATAAACGAAAATCATATTGTTTTTTTAAATTTACAATATCTGAAAGTTTTCCCATATTACCCAACATTCCAAATACGCCCTCAGTAATAACTAAAATACCACCGCCTGATTCAGAAACAATATTTTCAGCTCTTTTTAATTGTTTTTCAAGGCTATCAATATTATTATGAGAAAATACAAACCTTTTGCCTATGTGCAACCTTAAACCATCAATTATACATGCATGACAGTCTGCATCATAAACTATTACATCGTTTCTGTCAACTAAAGAATCAATTATTGACAAAACACCTTGATAGCCGTAATTTAAAAGAATAGTATCTTCCTTTTTAACAAATGATGAAAGGTTTTTTTCTAATTCTTCATGATAAATGGAATTTCCAGACATCATCCTTGCACCCATCGGATATCCTAAACCCCATTCTTTCGATGCTTCTGCATCAACTTTTCTAACCTCTGGGTGGTTTGCAAGTCCTAAATAATTATTCAAGCTCCAATTTAAAACTTTTTGACCTTTAAATTTCATCCAAGGACCAATCTCACCTTCCAATTTTGGAAACATATAGTAATTATCATCCATATCAGAATGAACACCCAAATGACCTTTATTTTCTAATATTTTTTTAAATAAGTCCATGCTAAAATATCAAGGTTGCTAATTTACAAATAATAATTTTTTATAAGAAAAATTCAATTAATAAGATTTAATTAACATCTACATTAACTTCTGCATTTTTTTGGTCCCCATCTTTGGATTTATTAGGTTTCTTCTTTTCCTTAACTTCAATTTTACTTCCATCTTTTAAATCTTTTGAAATTGCTATGTATGGACCACTAATAATCTTATCGTTTTCATCTAAATTTGATAATATTTCAATATTCTCAAAGTCACTAATTCCAGTTTCAACCTCTATTTCCCTTACTTTATCATTATCTTGAATAAAAATGATTTGCTTTATTATTTCTTTATCTAACGAATCTTTTTTATTTCTTGTGGTAACTGATGAAATAGGCACTATTAAAATATCATCTTTTACCTGAGTTATTATTTCAACGCTAGCAGTCATTCCAGGCTTAAATGGATTCATTATACCATCTTTTTGAAGATCAACAAATGATTCATTCAATATTCTAATTTTAACCTCAAATTCGGTAACAGCATCAGCAGATGGTTTTGGATTTGCGGTACTTGCAATTTCTGTAACTATTCCCTTAAATTTTTTTTCAAGATTCATATATGAATCAACATCAATATCTACCTCGTCTCCTAGATTTACTCTTACGATATCATTTTCATTAACATCAACTTTTACTTCCATTTTATTTAAATCAGCAACTCTTAATAATTCTGTCCCAGCCATTTGAGAAGTTCCAACAACTCTTTCTCCAAGTTCTACACTTAATTTTGAAACTGTTCCAGTCATAGGAGCTAAAATACTAGTTTTACTAAGGTTTTCTTCAGCATCATCAACTGAAGCTGAAGCACTTTTTACAACATATTGACTAGCTCTAACACTTTGTTTGCTTGATTCTAAATCCTGAACAGAAATTTTATAATTTGTTAAAGCAACTTCATAATCTGAATCAGAAATAACTTTTTGTTCATATAATTTTTTTTGTCTATTGTATTCTAATTCTGTTTTTAAAAATTGAGCTTCTGCCCTAGCGAGACTTGATTTTGCACTTGAATAATTAGCTAATTGTTGATTATATGTTGCTTTTGCCCTTTCTAAAGCATTTATATAATTATCAGGTCTAATTTGAACTAACAAATCACCTTCCATAACAGAATCACCTTCCATAATATTTAGTTCAATAATTTCTCCAGGAACTTCAGGACTAATATTTACTTCAACCTCTGGTTGGATTGAACCAGATGCAGTAACTAATTCAACAATTTTACCACGTTTTACATCAGATAATTCAATTTTAATTGCATCCTCACCACCAATCCAGCCTCTAGACTTTGCAATAAAAATAAAAACAATTGTAATTAATATACATGATCCAAGAATAATAAGTAATTTTTTATTTTTCATAATTAAAAAGTTAAGGGTTTCCCTTCATAAAAATCTAAAATTTTTAATTTTACAATATAATCATATTTTGACCTAAGCATATCACTTTTTGCATTAACTAAGGTATTATTTGAAACTTGATATTCAGTAAAATTCACAACACCAAGATTATATTGAGTTTTAATAACTCTAAAGGATTCTTCTAAAGCTTCTACCTGTTTTTTAGATGCAATAAATGTTTTTGAAGCCGCAACAGCATCATTATAAGCAGTTTCAATGCTTTGTCTTAGTTGATTTTTTGATTCTAAAATATTTAATTCTGTAAGTCTTTTATTTACTTTTGATCGTTGAATATTTGATGATACTTGAAATCCGTTAAATAATGGAATACTAATTGTCAAAGTCAATCGTTTACTTAAGTAATCTTGCCATTGTTCAAATAACGTGAAATTATTATCAGAACCGGATATTACTGGTACCGAGGTAATAGATGATACTGTTTGAGAAGGATCGTTTGTCAAAAAGCCAATTGGAATAGTCTTTGATTCAAATCCATCATAAAAATTTCTTTGTCTATCAGCAAAACTTGAATAATTTGTTGAAAAACTTGTACTTGCACTAATTGACGGATACCTCCCACTTCTAGAAATTTTCAGATCATAATCAGCACTCTTCATGCTTAAATCTAAACTTTTAATTTCTGGCAAAACATCTAATGAAGACCTATATATATCTATCGGATTAGATCCAATAAATATATTTGGGTTAAAATCAATATTAGGTTTAATAATTTCCAATTCCAAATCTGAATCAATCAACATTATTTGTTTTAATCTCAATATTGATAATTTATAATTGTTTTCTTGTTGAACTAAGTTCAATTCATCACCAGCTAATTGAGCTTCTATATTTAATTTATTTGTAACAGGTAGAGACCCAGCATCTACTAACTTGGTTGTCCTAATTAATTGTTCTCTTGTGGATTCTAACTGATTTTTAGCATTTGATACTTGTTCCATACTAAATAATACATTTAAGAATAAATTGACAACATTTAAACTCAAATCATTTCTAGCTTTTTCTAAATCATAGGAACTCTTTTCTAAATCATTTTTAGATTTTTTTATTGAATTTCTAATTTGAAAACCATTAAAAATTTGAATTTGAGAAAAACCTGTTATACCCGAATTGTATGATTCAGTAGTTGTAAATTGATTAGTTGTAGGATCAATAGATCTA
>MDSZ01187359.1_pt1 | contig 12436 bp, 13 predicted proteins | sample 811201 | NCBI WGS metagenome assembly MDSZ01 (sample SAMN05326647, study PRJNA326480) | marine metagenome | isolation source: seawater | place: Indian Ocean: North | collected 2010
AAGAATGATTTAGTGGTAGGTGACTCAACTGAACTTAGATGTAGGTCTGAAATGAAATATATTGGATTCATTCCATAACAGATATCGATTGAATCATAATTGGCTCAACTGGTACATCTGCATATTGTTGAAAGTTACCGGTATCAACCACAGCAATTGCATCAACAACATCCATTCCATCTGTTACTTTCCCAAATACCGCATATCCCCAGCCACGCATTGTTTCTGATGAGTGATTTAAGAAACCATTGTCTTTATGATTAATAAAAAACTGACTCGTAGCTGAATGAGGATCATTAGTTCTTGCCATAGCAATAGTTCCTCTATCATTTGCTAAGCCATTATTAGCTTCATTTTGGATAGGTTGAGTACCAGAAGGCTTAGTTCTCATATCAGCTGTTAAGCCTCCTCCTTGGACCATAAAACCATCGATTACTCTATGAAAGATAGTCTCGTCATAGTATCCAGATTCAACTAGGTTAATAAAATTTTCAACTGTACCCGGAGCCTTTTCCTTATCAAGCTCTAGAGTAATATCACCAAGGGAAGTTGAAATAACTACTGCAATAACTGTTTTTGTCATACTCATACCTTATAAATTTAAATCTTTATTAATACTAGTTTATTTGCCATTTAGAGGCAATGCGATCTTCTATAATTTCTTCAGTCAAACCATAATCTTCGAGCTTATAGTGATGTTTGCCATGTTTATGTTTTTTGTGATTTTTTATATAAGATTCCATTTTGTTTTTTATATTTTCTTCAAAAGGCTTATCAATAAAATCGTAAATATTCTCCATTGTCGCAATAGGATCTTTAATGAAATCAGCATAATCGATATCAAGGTTTGTTGATGAATCAAGCAAAGTTCTTCCATCTTTATTTTTTAATATCGCATTCTCCCAAAATTCAATGGTTTGTTTCCCAATAAGTTTTCTATCGATTTGGTTGCATAAACCATTCCAAAGCTTTTCAGTCAGGCTACAAGTTGAAGTTATTGATTTCATGGGATCTCTAAATATGTGTATGAATCTCGCCTTGGGATAGATTTTTAAGATTTCAGGGATGTGTTCAATGTGCGATGGATCTTTAAACAGCCAGTTTTTAGGTCTACCTGAGAGCTCTAGGATCTGAAAAAATTTTTTATGCCATTCAAATACATTTGTAAAATCAGTTTTCATTAGAAACTTTATATAGTTTGGGAGATGAGACATATAAATGTAGACAACACTTTTTGCAGTAACCGTATTAAATTGCTCACATTCTTCTGGAGATAGAGCTCGCAACTTGTGCATGGCATCAAGCATTGGAACTACAAGTCTAGCAAAACGTAGCTCAGCATCAGTTGCAAAAATTCTTAGCGATTCTCGCCAACTTTCTTTTTCTAACCAGGGAAGGGGTCTTGTTATTTCCCAGTAAAGCGGACTTCTATGATCTTCATCATTACAAAGAATATCAAAAAGAAAAGTGGTTCCTGATCTAGGTAGGCCTGTCACTATAATAGGCGCTGCCGGATCAGGCATATCTTTATTTTCTGTAAATTGGTATATCTTTTCTCTTACATTCATCCGGTTATGAAGTTGATGCATAAAAGCAATAATGCCAAACATATTAATTTCTTTGTTTGCATTAACGTCACCCACTAAAAGCTCTAAAGCTTCAATAAATTCAGGTTCATGAGCAGTGGTTTTATTCAGCAGTTTTTCTTTTGATATCTTCATTTCTACTCATTAATATTAACAAAATATTTTTTCAATTTCTTTGAGTCTAATGGTATTGTAGATACTTAAAAATTTTGGAGAAAATTATGAAAAAAATTCTATTTTTGTCACTGCTAGTTCCTTTCTTCAGCTTTGCTGAGATCTGGGTAGATTATGAGCCTGCTGAGCAAGTTACGGAAATGACAGTAGTTAAAGTGAAACCAAATATGCTTGATGATTATCTTATGGGAATCAAGAGAACTTGGGTTGATTCATGTGAAATACAGAAGGAGCTTGGGCACATTGTTAGTTGCGCTGTTTATACCGCAAGCACTGCTGGCACAGACCCAAATGTGTTTCTAACCATTACCTATGAAAATCTTGCCGCTATGGGGCCTGATAAAGAAAAATATCAGGAGTTTGTTGAGGCATGGAGAAAAAAGATTTCTGAAGACGATCAAAGCGAAATAGCTAGCGGTTATGGCGACATGAGAGAAATTATAGATCTTGTTGTTTTAAGAAAAGTAAATTTTAAATAGTTATATCTGGGCAGGTTTTACCTGCCCAATTTTTTGCTTATGAATATTCTATTTCTTTGTGTTGGGAATTCTGCACGAAGTCAAATAGCAGAGGGCTTAGCCAAAAGCATATTTGGGAAAAAGCACTGCATCAAAAGTGCAGGCTCTCAACCAGTGGGAGTTATTCATCCAGAAGCAATCTTAACAATGAGAGACATTGGCATCGATATTTCTAATCAAAAATCAAAGAGTATTAATAGCCTTGATAAAGATTTTATAAAAAATGTTGATTATGTTATCACTTTATGTGCTGAGGAAATTTGTCCCGCTCTTCCAGTTGACGCTAAGTCATTTCATTGGATGAATGAAGACCCTGTTAATAATAAATATTCTGAGGCTGAATTGAAAATAGCTTTTAAACACACTAGAGAGAGCATTTTTAAGCTAATTAAATCTTTTTATATTTCAGAAAATTTGTAATTTTATCCCTTTTCACCTGAGGCAAATGCATTAATCTCATCTAGCCAGTAAGATGTTGTATCATTACTATATCTATGCCATTCCATTATAAGCTTTCCGAGTGCTTTATTTTGAATATCTGTATTACTCACTTGTGCAACCCATACACAGATAGCTATTGAAAGGTCCTGTAGATCAGGATTGGTAATTTTGTCTGCAGCTGATAAATAGGCATCCCAAAGCTCAACATCTGAAATTCTATCGATATTATTAATTTTATTTTTAACAAAATCCATCAAAAGATCGTTGTCTTTGCTTGATTCATTTACATAACTATTAAAATTATCAACTTTGTGTACGGCTGCAGTAGTGTACAAACAAATCTTGAGTGTATTTACAAGCAATAGATTGTCGGTTTTATCAAAAATTCCGTCGCTGAATGCATGCAACAAGGCAAGATACCAAATTGCGGTTACGCTATTCTCTTTGACATCAAAATTTGGTTTGAGTTTATTAAAATTATAATATTTTTTACTTTCTTTTGAGTTTCTAGATACATCAATACCAAGTTCTTTAGTATCAAAGAATTCAGATTCAACATCTAAAGACGACCAATAATTTTTAATTTTAAGAATATTAAATGATTCCAATATTGATTTGCCTATCCTTCTTCCGTTAAAAGGATCTGGCACATTAAATGCAATGTCTTCTTGATTTAATTTCATAATGCCGTGAGCTACATCATTCGCCATTGAATTAGTTGTTTCAAGATTTGAAGTGATGAAATTTCTGATTTTTACATCATCAATCATGTCAAAACTTTCCATGAAGTACTTAGAATATGAAATATATTCTTTTAACATTCTCATGAACTGTTTTTTTGTAATTTTATTTTTTGTAATAAAGCTTTTGATCTTATCTATATCGCTATATTTTTCTTTGATAACCGATAAGGGACTTTCGATTATATTCAAATAGTGGTCAATATCATCTGCAAAATACAGGTCATCATCTAAGATTTTTATATTCATTGGAAATGCACTTGAATTATGTTCCATGAATAAGCTATCAAGATCAAACAGAGTAGAAGAATTTTCACTTGCTTCTATCAGAGACCCGGCAATATTTCTATGAACGTCTCTTCTAATATGACAAAGTTGATCAAGATTGTGCTCATCATATATTTTATTGATTAGTTTTGAAGACTCCTCATAATCACCCATATCGCCATACTCAAGAGCATAAAAAGAGGTAATAGAATCTTTAACTATAGCGTCAAATCCAGGATGAAGTGCATTTTCGTCATAACGAGAGAATGCTCCTATGTAAATACATCTAGCTATAGAGCTAGATGTATTTAATTTATATTTGATGATGTTTTAGCCTAAATCAAAACCTTCAGCAATTTTATGCACCAGAGGCTGAAAGATATCTGGGTCAATATTTGGTAAATGTTCTAATACTTTTTCAACACTAGTACCCTCTGCAGCTGATATCTGCCCATCAGAAGCACAGAATAATAAACACATTGCAGCGCATAGGTTATTTATCGCCACACCTTCTCCCATTACACTTACTGCATCTTCCATATAAGCATCATCAATAGTGGTAATTTCAAGATCATCCATCTTTTCCATCAATGCAGGAAGCGCCTCAACAACTTCCAAAACATCAAGCTGCTCACCCTCAACTTCTGACCCTTGTTCTTCAAAAAAACCTTGAAGAGCAGCCGCAAGAAAAGGAACACTCGTAATTGAATTAGCCATTGACATCATCTCTTCGGGCTCTAGTCCGTCTTGAGCAGCGCAGGCAAGTGCCACCTCATATGCTTTATTTACTTTTTCACTCATTTTTTAACTCCCATTATTTATATACTCACTATCATAATTCTTTTAAACCAAAAAATAAAATGTGTGTTATTTAAACTTTTTTAAGAGAGAGTCTACATAAGTGGAAAGAACTTCCATTTCCTTTGCTATTTCTTTCATAGCCTTTACTTCTAAATCTTGAATTTTTCCATCAGCCATTGCTATTGAGCAAACCTTATCCAAGATATCTGATTTATCACTGAGTGAAATCTTTGCAGATTCCCTATATTGTTTTTTGAAGTATTTTTTAAAGTATTTAAGCTTATCTTTATTATCATGAGAATCAGAAATAATTTTATTAAGAATTACAGGATCACAGATCCCCTCAATATTCTCCTGCTCAATTTTTAAACTTTTCTTATCACTATAAGAAACCCAAAGACATGCCAAAACCATCAGCATATTTTTTTTATTATTCATTTTAGGATTTAGATAAGAGAGAAGATTTAGTAAATTACTATCAACTTTTTTTAGATCAACACTCTTATTTTCCAAAAAACTATTAAACTTTTCTAATGCATGTATTCTTATAAGGCTATAAGGGTGACTTAATTTCTCATCAATTAGTCCTTCATTAGATTTTAATATTTCTTTAATATCATTTATTTGAACATTTAGACCAACCGAATCTTCAGATAAATACTGAAGGTTTGTTCCTGTTGCAATTTTTAATAATGCACTTTTTGCTGAATCTAGTGAGCCAGCTCCAACTAATCCGCAACGGTCTGCAGAAATTTCTGCATATCTTGAGTGCTCAAAAAGCCTAATTGTAAAGATTGGTAAAGACTTCTTTTCTTGATCTTTAATTATTTTATGATGTTGATATTTTAAATGTCCTAGCTCATGACCTATAACAAATTTAATTTCATCAAGATTCAAAAGATTCACAAGTCCTGAGTTTAAGAAAACAATATACTTAGATTTTCTTATGAAAGCTAAACCAGCATTAATTGATGGATTATTTTCAATAAATAGATCTACATTCAATCTTCCAATACCAAGTTTTTTTTTGACTTCACAAAAGGTCTTATACAGCAAGGGAGAATTTTTGGTATTTATACGTATTCCATTCGTTAAAAAATCTAGAGTATTTCTATGAGAGTGATCTAATGATATTTGTTTAAGATGATTTTCAGAGATTTTTTTATATGAATTATTCTTCAGCAGATCATTAAATAGACTTAATTCAAAGGAAGGTCTGTATGCACTGGGATTTATCATCACATGATATCTTAGCAAATAATATCAAGTGCTCATGCTTAATAAATAAAAATTATGATATATTTTTGTAAATATAGAGACTAAATTTATTTTTTTTGGAGATATAAATGGATACAACAAAACACCAAGAAGACATGGTTAAGAAAATTGAGATTTTATCTTTTTTGGTGGCAATGGTTGATGGCATATCTGATGAGGAGTCAGATATGCTCGAATATATTGCTGGAAGGATCAGAATGTTTTATCAAGCTCAGCCTGCAGTAGAGGAATTCGAAAAATCTCAGGATGTTGAGAAGGCAATTGCTTTAATTGACCTTCCTCTTACTGTGAGCATAGTAATGTTTGAACCTAAAGATCATTTTGATGAGATAAACAAAGAACTTGAGGAAATGGCAACAGTTAAATCTGAAAACCCTCTTGAAGATTTTGAGGCCCTTTTAAAAATTAAAGCTAGTGAAATAACAAATGATTACGATAAAAAAGTTGCAATGATTGCAATTGAAGATGTTTATACTGCAGATGGCGGTAGTAGCGTTGAAAAATGGGCACACATAATTTTGGCAAAAGAGTGGGGGATGTCTATGCGAACGGTAAATAAGTGGTTCGAGGAAAGTCTAGCTCCAATTTTAGAGAGAGGAAATCAATTTGAGTAACTTTAAGTCTTCATTTCTTAGAGTTAGGAATAATGATTATTTTGAAGGATTTGTAATATTCGTTATCCTTCTCTCAGCAATAGCTGTTGGATTTAGAACATATGAAGAATCATTTGATCCAGAGTTTTTTCTTTATTTATCTTATTTGGACTACTTTATAACTTTTGTTTTTTTAACTGAAATTGTTATAAGAATGGTAGCCGAAAAGTCACTTCTGGATTTTTTTAAGTCAGCTTGGAATGTCTTTGATTTTATAATAGTAGTTATAAGCTTAATTCCAATTGAATCTCTTGATTCAATATTATTAGCTAGATTGGTGAGAGTATTTAGGTTATTGAGATTGGTGAGCTTTATTCCACAATTCAGAATTCTAATTGAGTCTTTTCTAACAGCTATTCCAAGAGTTGGCTACATTTTATTGTTTATGTTTGTTGAATTTTATATTTTTGCAGCAATTGGGAGCATTCTTTTTGCAGAAATAAGTCCCATGCATTGGGGTAATGTCGGCCTTGCTATGCTAACGCTTTTTCAAACTGCGACTTTAGAGGGGTGGCCTGATTTAATGTATCAATCATTAGAGGTCCAAAGCTTTAGTTGGATATTCTTTGTTGTTTTCATAATACTAAATTCACTTGTTTTTATGAATATGATTATTGGAGTGATAATTGATGTAATAGTTAAAGCAAATGAAAGTGATTCTCCTGAAAACATTCAGCTTTTAAATGAGATTAAAGAGAGACTGGAAAAGATTGAAAATAAAATCAAATGAGTGATTCAAGAACTTATACCGATCATTCAAATTCAATATTGATGGGCGATTATGAGAAAATCATCAAATCAATCATAAGACAACTTTTTGAAGGTATTTATAAAGAAATAAAAGACTCTTGCTCTCTTGAGGAACCCGAAAAAAAAGATATAAATGAATTTCTTAATTGGCCTGATGATTATGATCTTAATAGCACTGCAAGATACTTTATTTGGAGATTTTTTAACCATAAGATAGTTCAAAAAGTTACTAAAACTAAGAAGTTTTCATTGGGAGAAATCTTAGATATTGCAAATAGTCGAAAGTTTAAAACATACCCCATGGAAAAAAGAAGACTGGTCAATCAATTAGAGGTAAAAAAGAACTTTAAATTTAGCATTTATCAGATAAATGAAACAGCAGTAATTTGTAATGAGCTTATAAGATTAAGAAATTTGTCGGCCCACAATAATGGTCTTAAGCACGCATCCCAAGCCATGATTTTAATGTCGAACTTATCAAGACTTCTCAATATAACACCCGACTATGTAAGAGAGCGTACTAATGGTTTTGATCATCTTGAGCAGTATGTCAAAGGAGAATTTCTTAATTCTATTCTTTCAGTTATAAGACCTGATATTGAAGATGCCGTAGAGGAAGCTTTGCTTCAAGCCGAGACTAAAGCTGAACAGGACAATGATGTTTTCAACGAGATTCTTATAAATAAGATTGATGATCTTGATAAAAAACTTAAAAGGTTAGAGGGCTTAGAAAGTATCACATCATCTGTCCTCAAGAGTGAGGAGAAACTTGATGATATACAGTCATTAATTTACACAGAAAAGAAATCATCTGAGAGGCAATGGAGATTTGATAACGAGAAAACAAAGGATGATAAAGATATCTATGAGCTCAAAGAGCCACAAGTGGAATCAATGTCTTCTGACGAAAAAATACAAACCAAAGTAGATGTACCTTCAAGATCAGAAATGTATGACATATTGATGGAATTTAGAGTGAAAATAAAAAAAGAAATGACTTCAGAGTTCTCTGGCTTCAGAAATTGGCATAACCTGTTAATGACACACATTGCTAACTCCATTATTGATAATAAAATTACCAGTAAAAAATCTTTGAAAGAGGATCCAACATTCCAGCATTATTATGATTCAAAGCAGATATATGGAAAATTGCTTGAAAAATTTAACAAACGAGACATTAAAGAAAAGCAAAAAACAGCTACAGAATTTTTTGATATCCAGATAGATAGGCATTGGTCTAAAATACAAGAACTTCTAAAAGAATACTTTTCACATGCCCAATAGATGCAAGCCTTAATTGATTTTGCTGATAGAGTTTTTAGCGGAATGTTTTTTAATAGAACAGATATATCAAAAGTAATTCCACCAAGATGATGTATTTTAAGCAATGTTATAGAATATGAATATGAAAGATAAAACTCTTGTGGTCAGTTTTAGTGGAGGCAGAACCTCTGGATATATGACTAAAAAACTTCTTGAAACCAAGGATAAGTGGAAAGAGGTTCTAGTATTGTTTGCCAACACTGGACAGGAGCATGAAAAGACTCTTGAGTTTATTAACAATTGTGATCAGCAATTCGGATTTAATACAGTTTGGCTGGAAGCTATAACTCATAAAGACCAAAAAAAAGGCTCCACTGCAAAAGTAGTGTCTTTTGAAACGGCATCTCGTGATGGCAAACCCTTCGAAGGGGTAATAGAAAAATATGGAATTCCATGGTCTAAAGCTGGTCATTGCACAAGAGAACTAAAAGAAAATCCAATAAAAAATTATTTAAAAGAGAGAGGCCTTGATAAGCATAATAGAGTAATGGCTATTGGCATAAGAGCCGATGAAGCACACAGAAAAGCCAAGAACGCAGAGTTAAATAATTTTATATATCCCCTCATTGATTGGGATATAGAAAAAGAAGATATTTTATCTTGGTGGGAAGATCAGCCATTTGATCTTGATATCCCTGAGCATATGGGAAATTGTGTCTGGTGTTGGAAAAAATCTTATATCAAACTTGTTACTGTCATGAAAGAAAAACCTGAAGCTTTTGAGTTTCCAGAACGTATGGAAAAATTACATGGCAAAACAGGAAATATTGCACAAAAAATGTTGAATAACGGTGTCCTAAAGGGTCAAAAATCTATGAAATTTTTTCGTGGTTTTAGATCAGTAGATGATATAAGAGAGATGGCTGAGGAGGGCACTGATGTATTTATTGATGAGCATTACGCAAGACTTAGTGGCGGTTGTTCTGAGGAATGCCAACCTAACTTTGGGATTGATGATGGAGAGGACTCAAACCGGATACCGGCTTTAAATGCAATATAAATATTGAGAAAACTTTATGGAAGAAATAAAAAATCTCAGTATTAAATATAGGAATCAAGTCGGTGATAATAATAATATTGCTGAGCAGTTTCTTAAACCGTGTTTGAAGCATTTTTCAAAATGGAGAAGATGTACTCTAGGATTTAGCTCTAGTGCCTTAAAGACTTGGGCAGGAAACTTAAAAAATATTGTTGAAGACAAAGAAAAGAAAATAGAAATTATTTGTGATATCAATCAGCCAAATAATGACTATCATTTAATGCAAGCATTAGAACATTGCTCAACAAAGGAAAAAAAGATTGAAACACTCTTAAAATATCAAGAGGATATCATTTTGACTGCTTTTGGTGCCGATACAGCAGGTGGAGATAGTCCTGGATTTAAAAAAAAGTATGGCTGGAAGCTGCTTCATTATTTAATCGCAAATGAACAGCTAGTTATTAAATTTGCAATTAATTTAATATCAGAAGGATCAAATTTATATCATGAAAAAGCTGGTTATTTTGAATTTCCAGATGGTTCCAAAGTTGCTCATGAGGGATCCTTTAATGAATCAGATAGTGGGCATAGGTGGAATAATGAGAGTGTTTCTGTATTTAGTTCCTTTAGAGAAAGTGATGCTGAGCGAGTTCAAAGAACAATAGATGATGTTGATGATGATTGGTCAGGAAATCCATCAGTTGAAATAAGAACTTTATCAAAAAAAACCCTAGATTATATTAAATCAAATGCTCCTAAAAAAGCTCCTCAACGAGAATCAACGAGATCAAAAGGCGACTCACAAACTATTATTGAAAATATTGAAAAAAAATCAAATCCAATAAACGTTCCTATTATTCCAAAAGAACTTGGAGGGAATCCTTTTGAAATGAGAGAACACCAAATTAATGCCTATAACGAGTGGGTAAATAAAGGAGGAAAAGGTATTTTATGGCATGCAACCGGATCAGGAAAGACCATTACTTCTTTATACACCCTATCAAGACTTGCTAATGGTCCTGAAGGGAGTAAAGGACAAAAAATTATTGCTATCATGCAAATACCAACAACACCTCTTGCAGATCAATGGGTTGATGAGTTAGAAAAATTTAATTTAGAAGCAATTCAATGCTACGGATCTAAAAATCAATGGTTTAATGAACTTACTAATGAAATAAATTTTTTCAAGCAAAGAGAAGGACCATATATTCTCCCAATTGTTGTATTAGATAAAACATATTCTCTTGAACCTTTTCAAGAATGTCTGAATCAAATGGTTACAGAATTTAGGAACAATATATTCTATATTTGCGATGAGTGTCATAGATTTGCTAATAAAGGTAAAACCAAAAAACTGCCAGATGTTCGCTTGAAAATGGGTCTTTCAGGATCTCCTTTTTATAGTGAAAATCAAGATAGCATAGGAGATATAGAATTAATCGATTATTTTGGGAAAGTTATAGACAAATATGAAATTAAAGAAGCTCTTGCTGATGGCGTTCTTACCCCATATGACTATCATCCAATTAAGACTTATTTAAATGAAGATGAATATGATGAAATTAAAGAGATTGAAAAGAAGATAGCTCAAGCAGGAACAGATGAGGACGACCAGCTAAATATGGCAGGCCTTATAAAAGCTGGAGAGAGAAATAGAGTTATATCAACAATTAAAGATAAATTTAGAGTTTTTGAAAAGCTTATAAATAAAGATGAAATAACTAAAAATAGATCAAAAACTTTATTCTTTGTTGGTGATGGATCAACCGAGCTAGATTATGATGATGCAAATCCTGCAGACTCATCTTTAAGAATGCTTGATAAGGTCAAAAAAATTACAAATAAAGCAGGTTACCACTCTGCTCAATTCACTTGTGATGAAAATATTAAAGAAAGAAGAAAGATCATAAGTGATTTCTCTCAGGATGTTCTTGATGCTGTTATAGCTATTAGGGTTTTGGATGAAGGTATCGATATCCCAGGCATTACAACTGCTTTTATATTAGCCAGTACTGCCAACAGAAGGCAGTTTGTTCAAAGGAGAGGAAGGATTCTAAGAAAAGCCCCAGGTAAAAAGAAATCAGTTATATATGATTTTATTGTACTTCCTCCAAAAAATAAGAATTGCTCATATTTAAGAAGGGAGATAATTAGGATAATTGAAATGGGTGATGACTGCACTAATAAAAATGATGCAAAAGAAGTGGTTAAGTACATTTTAGATAATTATGTAATTGATCATCCAGAAACTTTAGCAATTGCTTCAAGTTTTATAGAAAGCTAAAATAATAAATATGTATAAAAATCAATCAGATATTAGAAAAAAGATTCTTGATGAACTTTTTGATATTAATAGTGACTTTCTTGTAGATGTAGCTGATGGCAGAGGAGCTCCTGCAAACAAAACAGCACGAATTAATAAAGCACTTGCTTCTTTACTCGATGAACTGGAGGAAGATGAAGCTTAAAAAAATTATATTAGAGAATTTCAGAGGCTTTAGAGTGCGACAGGAGATTGATTTTTCAATTGAAGATGGTGCTTTAAATCTAATTATTGCAGAGAATGAAGTCGGTAAAACGTCAATTCTTAACGCCGTTTTATGGTGCCTATATGACAAATTAACATCAAATTCTGATAATGAGGATCTTATTAAAAATCAGGACGCCAACGAAAATGAAAAATGTTTGGTAGAGATTCATCTTGCCCCCATTGAGGGGCCCGAAGAAGATGATAAATATATTGCATTAAGAAGAGTTCTTCATAAAAAAGGGGAGGCTTCAATAGCTCGAGCGTATGAAGTCTGCAGCGTAACTGAGAAAGAGACAGATACTCATTTTGGCCAAGTGGTTAATAGTTTTTTACCTGAAACGCTAGCAGGATATTATTTTTTTGATGGGGAAGGTGTTCATGAGATAGTAGAAAATG
>MDSZ01094623.1_pt1 | contig 12435 bp, 17 predicted proteins | sample 811201 | NCBI WGS metagenome assembly MDSZ01 (sample SAMN05326647, study PRJNA326480) | marine metagenome | isolation source: seawater | place: Indian Ocean: North | collected 2010
CCAATTTTATTCGAGGGAAATGCTATCAGCTCTCCAAGAAGATGGAAGAAGAATGGTTTTTTTAAGACTATTCTTCAGATGAGGATTTTGAGAATGCTTTACTATTTCGGTGTTTGTACAAATAAGTTAAATGGAATGTATAAGTGAAATCAATCATTCATATTCTATCGAAGAACCCTGATTTATGTGAATGTAAAACACGGTTAAAAAACTTTTTATCTGATGAAGAACGGATTTATATATCAAAAACCATGTTGCACATGTTATGTTCAGAAATGAATAAAATTGACGTGTGTAAGATTCTACACCTTTATCCGAGTAATCAAGGAAGATTTTCAAAAAAACTATCCCAAAGATTTAATATTAATACCATAAGACAAACATCGGGCTACTTAAGTGATAAAATTTTCTCTGTATTAGACAATACTGAGAAATCATACAAAAAAAGAATACTCATAGGATCTGATATTCCCTCACTTTCAAAGCATGATATTGAAGACAGTATATATCACTTGAATACTTATGATATCGTAATTGGTCCATCTTGTGATGGAGGATTCTATCTGGTAGGTACAAAGAACAATTCACATCATATTTTTAAAAATTTAAAACTTAATAAAATTTCAAAAGACAATATTTTTAAGCTCTGCGCTGAAGAAAAACTAAGTTTAAAAACGTTGAGGACATTAAAGGATATTGATGTTCCAGAAGACTTGCTATCATTATAAATCACTTTTTGTGGAGATCATTAAGCTTAGTATATTTAAGATAAGTATTAAACATTGTGGTTAATGCAACTTTAAAACCATTTTTTCCCTGAAAGATACCCCCTTTGATAAAGAGTTTTTTAAAAAATGCGAATAGTGCGCTTATGATGGGACGAATATCTGATGGCAATACCCCGTCTTTGTATAGCTGTCTAGCGCTCATCGAACTTCTGAAGTTCATTTTGTCAACCCATTCTTCCATAGATTCATAAGTAGTATGAACTATGTGGCAACTCGTCTTTAGGGTGTTCCTACTATCTACAGCAGCATGGTCAGCTCTAGAATCATAGTTAACTCTACTTTTGTCATAAAGTCGTGTCACGTAATCAGGATAGAAACCTGCAGCTTTTATCCACTCGTCTGCACAGTAATTCTTTCTTCTAAATGAAAAACTATCATAACTGACATTTGATAAGTCTGTCCTTTTAATAAAATCAATCAAATCCTGATCAAGATACTCGTCCGCGTCTAGACTAAAAATCCAGCTATTGGTTGCAAAATCAGACGCTTCTTTTTTTTGGGGACCATCGCCAAGAAATTCCTGAATATATACCTTTGCCCCTGCAGATTTTGCTATGTCTCTAGTTGAATCAGAGCTTTTTGAGTCAAGGACAATTATTTCATCAGATATATTTTTTAAACTTTCTATAGCACGAAGTACGTACTTCTCAGCATTTAATGTAATAATTGTTCCTGTTATCTTATTCATTTTTCGCTACTCATTATTAGTTCCTCAAGTCTGATAAAGTGTTTTTCATAATCATAACGCTGATTTGCAAACTTAGATGCTTTATTTATGATTTGTCTAGTAGATTCTTTTTTTTCTATTATAAAATCAATTTTTTTTCGGAGATCTGTATAATTTTTTGATTCAAAGAGTAATCCATTTTCTTGATCATTTATAATCTCAGGCACTCCACCAGCATTACTACCTATTACTGGAACTTCCATCATCATGGCTTCTGCAACAATTAAACCAAATGTCTCTTCATAAGTGGGAAGTATTATCAAATCAAAACATGGCATATATGACATGGGGGAATCTACAAAATCAATAAAATGAACATACTTTTGTATATCTAGTCTCAACGCATCACTTTGAAGCCTCTGTTTATATGCATGATCCATAGAGTGCCCAATAATGCATAACTGTATTTCATGCTCACTCTCAGAAATCGCATTCAAAACAAGATGCTGCCCTTTTTGTTCTTCAAGTCTTGAGAATACGCCAATTAAAAATACAGAATTATCCAAGTTGTTATCTGTATAGAATTTTTCCTTATTTACTATTGAAGCTTCTGATGGTGGATTTATTCCATACTCCAATACATGAATTTTCGATTTGGGAATTGGCAGATAATTACATGCTTCGTGATAGAGTTTTCTCGTAATAACCAAAAAGATGTCAATATTGCTATATAAAAATTTATGATAAAGATCTCTTTTGGAACGGGATATCTTCATCTGCCTATAAAATATGATTTTAAGATATTTTTTTGAAAAAACTTTCAAAAGTATTGCCAAAAATAAATCTTTAGACCAGCTTACGTGTATTATATCTATATTTTTTTCAACTATGTATTTTCTTATCTTGAGGAAATTGACAATGTTATTGATAAAGCCTCTGGGCTTACACTCTAATTTATTATTAAATATATTCTTAGTAATATACGAGTCTCTAGTACAAACAACAAATAGATTGTTATTAGTATAATACTTCGCAAATTTGAGAAAATATAGCTCCAGGCCACCCTGGTCTGGAGACATACATAGAGCTAGCATATTATTCATAATCATATTTTTCTAAGTCATTATAATCTTAATAAACTAATTAGGACAAAGAATAATTTGTAAGTATCAAGATTTATTGGTGTAATATAATGATGAAAAAACTCTTAGTTGTTAGAAATGATAAGCTAGGTGATTTAATATTGATCTTGCCTGCACTAAAGTTAATAAAATCCTCATGTGCTGATATTCAAATTGATTGTTTAGTAGATAAGAAATATTCTGAAATAAGCTCAATAACAAAATATATTGACAATACTGTCTATGATGATATTAATTTACTGAGTGTCATAAATAGTAAAAATTATGACTTTTCAATCTCTTTTTACTCTTCATTTATAACTGGTTACAAGCTATGGCAGTCTAATATTTTGAAAAGATACGCACCTGCTACAAAGCTTGCTCAGATTTTTTACAATAAGAAAATTAAACAGAATAGATCGCTCTCACTCAAATCTGAATACGAATATAATAATAATCTCGCTAAATTTTTTTTGAGAGACAACAATTATAAAATTTCCTCAATAGATAATGCTTATATATCATTGAGTGAAAGAAGCATATCAAATAAAAAAAAGATGCTGATTTTTGTCCACCCATTTACTGGTGGATCCTCTAAGACTCTATCTGGAGATGATTTTATTCAGCTTTGCTTTGAACTAAATAGGCATGTAAATTGTAAATTTATTTTGCATTGTGCTACCGCTGATTATAATAAATGCCAAAAATTATTAGAAAATACAGAAGGTCTGGATATAAGTACTATAAACCCTACGAACAACTTGGTTGAAATGTATAAAAATATAAATAGTTGTGACTTGTTTATTGCAGGGTCTACAGGACCATTACATGTTGCAGCATCATTAAATAAGAAGACTGTAGGATTCTTTCCAACAAAGCAATCATCAACTCTAGTCAGATGGGACACAATAAATGACAGTAATAATAAATTAAACTATAGTGACACAGGGAATGATAAGAAGTTTATAAAAGTTGATCTCAAAAAGATAGCAAATGAAATCAGCAGAGATTTACTTAATCAATTGTAGAATCGAATTTTTTACATTATCTACGGATATATTGTTTAGACAATTCATATGTCCCAGGGGACAAGTTTTTTTGAAACATGGACTACAGCTTAATTCCTCATAGTGGGTAATCTTTTTTTCATCATTTAATAGTGGTGGTGTATAAACAGGTGATGAAGAGCCATAAATTCCGACCACCGGCTTATCCAAAGCCGCTGCAACATGCATAAGACCAGAATCATTGGAAACAACACAGCTCGATAATTTTATAATATCTAAAACATCTGTGATTGACGTTTTACCTATTAAGTCTGATATATTAGCACACCCAAGTTTTTGGATGTACGTACTAATAGATTTGTCTAATCCGACAAAAATCACTTGATATTTACTGCTCATAGTTTGAGCTAAGTCAATCCATTTATGAATAGGCCATTTTTTTGCAGGTCCAAATTCTGCATCAGGGCAAAAAACTAAATATTTTTTTTTGAGACCAAACTTTTGATTGAGATAATTTTCGTTAACTGACGATATGATTCTCGGCTCTAGCTCAGGTTGATATCTCTTGTCTATTAAATTGAGATATCTATTTGCCATACCTTCTTTACGATCTATTGATTTGACTACTTTATTGATTAGCCCATATCTAAACTCTCCTAGGTAGCCTACTCTTTTTTTGATTTTAGCAACAAATGGTGTAATCGAGGATTTGAAACTATTGGAGAGTATGTAGCATTCTGAATATTTATATTCTCTAAGTCTTAATCCTAACTTGATTCTATAGAAAAGAGACAATCTACCATGCCTTGTCTCGGAGACAATAAGTTTGGATACATTAGGCAGACATTTAGCAAGATCATAAAGATTCTCATTGACTAATAAATCTATTGTCACATTTTTATTAGTCTGCTTCAATGCGCTCAATAACGTAAGGCTCATAACTAAATCGCCAACCCATGCGGGTGCCACAACTAGAATCCTCGTATTACTCATGTTATGTTCTGTCTAGAAAAGAAAGGTATTCATTTACTCCATCTTCTAATTCAGTAGGCTTATCTGGATATCCATTATTATCTAAATTAGACATATCTGCTTGAGTAAAAGCTTGGTATTGTCTCTCGAGCCCTTCGGGAAAATCAATATATTCAATGTGCCCCGAGTCAAAATAATTTATAACTGCATTTCCAACGTCATTAAATGATCTACTCTTACCCGTTGCAACATTAAAAATACCCGATAGATTATTTTTCATAAACCAAATCTTAATCTTTACTGTATCTTTTACATATACAAAGTCTCTTCTTTGCTCACCATCACTATAACCATGACTACCGCGAAATAATTTTAACATACCGTGTTTTTTAAATTGATTGTAAAAATGATAGATTACACTACTCATTACTTCCTTATGCTGCTCATAGGGACCATAAACATTGAAATATCTCATTCCAACTACTTGAGATTTGATTTTTGAAAAGTTTTCACGTACGAAGTTGTCAAATAATAACTTAGATTCAGAGTAATGATTAAGTGAGGATTCATATTGTGGCTCCTCTTTGAAAACATTACCACTTCCATAGACAGAAGCAGATGATGCATAGATCATATTGATATTATTGTTAGCAGAATATTTTAACAACTCCTTTGAGTAATCAAGGTTTGTAGACATGACGTAATCCCTATCTTGCTCTGTTGTTTTTGAACAAGCGCCTAGATGAAAAATATGTTTGATTCTGTCCTTATATTTACCATTCTTTAAGTCTTTTAAAAAATGATTATTATTCAGACAGTCTTCAATATCGAGGTTTTTTATATTTTCAAACTTTTTAGTATACTTATCTAGTTCTTCGACTACTAAAACTTTTTTACCAAGCTTGAGTAGTGATCTAACTAGATTTGTCCCAATAAAGCCTGCTCCACCAGTAACTACAATCATATTTTGAATGATACATGATTTTTAATTCAATTATAATAATACTCAATAAAAGTATTGTTATGTTATTAGTATAGCTGCTACAATTACTTTTTTTAAAATGAAAAGATCACAAATACTTGTTGGTATAATCATGGGATCGCAATCTGATTGGCCTGTAATGAAACATGCGTCGGATATATTAAGTAGATTGTCAATCAATCATGAAAAGAAAGTAGTTTCTGCACACCGAACACCAGATTTACTGTTCGACTATGCGGAAAAGGCTCATGAACGTGGCATAGAGGTTATTATAGCAGGGGCAGGTGGTGCAGCACATCTCCCTGGAATGACTGCGGCAAAAACTCATTTACCTGTAATTGGTGTGCCTGTAAAAACAAAGGCTTTGGAAGGGAAAGATTCACTTTTATCAATAGTTCAAATGCCTGCTGGTATTCCAGTTGCTACAGTTGCAATTGGAAAAGCTGGTTCTATAAACGCTGGTTTGCTTGCAGCTTCGATTTTGAGTTTAAAATACCCAAATATAAGTAAAAAAATTCAAGATTATAGAAAAAGACAAACTAAAAAAATCTTAAAATCCGCAAAACTTCTCTGATGAATATAGCTATCTTTGGTGCCGGCCAACTTGCGATGATGATGATACAAGCAGACCATAATAAAGAACACAATTATGTTGTGATCGATCCAACCCACAAGCCACCAGCTAGTCATTATGCTAGACATATTCAGACTGAATATAATGATAAGAATACACTTGAAATAATTAGTAAAGAATGTGACGTAGCTACAATTGATTTTGAAAATGTTCCTGTCGAGGCAATGAGAAGTCTTGAAAAGGATATTGCAGTTCATCCTTGCGCAAATGCATTGGATATTTGTCAAGATAGGCTTAAAGAAAAAAACCTATTCCTAGACTTAGGCATAGGGACCACATCATTCTACAAAGTAGATAACATATACGATTTAAGTATGAATATTAATGATCAAAAGAGCTACATTCTCAAGACAAGGAGGTTTGGTTATGACGGTAAGAATCAATATAGAATTAATCCAGGAGATAAGATTGACACTGAACTCACGAGTCAAGAATGTATCTTAGAGGAATTAGTTGATTTTGAAGCCGAGGTTTCTCTAATTTGTATTAGATCAATAGACGGCCATGTATTGTTTTATCCTCTTGTAGAAAATAAACATGAGAATAGTATTCTGAGTATGAGTGTTTGTCCGAGTCAATATTCAGAGTTACAGAGTAAAGCTGAGGAAATAGGTAGTAGATTGCTCATGTCAATGAATTATGTGGGAGTGTTAGTTGTAGAGTTCTTTGTTACTAAGCAGGGGAAGTTAATCGCAAACGAAATGGCGCCAAGGGTTCATAATTCAGGGCACTGGACAATCGAAGGGGCAAACATAAGTCAATTTAAAGCACATATAATCGCAATTACTGGTCAATTGGAAAATACACAAATTATTGATTACAAGCCTACTATAATGTTCAACATCTTATCCAAATTTATAGCAGATGATAAGCTTAAAATTCTTAGAGATAAGTATAATGTTTACATTCATGACTATTTAAAAACTGAGAGGAAAAATCGTAAGCTCGGTCACATAACCTATGTATGTGATAAAGCTAATAATCTGTCTGAGGATATTGAACTGTTGTCAAAGATAATTCAGTGACTTCTTTTCCCATCAAATACACAAACAAAATAGCACCCACTATCTCCTGCATGTACTCTATGGAAATCACCATCTTTAATGAGTACAGTGTCTCCCTCTGAGACATTGAATTTCCGATCGTTTATTTCCATTTCACCGCTGCCTTTTATAAAAAAATAAATTTCTTCTTGACCAGGATGTTCATGACCAGATGTGCTTTTGTTGGGATGAAGGTCCGTGCTACTAAGAACAAGATTTTTCAATTCTGAATTATCACATACTCTATATCGATCATCCTCTTTAGCGACTATGCCTCCAATATCATTAATATTATACTTATTCATAAAGCTATTCCTCAATTGTTAAAGTACAGTAAAACAAATACTATAAATAAAAATTAGCATAAATCATGCCAACTTTACTTTACTCTCACTTTTATCAATAATCTCATTATGGCTATTTAAGTACAGAACAGTGGGTTTATGATTATCATACTCATGCTCAGATAGCTCAGCATATGCACATATAATAACTTCGTCATTGACATTAATTTTATGAACACATGCGCCATTCGCACAAATTCTCCCAGAATCTGCAGGACCCGGAATTGCATAAGTAGTCAATCTCTCTCCGTTAGTGATGTTATAAATATCAATTTTTTCAAATGGTAATATTTTAGCTGCATTCAATATAGATATATCTATCAAGCAAGAACCCTCATAATTAATATTCGTGTCAGTAACAGTGCCTTTGTGTATTTTAGAGTATAAAAAACTTCTCTTCATAATGTATATAATACTATTTTTGTGGATTTAATTTAACTATATTTGAAGATTATCTATTAAGCGTATATTGTCAATAATACACGCTATAAAGACCGATGAATTATTTAAATGACCATCTGCAAGCTCAAGAGTATCGCTTTTTCTGTGCTCAAGATACTCGACAATAATATTATTATTCTCAATTTTTTTTATAAATTTTTTTTGAATACACTTAAAGTCATTACCATCAATCAAATCTTGCCTAATATTTCTCAATGTCTCATATATAACCTTTGTGTTTTGCAAGGACTTATTACTTAGTCTATTTAACCTTGAGCTTAATGCTATATTATTACTCCTGACTGTATCTACTTCAGTAATCTCTAAATCGGGAAAATATGTTCTTGCAATATATTTTATTAACAACAATTGTTGATAATCTTTTTTTCCAAAGCATGCAAAGTCTGGATTAACTATATTGAATAGATGTTTTACTATCTTATAAACACCATGGAAATGGTCTTCCCGTGTCTGACCACAGAGGTAACGCGTAAACTTTGGTAGATCAATATTTTTTTCGATATCAATCTCGTTAGAGATGTCTCCATATGGAACATAGACTAGACTAATATTATTTTGTCTGCATACTTCTAAATCTGATTGCATGCTCCTTGGGTAGTTATGATAGTCATCGTTATTATTAAACTGAAGTGGGTTTACATATATTGTCGCTATTTTAATCGAATTAGCAGGGGCTTTGGAAAATAACGCTTGATGCCCTTGATGAAGATTCCCCATTGTGGGTATCAGTGTAATTTTTTTACCTCTAAATTTATATTCTTTGATTTGATCTAAGAGAGATTCTCTGTTGTGAACTATCTGCATTATTTAAATTTTTTCATGAACTTAGAGATTTGATTATCAAGTGATGTTTTTTCATTTGTTAAAAATGCATCTATTTTATTAAAACTAATACCAAGTAAATCATATATTACAGCTACTTGACCATCAATCCCTCTCCCAGAGCCAATGCCAATCACTGGTGCGTTACAATTTTGACTAATTTTCTTGGCTAAATTATTGTCTAAACATTCAATCAATATCACCTGTGTTCCTAGTTTATCTAGATCTACTGCTAGGTCATACAATTGTTTTGCCTCATGTTTGCTTTTACCATATTTGCGATATCCTGATTTAGATTTAATACTCTGAGGTAGCAACCCAATGTGCGCACACAAAGGTATATTTTTTTCTATAAGATGCTTAGCTATGTCTATGTTGTTTATATCTATCTCGATTTTTATAAGATCACAAAGCTTTTCTGAGATAAACTTATGAGAATTTTTATAAGCTTTGCGTTTTGTATTATATGAGTTTTTAGGAAGATCAACCATTAAGATAGAGGCTTTCAATCCCGATTTTACACATCGCGTATGATATGTTATCTCATCTAAAGTTACACCATGTGTGGACTTTTCACCTTTGATAACTTGTCCAAGGGAATCTCCAACAAGAATAATATCTACTCCTGAAGACTCGAGATATTTGCTCATACTTGCATCATAAGCAGTAACGCATGATATCTTCTTTCCTCTTCTGTAGAGATTTAATAATTTGGTAAGTTTACTCATAGTTACATAGATGAAGGATTAAAGTATTTTTTTCCATTTATATCTGATGAGATTTCTTCTATAAGAATCTGATAATCAGTTTCATCATTTATGTTTACGTTTGATGTATTAATTATGAGTACAGGAGAGGTATCATACTCATGGAAATGTTTCATATATACCTCATTTACCGAATCGATATATTTTCTTTTGATATTACTCTCTATATCTAGACCTCTTTTCTTAATCCTCTCCAACAAAATATCAGTTGAGGCTTGAAGATATATGATCAAATCAGGTATTGGAGGATTAAAGTTTAGTTTATTTCTTATTTCCTGATACATTGCATATTCCCCTTCAGTAAGATTCAATTTTGCAAATAATTCGTCTTTACCAAAGTAAAAATCAGAAATTAGTAAATTTTTTGTATCCTTAACTCCTTTTGATTGCTCTATTCTTCTTAACAAAAAATAAATTTGAGTTGAGAAAGAGTTTACTTGATTGCGATCATAAAAATCCTTCAAAAATGGGTTAGTAATGTAATCTTCAAATAATGTTTCGCATTTAACAGTATTTGATATTTTTTTTGCAAGAGTTGTTTTACCAACGCCTATAGCACCCTCAATAGCAATGTATTTCTTATCTATCATCAAAGTTTTTTTATTAATTTATCAATGTTTCCGAATTTTGGGACTTTAAAACCATAACTTGTAATCTCGTAAAGTGGTATTAATACAAACTCTCTGTATTCCAATCCAGGATGTGGAATTGTAAGTTTATCCGTATCTATTATAACTTGATCATATATGAGTATATCTAAATCTAGACTTCTTGGACCCCACCTCTTAGCTTTCTTCCTGTTGTGATATTTCTCAAGTAGCTGTAATTCCTCAAGAAGTTTATTAGGAGATAACATGGTCTTAATTTCGGCAACGGCATTTATAAAATTGGGTTGAAACTTTGGTCCGAGTGGCACAGTTTCATAGAGGCTAGATCTTTTTATTAATCTAGTTTCTTTTATTCTGTTAATTTGTTTAAATGCGCTTTGAACTCTAAAGTGGGGATGGTTTTGGTTACTTCCGATACCTATGAAAACTTGATTCAATTTAAAGGCTTAGGTTAGCTTTTCTTTAATTCTAGCAGATTTTCCTGATCTCTCTCTGAGATAGTAGAGCTTGGCTCTTCTAACATCACCTCGACGTTTAATTTTTACGCTATCTATCAAAGGGCTGTGTGTTTGAAATACTCTCTCAACGCCCTCACCATATGATATTTTTCTGACCGTAAATGATGAACTTATTCCTCTGTTTTTTACAGCAACAACTACACCTTCAAAAGCTTGTATGCGCTCTCTTTTACCCTCCTTAACCTTTACTGAGACTACTACTGTATCTCCACTTGAGAAGTCGGGGGTATCTTTAATCTGCTTTGCCGAGATTTCCTCTATGATTTTAGTCACTTTTCTTTTCCTGATGCTCTGCTATAAATTCTTGAAGTAGTCTATCATCTTCTTTTGAAAGATTCACGTTTTTTAGCAAATCAGGTCTCTTGAGATAAGTAGCCCCAAGTGACTGTCTTCTTCTCCAAAGTTTTATTTCATCATGATTTCCTGAGAGTAATATGTCTGGGACACTGAAACCATCTATTTCGCTTGGCTTAGTGTAATGTGGATAGTCAAGTAGATAATTACAGAAAGAGTCATTATTTATAGACTCCATATTTTCTGCGATCCCGGGTATTAGTCTAGTGAGGCCCTCAATTATAGTAGCAGCAGGGATCTCACCACCAGATAAAACGTAATCTCCGATTGAAATCTCTTCATCAACGAGATTATCCACTATTCTCTCATCAAATCCCTCATATCTACCACATATAAATGTTATATTGTTTTCAGCTGAAAGTTCATGAAGTTTTGATTGAGTCAAAAGCTTACCTTGAGGTGAAAGTAGAATTGTTTTTGAAGGCTTTACCTTTTTAAGAGCTTCCTTTACTGGGGCGTATTGTATTACCATACCAGGACCACCACCAAAAGGTTTAAAATCAACTCTCTTATGTTTATCGCTTGTGTGATCTCTTAGATTAATTACATTTATAGTTATGAGCTTCCTTTCCAATCCTTTCTTAATGAGTCCATGGTCTTTAAAGGATTCAAAGAAATCTGGGTAAACAGTAAGTAAATTAAATAGTTTCATGATCTATAATAATTTTTTCGTCAGGAATCACTTCAATGTGATCATTAACGTATGGAATGTAAACGAGTTCTTTATCATCTTTAACAGCAAGAATATCATTTGCTCCATTGTTAAAAATAAAATCCACTGATCCAATGTAAGAATCTTTTGTGGTATAAACTTCTAATCCTTCAAGATCTTTCCAATAGTATTCGCCCTCTCTCAAAGTGGGCATGTCTGACCCTTTAATAAATATATTTTGTCCAACAAGAGGTTCTGAAGAGTTGATGTGATCATAGTTTTTTATATGAATAATTACTTTTTTAGGCATTGTCTTTACATTGATAATCTCTATAGATTCTTCTCTATTTTTAATATTAAGAAAAGTATCATATTTTTTGATATTCTCAGGTGGGTAAGAGTAGGATTGAATCACAACCCAGCCCTTAATCCCATGTGTGGCAACTATCTTACCTATGATGACAGCGCTATCTTTATTCATGTTGTAATCCGAGGGATTTTGGATTAGGTCTTTTCTTTCTCTGCGGGATCTTCATCAGCTTTAGCCTCTTCTGCAGGTGCTTCGTCTGATTCTTGAGCTACTTCGGCTTTTGCTTCTTTTGGAGATGCTTCTTCGGATTTAGCATCCTCTGCAGGTGCTTCTTCGGCTTTTGCTTCTTTTGGAGATGCTTCTTCGGATTTAGCATCCTCTGCA
>MDSZ01090490.1_pt1 | contig 12432 bp, 16 predicted proteins | sample 811201 | NCBI WGS metagenome assembly MDSZ01 (sample SAMN05326647, study PRJNA326480) | marine metagenome | isolation source: seawater | place: Indian Ocean: North | collected 2010
TGATGAGGATCGTGACAAGTGGAATGCTAAGGCTAAGGAGCTTAAGGCTGATGACTCCGAGTAAACTAAAAACTAAAAACTAAAAAATAAAAAATAAAAAATAAAAAAAATTTTTTTATATTTTTTATTTATTTGAGAGAATTATTCATTTTTTTGGGAGTTAAAAAAAAATTTGATTATTTAATTTCTTGGATAATACTTAATCAACGGAGTTGAGTAGGCCCATATGGATGGGATGCTGATAATAGAACTCACGTTCTAGCGTAGAGCGGGGGGAACCCGCTTTTAATAGAATTTGATTAAACACTGAGAGACCTAGGCAAGCGCCGATTGTGGAATGCTCCCAATGATGGTCTCGACATACGCGTAAGGTTCTAATTTAATGGAATGCAACTCTTCTTTCCATTTAATTAGTTCCCCACGATAGAGCTTATGCCGACGAGCGCGTATGATAAAAGGATATCAAGGTCTAAGAGATGTTGATGAAGGTATCTGGGCGGGTGGTAGGCCACCACTCGGACCCTAGCCCGGTTATTGCCTTGTGTAAAATCAACTTGCTTTTCCAGAAGTTCATGTAAAACAAGGATGCTCTCCCAGTGAGGGGTGATTGAGGTCTTCCGAGCCTCAGGAGCAACTATGGGTACTTTGTAAGCTCAACAAACATCTTGGAAACCTTGGTCGAAGGGATCTCGATTTACTTCGAATCCTGGGAAAGTCTGTCAAAAATATTTATCAAAATTTAATATAATATTTTAATAATAAACCTTATAATAAGAGTTAACGTTAGTGAGGTTCGCCTTTGGTTCGGTAAGACCATCAAAGGAGTGGGTAAACCCAGAATTTTAACCTGACTACTTTACCTGGGGACGATAACGGTTAACTCTCTAATTCTCTTAGTTATTTAACCTTCTCTTACTATTTTTCTTTTGTACCCGATAATCCATCTATATTAATATATATAAAAATATATAATAAATTTTTTTATATATATATATTTGAGAATATATATAGTAAAACACTATATATTCTATTATATTATACAATTCAGAAATGAGTTAGGAAAAGGCTTTATTAGTTACAAAAATATATTCTATTATTAAGTATTAAAAAATTGATTTTTTATATTATTAATAATTTTTTTTATAACATTTATGTCTCATAAAAATAAAGTTAAGATATATCAAAATTCATCTTTAAAACTAAAACAAGAAACTAATTTAATAATATTACAACAAGATTATAAAGAAATTTTAGAATTATTTCAATTATTTCATCATGTTTATCATCTTCTAAATAATTATTATAATTATTTTCAAAAAAAAATTATACAAAATAAAAGGTTTATCTATAATACAAATAAAAGATTAAATTATAATATTAATAAATCTTTTAAAAACTAAAATTTAAAATACCACACCACCTACACTCTACTCTATTCTTTGTTGTGGGGAAGCGCCCCACACGCGCTTTAAAATTTATATAATTTTATAATATAAAATTATAAAACTATATATTACAAATGGAATGTATTATATGTTTTGAAAATACAAACATATATAATTATACTCAATTAGAATGCTGTAAACAAATTGTTCATAATGAATGTTTAGAAAAATGGATAAAAATTAATATAAATAAAATAAGCGATATATCATATTGTTTTTATTGTAAACAAAAAAATAATAATATTAATTATATTATAGATATTATTGACAATTCAAATGTTAATAATAATATTATACAAAGATTAGAAACAAACAATATAATACAACAAGATAATAAATATAAATATGTAATAATTACAATTGTAGTAATTATTATGATTACTATTGTTATATTAACATTAATAAGTGTAATTACTTATATTAAATAGTTATGCTTATTATTAATTTATATTTTAATAAAATTAATAATAAATCTATATTTATTTTTCATTACTATTATATCTTGTTTTTATGTTTTCTTTATTTAATAATCTAGTTTCACACATTAACATTCCATTTAAAATACCTGTAATATTTGTTGCCTGAATTTCATGATCTTTATTAGCCATTTTTTCAACATTAAATTCAACATATTCCCCTTGAACTAAATATTTATATAAATTTTGTTTACTAATAATTCCAGAATGATGTACAAAAATATCATTTCCCTTGTATTCTTCATTATTCATAAAAGTAATAAAACCATACCCAGATTTGTTATTAAACCATTTAACACGACCTATATTTTTACTATTATTAGTAGTAGTAACAGATACAGATGACATTTTATATAATATAATTAAAAAAAAGCTTTAAATTATTTTCTAATATATATTAATAAAAATGTATTGTAATTATAGTAATAAATATAATTGTAAAAATAATATTGTAATAAATATTAATAATAAATATATTTGTTTACATCATTTTAATATTAATTATAAAAAATATTTATTAAAAATACAAAAAATATATAAAGGATATATTGTAAGGAAAAAATTAAAAAATTTATTTTATAATTTACCAAAAGATATTCAAAATATAATTTTATATTATATAAGATTACCAATATATTATAAACGTTATTATAAATCTATAGAAAAAATTATTTATAGAAATTCAATAGATTTATATTGTAATACTAAAAAAATTGATATCAATTATTTAATAAAATCTTATTATTTATTTAATAAATACAATAGTATAATTAATTTAAATATTTTAAAATATATTTATGCTATAAAAAATGATTTTTTATTTCAATTAAATAACGACTTTTATTCAATAATTAATAATTATAATATAAATTTTATACATAATAATTATACCAATTTGCAAAATAATTCAATACATGTTAATGAGTCATATAATATAGATAATATATTTAACGCTATATGTTTATTAAATAATTATAGTAAATTATATGAAACAAAATATAAATTAAATAAATTTATCGTTTAATTAATAAATTTAGTATATAATTATAATTTGGTTGAGTTTCAAATTTTAATTTTTTAATATAATCTAAAATTTCTATAATATTATTAACTATTTTTAATTCTATATTTGATAATGTTAATAAATTTTTAATGTATATATTATTGTTTATTTTTAAATTAATTATATATTTTTCATGATCTTTTGAAATTATCATATAAATGTAAACATAAATTAATGATTCAATATCATCTCTACGAGATGGTTCTATTAAATTATATATATTTTTACTTATAAAACTATAACTCCCTATTACTGATTTTATATTTTTCTCTTTTATATGACTATTATTAATAATATATTTTTTACTAAAACCAAAATCAATTATAAAAGGTTCATTATTAACATCTACACATATATTACTTGGTTTAATATCTCGATGTAAATAACCATAGTTATGAATATTTTCAAGTGTTTTAAATATATTTGTAAATATAATATTGAGTAAATTTATATAATTTATACTATTATATTTTTCAAATTTAATTTGTACTAAATTTTTATCATATAAATTTAAAACTAAATAACTCTTGTTATTCAATCTAAAATAGTCTTTCATTTTACCAACATTTTTAATAAATCTTAGTTCTTTGTAAATGTTTGCTTCATTTAATAAAATACTATCATCACTCGTTTCCTCTTTTAATGCGTAAAAATTATTATTATATTTAACTTTATAAACTTTTCCATAATTACCATTATTTATAATATTTATTATTTCATATTTATCATTTATCATAAAAATTAACTAATTATAGTATTATAATGTTTTAAAAAATTATTTTTAATATTATTATTTTGTAAATAACTTTGTATTAATTCTGGTACTATAGACAAAGCACTCATATATGTATCATATTTAAAATTCAAAATAACTGAATCACTAACTAAAAATTTTATACAATAAAACCAATAACTTGGAATATATAATAAATCACCTTTACTAATTTTCACTTTCATAAATTTTATTTTATTGTAATCTTTTAAAAAATCATTTGTAACATTATAAATATCTATTTTTGAATAAAATTCATTATTTAAACTATCTTTTTCAATATGTAAATATTTTTTATTATTTGGAATTGTTAAAGTAATTTCTATTTCACCATCTAATACATATAAAAAATTTCTAGCATTTAATGTATGTTTAAAAACATTATAACAACTTTTTGAACCAAATATAATATCATAATATGTATTAACTACAAAATAAGGTCTTAATATATTATCTATATTTGATAATACTTTAACTAAAGATGATTCTGTTAAAAAATCATTATTATATTCACTAAAATAATTACTTGAATTATCATTAATAAAAATACTATTTGCCTTATTAAAATCTACGAGTAGTGGAATACTACTATTTTCTTTATTAAATAATTTTATATCAAAATTACCATAATTACTAATAATATTATTAATATTGAAACTATCTATTAAATTATTCTCATTAAATATAAAATTTTTTATTAATAACGGCTGTTTTAAATTACATAATTCTTCAAAATTTTCTTTTGATATAAATTCTATTTCATAAATTTCTAAATAATTACTTGTTGTCAAATAAAAATTAATGTGAATATATAAAAATAATATTATTAATAATATTAATATGTTTAATAGTATATACATTAAATATTTAATACAATATATTTAATGTATTTGAACTTATTTACATATTTTTATTTTCTACAATTTCTGCAGTTTCTAGACTTTCTACATTTTCTATAAGTTCTTCAGATATTTTATGTACTTCATTTACGACTTCATCTTTAATAGTATTAATACTAATTTCATTATTATCAGTTAAAATATCCGTAACATCTAAATTATCGTCACTAATTTTATTATCTATTATTAATTTATTATTTTCTTGATTCAAATTTTCTTCACTTTCTTCATCCAATTCTAAATTATGGTTACTCATATTTGGTAATTCTCCCATCAATAATTGTTCAAATATATTTCTTGTTTGTGTATCTACATTATTTACATTATTTATATTATTTATATTATCTATTTTAATATTTTGTGTTTCTATTTTTTCTTCTTGTTTATTTTGTAAATCTTTAATTTTAATAATTTCTGTATTTGTTTCTAAACTTAATGTTTGATTTTTTATTAACAGCATCTTTAATGTATCTATTTCTAACGTTAATTTATCTATATTTTCTTTTAAAATATTAATTTCTTTATTACTCTCTAAAATATTATTTGATATTTCATGTTTAATAATTTCTTGAATTTTATTATTTATATTAATATTTTTTTCTAAATTTGAATCTCTTTCTTCTATATTTTTATTTAATTCTATCTTAGAGTTAATGATATTTTCTATATTATTTATTTTTTCTTCGTGTTGCCTTAATAATTCTAAAGGTGTAATTCTTTCATTTATTAAATTATTTTCTCCAGTATTATTATTATTTTGAACTTGGGTTTGTTCCCTATTATTGGTTTGTATTGGCTCATTAGGTGCTGTTCTTCTACGTCGTGCTGATGCAATTGCACTTGAACCACTCATATTATACTAATTTTAAATATTTTTTTAAGTATTTATTCACGCATTAATAATTTAATATTATTATGAGATATATAATTATTTATTAAAAAATCATCTAATTTATAATCTTCAATATTATCATATTTATTTAATATTTCTAAATTTGAAAATTCATAAGGTATTTTACTTATTTGTGCTTTTAATGATTCTATATGATCATCATATATATGTGCATTACCTAAATAATAGACAAATTCATAACTTTCTAAACCACAATGGTGTGCTATTAAATGTGTTAAAAATGAATAAGAAGCAATATTAAATGGAACACCTAATCCTACATCACCACTTCTTTGATAAAGACTACATGATAATTTATTATTATTAGTTACATTAAATTGACACATTACATGACATGGCGGTAAGGCCATTTTATCTATTTGACAAGGATTCCATGCACTCATTATTAATCTTCTTGAATTTCGTGTTTCTGGATTTTTTAATTGACTTATAATATAATTTAACTGATCTATACCGCAACCACTATAATCACTATTACAATCTTTATAACTTGCATTAAAATGTCTCCATTGAAATCCATATATTGGCCCACAATCATCTTCATTATAGTTTGTTAATCCTCTACTATCTAAAAATGATCTTGAACTATTAGCATCCCATATATGTACGTTTTCATTTTTAAGATTTTTATTATTTGTATCACCCTTTATAAACCATAATAACTCTTTTAAACAAGTTTTAATTGCTAATTTTTTTGTAGTTAATAATGGTATTATATTATTTTCTAATGAAAAATGCATTGCTGAACCAAAAACTGCTAATGTTTTACCATTACGACCTTCAAAAACTTGATTATTATCTATTATATCATTTATTAAATTTAAGTATTGATTTTCTTCATGGTATACATTATTTCTATATTTATTATTTTCTAAGACTTTTTTTAACATTTATATATTTAGTAAAAAAATATTTTTATATATTTATTTAAATTTTTAATTTTAAAAAGTTAACTAATTTAATTTCTTGTTATAAATCATATATGACTCAAATAGAAGATATAGAAAATAATTTAGTTGGAGGAGATAATTCCAAATTAAGTTTTAGTGGATTTTTTAATCATGTATTTAATTTTGATGAAACTAGCAAAAATTCAATGCTAAATTTATTACAATATATTATTATTGGTTTAATACCTATTGTATTTGTTTTAAAAACTATTAAACATTATATTCCTGAAGATGATGAATCTAAAGGAACAATGGAAATTAGTATAGAAGTTGCTTTACAATTATTTGCAATTTTCTTTTCAATATTATTTATTGATAGAATTATTAGATATATTCCAACATTTAGTGGAGTTGAATATCAAAAATCTAATATTATAAATATTGTTTTACCTTTATTGATTATTTTAGTTACTATGCAAACAAAATTAGGATCTAAAATTAATATTTTAGCAGATCGTATTATGGATTTATGGAATGGTAATCAAAATGTTCATGTTGGTAATACTAATCATGGTGGTGTTAAAGTTAGCCAACCAATAGTAACACCAGGAGTTCATCAAGTAAGCAGAGCCGATGTTTTAGATAATACTATTATAGCACAGCCACCTGGTCAAATGCCCGCACAAAATAATATTTCAATGATTGATGCATTACCAAATATGCAGCAAAATGGAGTTCAACAAAACAATGGTTTAACAAATTTTCAAACTCAAGCAATAGAAAATTCATTTATAGAGTCAATGGAACCAATGGCAGCTAATGGTGCACTTGGTGGTGCATTTGGCTCTTCTTTTTAAATATTTAATATTTTTAAATAAATATATAAAAATATTAAATTAAAAGCTATTTATTTTTTTTTTCTTTTTACCTCCTCCAACAGGTGTTCCTATCACAACCGGTACATGTTTCGCATCATTGGACACGGTGACATTAGTGGGTCTACCTACTGGCGTTCCACCACATGATGGCATAACTTCTATAATAGAGTTTATAATATAAGATACAAAATCTTCAAACTCTGACGCTCTCATAAACGTTATCATGTAGACAAATACAGATATTACAAATAAAGCCCAATATTGAAAATTTTTAATACCAAAATTTGCAGATAATAAATTTGAATAACTATTAATTGTTAAATTAATTAAAAAGAAATTTGCAATTATAATTAAAAACATAATAAGGAATCCTGCAAACAATGAGTGCACCTTACTACAATGTAAATATTCAAAATAAATAAATCCTATAATAAATATAGTAAATCCAATATATATAATAATATTTTGAACTTCTTCTGGAATATTTATATTAAAATTATTTGTACCACATTCATTTGTTGATTTTTGTCCAATAGAATTATAAACAGAATTTAAAAAAGAAACTACTATTATAGCTGGCACCAAATATAATAAAATATTTTTAGCTAAATTCATAAATATTATAATTAATCTAGTTGTAATATCACATTGCATGTATCCTCGACATTCACTAAAAGATAAAAATCCAATTATTAAACCAAATAAATATGTAAATACCAAAAAAAAACCTAAAAAAAAACCTGCGATTTCTTTAATAAAAGACACATCAAATCCAGTCCATTCGTTTATTTTTTCTATTAAAATACCAGTAAGAACAGCTGCTATTGTTATGGCCAAAACGATTTTTTTAAATATTTCAGCTACTTTTCCATTCCAAACTTTTCTTATAATATAAATATTTTTTATGTGTGTATTAAAAAAATCATATAATTTATTATCAATTTTTTCACTTTTTGGACATAAATTTTTTTCTCCGTATTCTTTCAACAAGCGTTGTGGTTTAACTCCAAAAATTGTAACTGCTACTACTAATGCTACAATTACTATAAATATTAATATTGTAGCCTCTATCATTATTATATATTAATAAATATTTATTCTACTAAACTTTCATCTAAATATTTTAAATCATCTTTTAAACTTGTTGTTGTACATATTTTTTTTACTACTTTTTCACTATCTACTTCATTACCACATTCTTTTAAAACACGTGCAAAATAATCTTGTTTTTCATCTATTTCATTAAAATCAGGGTTTTCTTTTAACCATTCTTTTACTAATTTAAAATGATTTTTATTTAAACTTTTGATTGCTTCTTTTATCTTATTTTTATTTTTGTCTTTTTCCCAACTATCATTATCTTTTATATACAATGTTTCTCGTTTATTATCAGTACAATGTAATGGTCTTTCATATAAACTTAATTTATTCATATTTTCTATAAAAATATTACTTAAACCTTCTGTTAAACCATTATTTTTTGTAAAATCTAAATTATCTAATGTTAATTGTATTTGTTTTATAAAATCATTCATATTTATTGCATCTTTACATTGTTCATTTAAAAATATGTTAATATTAAATTTTTGTTTAATATTTGCTGTATTATTATTTGTAATATTATTACCCATTTTGGGAACCATGTCTCCTAATTGTTTTTGTTGAATACCTATTTGTTTTTGTTGTTCTAATAATTGTTGTTGTTGATTAACTAATAAATTTTTAATATCATTATTTTCGCTTATTAATTTAACTATTGTTTCTTGTGTAATCGGTAAACTAGTTTCTTCATTTTTATTATCTGTTTGACTCAAAGAATCATTATTATCTTTTTGTTCAATTATATAATTACATTTTTTTTTATGATTGAATAAGCTTTGATTATGTTTATAACTTTTTCCACATTCACAGCAAAACATTTTTAAAGTTGCGCTTTTTTGCGTGTCATTTATAAGTATTGTGTTATTTTTGTGTTTTTGCGTTTGAAGATGTCTTGTAAAATCTCCTTTTTTATATGCAATAAAGTCACAATTTTTACATTCAAAAATTTTGATGTTTTTTGCGCTTTTTTCATAAGTCATTTATAAGTATAATATACTTATAAAAAAAACTTCTAAATCTTTTTTAATAAAATTTTACATCATTTATAAGTATTTATAAAAATGCTTATAATTTATATTTATTATATAAATTATTTATTACTATTTATGGTTTGATAAAATATAATTTAATTATTGTAGATGTAAAAATATGTTTTTTTTATAAGTATTTTATAAGTATTGAATACTTATAAAATTACATCAAATTTTTAAAATTTGGTAAATTTTGCTGTGACCATAATTTTTTTTTCATTTTTTTAAATTTTTTATTAAAGCATTTATGGTAATAAGTTTAAAATGCCTATTTTGCATTTTTTTTGTTTTTAACTTTGTTGTTATAAATTAAGAATTGGACATTTATAAAAAAATAAAAAATGTCCAAATTGAAAAAAATTGACAAATCTTTTTTTGAAAAAAAAAACGTGTTTTTTTTACTTTTTAAAAACCTTAGCATAAATGGTAACAAAAATAAAAAGTGTAAAAATGGGGGGATAAAGTCATACAACATATTTCTTTAAGTTCAAAAATTAAATATTATTTTTTGTAAAAATTTTGTAAATTTTCATTTTTTTGCTTTTTTCTCTCATAAATATAAACAATAATGAATAAATTTATAAAAGATTTATTTTTGTATTCATTATATATTTCTTATATATTATATTTTATTGTTTTAATAGGTATAGGTGGTTATGCTCCTCAATATTTGAATTATGTACGTGATTTTTTAAAATATTATGTGGGAATATTATTAGTTATTTTATATAATCCATTAACATATAAAAAGCGCAAGTTTGAAGAATTTGATAGAAAATTAGTGTTTAGTGCAGGAATATTTATACTTCTCTCAACAGCAACATTAATGGGCATTGAACAATATATTAGATCAAAAACCCAATATATTATTAATAAAAATATTTCATCTTTATTTTAAGTAGTTAATTATTATATTATATTTTATGTTTCTTTTTAAATGTATTATTGGCTTTATAGTTTTTTTTATTTCTTTGTGTTCGATGTTTGTTTGATTTAAAAAATATTTTTATTTGTTTTATTATTTCATATGTTAATAATAAGTCTATGTTTTTTTGAACCTTTGATTTATTTAATGCATTTAAATTATGATTAGAAGTATTTAAATTTATATAATTTATAAAATCATTACTATCTTTTTCAAATATATTTGAAAATTTATTATAAAACTTTGATGCCATTATTTCATATTTTACATTATAATGATATGGTTCTATATTAATATATACAACATTTTTATGTTGCATTTCATTATGTTGTTGGTCATCTAAAAAACATACTTTGGTATTAATAGGTAATTGAGTACAATTAATTAAATCTTTAAATGATTTTTCATATGAACTTCTGCAAAGTTCGATTTGTTTACCATCTATTTTAAATGCACGTATAATTTTATCAAATAATTCATAATCTAGATTATAATGAAAATAAGATTTAATTAAATTAGCCCATTCATTTGGACCATTATTATTTGTATATATCATTACATAATCACAGACTTTAGTAATTTTTTTCTTTTTTATTAACTCTAATAATATTAATATATTTGGGCGTAAAAATAATGGAAACAAATCTATTATTGTATAAAAATAAGTATTATTTAAATCTGGTTTATTTAAATAGATTTTTGTTAAATTCCAAAATCTATATAATTGTGAAAATGAACCTAATGTTTCGTCCATATCAAATACTATTGCATAATTATTACTCATAACAATTAATATAAATAAATATTATAAAAATACAAAAAATTTTATTATAAAAAATAAATTATTTGCTTATTATAGTATTATTAATATGAAATTAACTCGTTCTGAATATATAGAAATATTAAATTTTTATAATATTAATTTTAATCCAAATATGCCTTTAAATTTATTACGTAAAAGTGTTGAAAAAATTATTGCTACTAAATTGTGTAGATGTATAAAAAAAGTAAATAATGAAACACATGAATCGCGTGCAATTGGTATATGCAATAAAAGTGTAATTAAAAATAAAAATTTGGGAATATATAAATTTACTTGCAAAAAAAGACCAATGTTAAAAACAAAAAATAATGATTCTAAAAATATTAATAAATTATATAAAACAAATAGTAATATAAAATTAAATAAAACCAAAAAACAAAATAAAAAAATATAGATTGAATTATTTTTAATATTAATATTAAAAATAATTCATAAAAACAATTTATTTTTTAATTGCTTTAAAATAATAAAAAGCACCTACTGCACCTATAATTTGTGCTAATGTATATAATAAAAATTCTGTTACATTAATTTTTTTATTTAATAACATTAATACGTTAACAGCAGGATTATAATGCGCACCTGAAACTTTTGATCCAAACCATGCTAAACCTGCTAAAGTAAGACCAATCGCTAATGGATCACCTGTAATAATAATTACAGAAAGAAAAATAAAAGTTCCGACTAATTCAACAAAGTAATTCAAAATATATTTATAATATTGCAGTATATTTTTTTATTTATTCAATAATTTTATAGCATTTAATAAAATTTTTTCACTATTACTAAATTTTTTAAATAACAAAATTTTATCCAAAAAAAGTGTAATATGCTTATTGTTAAATATTTTTACAACAATTGCTATTCCTTTTTTATTCATATTTATACTACATAATATAACAGAAGCACTTAAATTTATATTATCTAGATTATTTAAATTTATATATCTTAATACATGTCCTTCTTTCAATTCTTCTATAGAATCAACATACATATATTCTTTTAATTTTTTGTGATATTCTTTTAATAATACTCGGTCTAATGATAGTTGTTGTAATATATTATTTTTTTTATCCTTTATTTCTTGTATATTTGTTTCTATTAAATTATAATTTGAATCATCTTCTAATGCTTTTTCTAATAAACTTAAATCCATAACATATAATATATAAATTTTATATATTTTATTATATAAATATGGTTTTAACTTTTAAAA
>MDSZ01021315.1_pt1 | contig 12431 bp, 16 predicted proteins | sample 811201 | NCBI WGS metagenome assembly MDSZ01 (sample SAMN05326647, study PRJNA326480) | marine metagenome | isolation source: seawater | place: Indian Ocean: North | collected 2010
GAATTAGTTACAGTTACATCTGAACTGAAACTAGCGCCTTGGTCTATCCTAAGATTTGCTACCGCTGCCATTGAATTGTTTTATTCCTTCTTGTATCTTATTATTATAATGTGCTGTTAACACATCTATTTTTTCCAATTCAATTTCATGTCTGACTCTAGATGTTTGTATCTCCTGTCTAGCTGCTATTGTGTTTCGCAACTCTATAGGTAACTTTTCTAAATCGTAGTCTTTACCATCTATTGATATAACATTTTTTGGTTCTTCACTCATATTATTCCTATATTTATAAACTATTTATCCGTTTTCATTCAATCTTTTTGAAACTGTTTCATGGTCTTCTAATACTTTCCAAGTCGCATTATGAAAACTATGTATAGATGTACCAATACCATCTTCAGCTGGATAAGCCGATAATATTGTATCAATATTTATGGCAATTGGTTGACCTAGATATGGTTGAGGTACATTTTCGCCTTGAATAATACTACCATTTGTAAATGTTTTAAACTTACCTTTAGACTTTGCAATCTTCAAGGGTTTTAAATTATTAAAATCAACATCACTCATATTTAAACTCCTTCAGTTTTAAGTAATCTATTTTGCTAGCTTCTGAAAATAACTCTGCGTCAACATGAAAATTAAAAGATACAGAGTATCTAGTTGTGCCTGAAATATTATTGTTTATAGAATGATATAAATGAGATGGAAATAATAGTATTTTACCGTCTTCAGGTGTTATATTGTAAACATCACAATTATGATTATCAAATTCTTCAAACGGTACATTTGTGCTTGAATGAAATATATTTGTATAACCCATTGGTTTATGAAAGCAAATATCTCCAGAATTTTCTTTTGTTTGTATATAATAGACACCACTCAATAAACTATTTGCGTGAATATGTGATTGTCCCCAATCATCATTTTGGTGTCTTACAGCCCAGCTGTTTTGCATATAAAATTTAATATGTTTTTTTACACTTAAATATTTTTTAGTATATACCTCTAAATGATGATATATTTTTTCTTTTAAATTTTTGTATTTTGTGTCATGCAATAGATATTTGTTTTTTGTATAATCACCATTACCAGAGAACATTCTCTCATAGTCTTCGTCAATTACATTTTTTTTATCATCTTCATTTATCTCTATATTACTTGTATATAATGAAATAGGAAATAATTGAATTATCTTTGCTTCGCTCACTTAACCTCACCTTTTGGCTCTGTATAATAAAAATGAGTTATTGTCCATCTACCATGTCCAAATGGTAAACCTTCTTCTTTCATTTTGATTGGCGTAACTCTATGTAGATATGGACAAGGAAATAAGATAGCTCTATTGTGTTTACATTTTACAGTAACACCCGGTTCATCTAAAACAAACTCACCACCATCAAACTTTTTAGGCTCTTTATAAAACCAAACTAAATGCGTCCAAGAAAAAGAATCAAAATGTGCGTCATAGTAATCATTACTTTCATAATAAGAAATTAAATTAGCATTTCTATTTGAAACTCCAAAGCTTCTTTTATAAGGAACGCAAAAATCTATTAAATCACGAAATTCCTCACCTCTTACTTTATACAAACATCTTTCTATAGGCATTCTATCAAAATTATCACTATGATAAAAATTATTAGTATACCATCTGTAAGAATATCCTTTTGATGTGCCATCTTTTTCTCTAGCAACAATAGTATCTTCAGCTCTGTGAATATCTGTCATATGAGAAAAGAGATTTAATTCAGACCAAACTCCTTCCTCTTCTTCGGGAGTATACCAATTATCTACTACGATAAATGGGTATGTAGGATTTTTATCAAACTTTTTAACAATCCAATTTTGTTCAATCTCTATGCCGTCTGCATTTTTTATTTTTATTGACATTATATACCTTTCAAAAATTCTAATCTATAATATACTTTTTATCTGAATTTAAATTAATTTCAGTAACATTACTTTCTTCTTCCGGTATTGGATTATCTTTATTTTTTTCATAATCACGAAAAGAAGCTTCCATGCCTAACAAAGGTCTACCATCAAACATTATATTATATTGTCCTTCTTTTTCATTGTAGTGCATGAAAAGTTGAGCATGATTTAAACCCCATAAAGGTTCTCTCCAATGTTCAACAACATCACCTCTATAAATTAACATATCGCCAGGTTTCATGTGAATAGGCATACCTTTTGTACCCGTTGCACCATCTTTAGGTCCTACAAACATTGGCCAATCCCAATCAGGATACTTACTAGCGTCAACATTTGAATTGTCATAACCTATACATAGTGTTGTAGATATTTCACAACTTGGTCTATCTTTATGTCTTTTTAATTCTGTGCCTTGTGTATATAGTCTATGATATGAATAAGTAGGTATTAACTCTTTACCTGTTAACTCACACATTTTTTCTAGTGATAAACTTAATAGTGTATCAAATATAGGGTCACCATATTTACTAAAATCACCAGGTGCTTGACTATCGTTAAAGGTACCGTGTTGGTCTTGAACTGTTGGCAAACCTTCTTCTTCCATATATGCAAGTCTAGCAGACTCAAGTTGAACATGATGATACAATAAGTTTGTCATATCTTCACTTATAAATTTTTCGATTTTTACCCAGCCATTTTCTTCAAAAAACTTAGCTGCTGGGTGAACAGCTGCAGGATTTAATCCTGGCTGGCCTTTTAACAATGACATTGCTTTTTCTTTTTCTGCCTCTGTTAAACTTTCCCAATTTGCAATTTGTTTATTCATTATAACTCCTTCTATTTAAATGGCTTACCTAGTGCCCATAATACTAACGAATATCTGGTTCCTTTTGTAACAGGTGTAACCTGATGGTAGATATATGAGGGAAATATTATTATTGAACCTTGTGGTCTAATTTCTTCACACTCATGGAATCTCATTCCTGAAGCATGAGGACCAAAATCAAATTTTAAATTTCCTCCCTCATATTCTCCTGGTTTATTTAGGTTGATTGTCATAGACAGCTTTCTTATCTTACCTACAAAACTTGAATTTTCTGTATAGCCTTGAGGGTATCTACCCTTTTCATTTTTTCTATGTACGCCTGGTATAAATCTTTTATATTTACCAAAATGGTCACTATCACCATCTGCGTGCCACCCATAAAATTGATTTTTACTGTATTTTGTAAATTGAAAAGATTCTGCACAATCAAATTGATATTCCCAACCTGACAATTTATTTGCTTTTTGTAAATATGGCCAGACAATATCATACAGCCATTGTGGATTCATCCAAGAGGCTTCACTATCTCTAATAAATGTACCTTTTTGTATATCTTGTGTTGATATACCTTTTTCATCTCTTAATTGTTCATAAGTTACATCAGACATAGGTTTTGATTTTTCTTCAACATCACCTTGCTTATGATTATAACCCATTGTCGTAGCTGCTTGTAAATTTTTTGAACCTAAATCTATTATTTTTTGACACAAATCAGGCGACAAAGCACTTTGAAAGTAGTAATAAGAATTTTTAATTAACATTATGTATTTCTCCTATAATATATTTATTCGTTTGCCTGGAACACATAGTTTCCAGAAACACTAACTCTTGTATCATCTGTCCAAAATGGTGGCACGCTATGATGTAAATTTGCTGGAAATATAAACATTAAATTATCATAAGGTTTAACGCTATATTCACTTCCTTTTAAATCAAATAATTTGTCATCCTCACCGTGGCTAAAAATAATTTGACCTGGTGTATTAGTATTAGTTTTTACATATGACTTATCAAATATTTTAGCAGGCACTTTACAAAAAATTACAAATGACAATAATCCAAAATGAGTATGAGGTGGATTATAATCTCCTGCTTTTTGATAATTTATCCATAAACTATCCAAAGCTAAAGGAAGTCTATATGCGTTTTTAATACCATCAACCTTAAACTGCTTACTTCTCGCTTGTATTGGTAATGTTAAAGCTCTTTTCATAAATTGTTCACCTTTTAAACTTTCCATAAAATTTAAAAAGTCAGCTACATGATGTGATAATTTTTTACTGAAATATTTTTTATCTTCTTCGGTGTAGTCATAACTACATCCAGTTTTCATATTACCAGCTAATTTTTCTCTAAAGTCATGTTCTTTGATATTTAATTTATCACCTCGCTCTAATAAATCATTTACTAAATCATCTTCTACATCCACTTGATAAATTGGTGGACTAAAAGGCATTAATACATTAGCGCCACTATCTAACTTAAACTTAGCAGTATTTGTTTCAAATATATTTTTTCGCATTATAAAATCTTATACCATATTATTTTGCAGCTTTTTTAATTTGTTTTATTAACTTAGCTTTTGTAAGTCTTTTGTCTAATTCAATACCTACTTTTCTACCAAGTTTTTCTAAATCAGCTTTTGTTTTCTTCTCTAATCCTTTTAGATTTATTTCGTTTTTTAAAACTAAAGGTTTTTGAGGAAAAAACAATTGTTTAATTTTATTAATTATGTTCATAAATTCTCCTTTTAATTAATATATTTATTATACTTCCATAAAGTTAATCCAACCTGTTATTATCATCTTCTCATCATCATTAGATATAACACCTTTATGAGGATGTGTGAAACCTGCTGGCCATATCACAGTATTGCCCTTAACACATTCTGTTGTAATATTCTGTCTAGGAAAAATTGTGCCTGCGTTTTTTGTGTCTGTCAGATAAGTCATAAAGACCATCTCTCTATGTCTAGTATCAGCTGACATTCTTTCAAAATGCAAATCTTTAAATCCACCGCCTTTTGGATAATACTGTATATTTGTATTTTCTGTAACACTAAAAGGACCCCATTTAGATTTAACATCAAAATACTTATCGCAATAATCATTCAACATCTTTGATAAAATCTTAAAGTAAGAAGAAATGTATTTTTGTTCATTTACAGGTATTGATATTTCTTTAGATACTTTCATTTTCAAATCAATTCTTCTTTCATGTCCTACAACACCATCAATTGCTTTATCTATATTGTCATTATATAGTGTAATAATTTCATCACATATACTCAATGGCATTTTATATTCTTCAATAAAAGTTTCTGTTTTAAATGACATTATAATTTATTACTAACCTCTTATTATTTTCAGGTTGACAGGCTGTGTGCCAAAAATAACCATCAAAAACAACAACTCTACCTTTTTTAGGAGATACTCTTTTATTTTCTACAAGGTCTTTTAATTGAGGTATCGTCTTACCGTTTTCATAATTGTTTTTATATATTACTGTATCTCCATCACTATCACAAACATAGTATAATACAACCAAATGTCTAAATTCTGTAATATCTAAATGAGGGCTGTCAACAATATGTCTATCTTTTAAATTTAATGGCAATTGTAGGAATGCTCGACCTTGAAGTATTTTAGAATACTTATAACTTATTTTTTTACATGAATTTTTTATGATAGGTAATAATGGCTCATGCCAATCACTATTTTTATCACCATCTTTTGATACAAAGTAATGAGAAAAGCCTGGTCGTTGTTGAACTTCGTTGTCTAATACAGAAACGTCTTTGTTAAAGAACCAAGGAAAATCTAAGCTAAGGAAAGTTTTTTCAATGTCATCTTGTAATTTGACATCTATAATATCATCAAATACCCATATTTTATTACGATATAACTCGCTCATTTTTTATAATATAAACCTCAATGTTGTCTGTTAAGACTATTAGTGTTTTATGACTACGATACCTTTACCGCCAGCACCACCACTTAATTGGTTACTTTGTGAAGCGCCACAACCTCCGCCGCCTCCACCTCTGTTAGCAGTACCGTCTGAACCTCCACTACCTTGTGGACCTGAATTACCGCCGCCACCTGAGCCACCTGGACCTGCTCCTCCTGGATTACCACCAATTTGACTTTGGCCACCTGAACCACCGCCACCTGCGTATGTTACCGAAGAACCTGAAATATTATATGTTTTACCTGCTCCGCCTGCTCTTTGTGAAGTTTGACCACCTTGTGTACCAGCTGCACCTGCACCACCGCCTGAACCTGATGGTGTTGCTGGATTTCCTCCTGTACCACCATTATTTCCAAAACCGTAAGTACCTGAATCTCCTGGTTGAGTTGGTTGTGTTCCGCTAGGTGTTGGAGCACTTGGTGTTCCTGGATTTCCCCAACCGGCAGAACCGCCACCTGAGCCACCATTCTGACCTTTGTTTCCGTGGTAACTATCTGGATGGCCAGGAACATCTCCTGAACCTCCGCCACCACCGCCTTTAGCAGTTAGTGTACCAAATACTGAATCTTGTCCTATATGTGTTGGTCCTGGATGTGAACTATTTGCACCAACATGAGCTTGACCGCCACTACCGATTGTAACTGAAACTGAACCACCTGGTGTTACCGGAAATGATGGTCTATAAATTAAACCACCTGCGCCACCGCCACCGCCGGCAACTGCGTTATTATTTGTACCACCGCCTGAACCACCGCCAGCAACTACAAGTACATCAACTGTACTTACGCCAGATGGTACTGAAAAAGTACCTGAAGATGTAAAGGTTACATATACTGGAGCAGTTATAGTTATTGTAAATTGTCTGTCGCTTACGTTAGAGGCAGCGTCTTTAGCTCTAATTGTAAATGTTGAAGTTGTGTTAGAACCTGGTACATCTGGTGTTCCTGAAATTACTGCACCTGAAGATGTTGAAGTTAAACTTAATCCTGCTGGTAATGAACCTGATTCTAATGTGTAAGTAGGGTCAGCACCTGACTCGGGGTCATGGGCTGGAATTGTAATGGCTGAAAATCCTTCGGAACTACCTGAATATAAACTACCTGCAGCTGTTTGAAAAATTGGTTGTGCGTCTATATTTAATGCGTCTGCTAATGTATTTGATAGACTTGATGAGTTTGTAATTTTAACATCAAAAGGTTCGTTTGCATTTGTTAAATTTGCTTTATTTTTTGCAACAACTAAAGTTACCTGTGTTGCACTATCTCTTGTTGTTGTATCAGGAGAAATTTCTGTACCACCATCTGTAATTAATGTTGCTGTAACAGTTGAAGAAAAACCTGAACCTGTTACAACTATTGTATGATTACCTGTGCCATCACCTGACAATAAGTTAGACGGCGAAACACTTGATACAACTGGTGGAGCGTCAATAGCTTTCCATGCTGTTCCATCATAATACTCCAACAAACTAGTTGTTGTATTAAATCTCAAATGTCCTGATTCTTCAATACTTCTTTGAAGTGTAGTACCTGTACTTATTCCTTTTCTTTTTGCCATATCTATATTTATCCTATGCCGGTAATTCTCTAATATCTATTTTATCTCCCGCTGAAGGAGCCGTTGTTAGTGTCAAAGTCGTTCCTGAAATAGTATAGTCAGTTGTTGGTAATAAAGTTAAACCCTCGTTAACAACAATTGTATTAGAAACTGTTGAACCGTCTGTAACTGTAAAAGTTGTAGTAGAACCATCACCAGTAAATACTCTATGAACTGTTGCTTTTACAATATTACTTGTTTGAATATATTTTACTTCAGTTGCTGATAAATCATAAACTAAAAATCTGTCGTCTGAAGCCGCTCTAGCATTTAATTCGTTAAATGATGTAAATGAAGCTTGACCTACAATAGCGCCTTCGTATGCGATACCTAGGTAAATTAAAAATACAGTTTCGCCACTATCTGGAGCAGCTGTAAAAGTTATTTGTGTTCCGCCATTTGCTAATACATATGCCTCGTTTGGCTCTTGAATAACACCTGCAATAGATACCAGAATAGAACTAGTAGAAGCTACTGTATATGTTAAAGTAAATGTTGTTGTAGAACCATCAGCAGTTAATGACTGTCTTTCAAATGCTCCGTACGCTGGTTCTCTTCCTAAATATGCCATATATTATTTCCCTAGTATCTTACTATTACTATTCCTTTACCGCCTTCACCTGCGTTTGTATTTCCTGGTGATTGACTAGAGTTTCCTCCTCCGCCACCACCTCTGTTAGCAGTACCGTTTTGACCAGCAGCGCCTTTATTTCCGTCTCCGCCACCGCCTTGGCCTCCGTCACCACCTTGACCTGCATTTGTTGGTTGGCCGTCTTCACCGCCTCCACCACCACCTGCATAGTAAACTGAAGTTGAACCATCTGCGATTGTGTATGCTTTACCTATACCGCCTTGACCACCTGTTTTAGGTTGACCTGTTCTACTTTCACCAGCTGCGCCAGCACCACCGCCACCGCCTGCTGGGTCAGCATTTTGATTTGAACCTGATCCTCCTGGATTACCAAATCCGTATTGACCTGATTCTCCTGGTTGTGTTGGTTGAGTAGCAGCACCACCTTGACCATTACCATAATTACCTGAACCACCGCCACCAGAACCACCTGATTGTCCTGTATTATTTGGGTGTGTTGGATTGTTATAAGCACCAGCAGCACCACCGCCTTTAGCAGTTAATGTTCCGAATACTGAATCTTGTCCGTCATTACCTCTACCACCATCACTCGTATTATCAGAACCACCGCTACCTACTGTAACTGAAACTGAACCGCCTGGTGTTACAGAAAAACCTGGTCTATAAATTAAACCGCCGGCACCACCGCCGCCTCCACCTTGTGAATTACCTTTTCCACCTGCACCGCCACCAGCGACTACTAGTACATCAACTGAACTTACGCCACTTGGAACAGAGAAAGTACCTGAAGATGTAAATGATTGTGAAACAGGCGCTTGAATAGTTATTGAAAATTGTCTATCGCTGACATTTGAAGCAGCGTCTTTAGCTCGAATAGTAAATGTAGATGTAGTATTTGAACCAACAGCACTAGCGTTGCCTGAAATAACTCCACCTGAAGATGTTGAAGTTAAACTCAATCCTGCTGGTAATGAACCTGATTCTAATGTATAAGTTGGGTCGCCACCTGATTCTGGATCCGCAGCTGCAACCGTAAATGATAAACCTGACCTTGCACTATTTAATACAGTACCTAATGAACCTGAAGCTGTACTGAATACTGGAGATTGGTCAATATTAATTTGATTCTCTAGTACACTCGCTAATCCAGAGGATGCAGCCACTCTTACATCATAAGGTTCGCCTGAACCTGGCATACTAGATTTGGCAACAACACCTGTTATTTGTGTATCACTATCAACTGTTTGTGAAGAAAAAGATATGGTATTTCCTGAAGCATTTAATAGATTGGCAGTTGCACCTGTAAAACCTGTACCTGTTATTACAATAGTATGATTACCTGTGCCATCACCTGATAACAAGTTAGTAGGTGATACACTTGATACAGTAGGAAAATTTAAAAGGTTTGTTTGTGTTACTTTTTTTAATGCTCCCGCTGATGTATCATAAATTAAAATTTGGTCATTAGCAGCAGCGCCTGTTCCTAATGCTGTTTTGTTTGTAATGATTCCAGGACCGACAACATTTTGGGATTGAATTGCTTTTAATCCATCAGCGCTAGCGTCATACAATAAAAACTCATCTGTATCAGCCGCTTCTGCACCTAGATTAGTTTGGTCTTTAATTGCCCCTTTATCTAGTCCGCCTTTTCCTACTTTTGTTAGTGCCATATTTTCTCTCTTTTAATCTATAACTATTTATCGTTTGCCTTTGGTATACTTTCTAATTTATTTGCCAGTCGGTTTATAAATCCTTCCAAGTAATCAAGGTCAGCAGAAAAACCTATATGTGGAATTCTAATTTTATTTCCATTTTCATCATTTGTTTCTCTAAAACCTTGCATTGAAGCGCCAATTTTTTCATCTTTTGTTAATTGGTGCCAAACAGTTTCTTCAACTTTCATCATTGGTACTTCTACCAATTTAAATTTTTCTTTTAATTCAGCCGCAATCATATCACCTGGTACACCTGGTCTTTGGCCAATTAAAGTTATTACTTCTTGTATTACTGATTTATCTCTTTCAGTAATATCTCCATAATCAAATAAAGGTTCTATATCTTTTCCATCCACATTTGATTTAATTTTATTACTCATATTATTTTCACTCCTTAAATTAATTTAAACTATTTAGTATGATACTATAACAATACCTTTTCCACCAGCACCACCATCATCTTGGTTAGGACCTTGTGTAGATCCTCCGCCACCGCCACTACCTCTGTTGGCTGTAGCTGCTTGACCTGATCCTCCAGGACCTGGATGACCGGCACCACCGCCACCAGAACCACCTGCTCCGCCGTTAGCACCTGATTCTCCTGCACCTCCACCGCCACCGGCGTATGTTACTGAAGAACCTGAAATATTATATGCTTTACCTGCACCACCTTGACCACATTGAGCGCCGTTGATTAATGCGTCTGTACCTACAGCGCCTGAACCACCGCCACCGCCGGATGCGTATCCACTACCGCCTGAACGGCCATCACCACCTCTATTACCAAATCCATAAGTACCTGAATCTCCTGGTTGAGTTGGTTGAGTAGCTTGTCCATAGTGAGCCTGTCCGTTTGATGAAGCTCTAGCACCACCGCCAGAACCTCCTGGAACTCCTGGTTGAGTCATACCTCTACCACCTGAACCACCGCCACCGCCTTTAGCAGTTAATGTTCCAAATACTGAATCTTGTCCGTTTTGTGATGGTTTGTTAATAGCATTTTGTGATTGGTCATAACCACCATGAGCGCCACCTGAACCTACTGTTACTGAAATTGAACCGCCTGGTGTTACCGGAAATGATGGTCTATAAATTAAACCACCTGCACCGCCACCAGCACCGGCAGAACCTCCTCCGCCGCCACCGCCAGCAACTAATAATACATTAACTGCTGATACACCACTTGGTACAGAGAAAGTACCCGAAGATGTAAATGATTGTGTTACAGGTGCTAATATTTGAATTGTAAATTGTCTGTCGCTTACGTTAGAGGCAGCGTCTTTAGCTCTGATTGTAAATGTAGATGTTGTATCAGAACCTACAGCGTTTGCTGTTCCTGATATTCTATAACCTGAACTTTCGGATGTTCCAGATAATCCTGCTGGTAATGAACCTGATTCTAATGTATATGATACATCACCACCTGACTCGGGGTCAGAGGCAAAAACAACTATGTCGGTAATTGTTCGACCTGAATCTGGAAAACTACCTAATGAACCAGCCGCATTACTGAATACTGGTTGTTGGTCAATGTTAATCTGATTTTCTAATGTACCTGCAAGACCTGTAGCGGCCGTTACACTAACATCATAAGGTTCTCCTGAACCTGGCATATCAGATTTAGCAATAGTACCTGTAATTTGTGTGTCCGAATCTACTGATTGTGAAGAAAAATTAATTGATGAACCACTAGCGTTAATTAGTTTTGCTTCACCACCTGTAAAACCTGAACCTGTTATTACAATAGTATGATTGCCTGTTCCGTCACCTGATAACAAGTTAGTAGGTGATACACTAGAAACTGTTGGAAAGTTTAATAAGTTTTGTTGTGTTACTTTTTTTAATGCGCCAGCAGATGTATCATATATTAATAATAGGTCATTTGTAGCTGCACCTGAACCTAAAGCAGTTTTACCTGTAATTAATGTTTCGTTTGGTGTAACATTTGAAGCTTTAATTTTTTTAATTGCACCTGCTGAATCATCATATATTAAATATGCGTCATCATCAGCAGCCGCTTCTGCTAATTCTGTTTGACCTGAAATAACTGTTGCATTTAATTTAGCTGCTGAAATAGCGTTGTCAGCGACGGAAGAAAATTCGCCTTGAACTGTACCTGGATTTAATACAACTACGTTGTTTGTACCTGCAGCTGGAGCAGATGTAAATGTAATTCTTTTATATTCATTTGAACCATCTACGCCTAATGTAAAATCTGTACCAGGAATTTGTTGAGTGTTGCCTACAAATACTTGAATGTCATTTTGACCTGCTTCTGCAATACTAAATTGCATATCAAAAATTGTTGTAGAACCGTCACCGCTGAAAGTATCTTTATCTGTAAATGTTCTAAATGCTGTTCCTGGGTTTTTTGCAATATAAGGCATTTCTACTCTCTCTTATTTATTATACGTCTTCTAATACAGATAGCGTAGCGTCTAAAGCACTAGCTGTGTTACAAGTTACTCTAATTACATCACCTGCTGTTCCGTTATTTTGTAATACAATTTTGTTACCAGACATCACCTCTAAAGCTGAGCCGGCAGGAATTGTAGCACTTTTAACTATGTGTGTGTCTGTTCCATCAAAGCCGTCCAAGTAAATATCAGCAGTTACACCAGTTGTTGTTTTGTTTGCAAGTGTAATACCAATTACGATACTTTCTAGGGCAGATGAACCAGAACCAGCAGGACATGAATACAAAGCGTCTCCTGACGCACCTGTATTAGTAGTCGCTGAACTTACTGTAAATCTTTTAAAATCGTTTGCCATGGTTTCTTCCTATTATTTATAC
>MDSZ01111260.1_pt1 | contig 12429 bp, 11 predicted proteins | sample 811201 | NCBI WGS metagenome assembly MDSZ01 (sample SAMN05326647, study PRJNA326480) | marine metagenome | isolation source: seawater | place: Indian Ocean: North | collected 2010
ATATGAAGAGGTGTATAGAATTGGCAAAGCAGGGAATGAGCTTAGGAGAAGTCCCTGTTGGGGCAGTTATTATTTCTGATAATAAAGTTATTGGCGAATCATACAGTTCATCAATAATGTTAAACGACCCAACTGCACATGCTGAAATAATTGCAATAAGAAATGCATCTACAGCTATAAATAACTATAGAATTGTAGGCTCATTTTTATATACAACATTAGAACCTTGTATTATGTGCTTAGGGGCAATTAGTGAGGCAAGAATAAAAAAAATAATTTATGGGGCTAAATCAGATAATAATATAGAGCTTAGTGAAAAAATTTTAATATTGAAAAAATATTTTAAACTTGATCACGTTCCAGAGATTATAGGAGGAGTAAAAGAAAGTGAGTGTTCAGCTCTATTAAAAGAATTTTTTTCCAGAAAACGCTAGTTGATTATCACTGGTGCTATATATTATGTGTAAATATACCTGTATTCTTTTTACGTAAATTACTGGCTCATAACCTCTTGCATAGCCATTTTTTAACGTTCTATAATATTTTTTCTTACTTAATAAAGGAAGATATTTAATTACGTCCTCCCAGTAATTTGGATTTCCTCCAAACCTTTCAGTTAATTTCCTTGAATCTTCCAGATGACCTATTCCAACATTATATGCCGCTAGAGTCATCCATAGTCTGTCTGATCCTTTTATTGATGAAGGTAATCTTTTATATATATTTTCTAAATATTTTACACCTCCATATATACTTTGATTTATATCAACCCTATTTTTAATCCCAATAAATTCTGCAGTATCTTTAGTAAGCATCATTAACCCCCTTACTTTTGTTGGAGAAACAGCTTTGGGGTTCCAATGAGATTCTTGATAAGATAAAGCAGCAATAAGTTGCCATGAAAAAATAGAGTCTTCGGTATATTTTTTAAAATAAGGGAGGTACTTAGGTAGTCGTTTAACTATTCTTTTTAAGAAAAGTATTTTTTCACCATCAGTCAATTCTGCTGTTTGACCAATATATAAGTATGGATCTTTCTTTACATCACATTCTTTCTTAAATGATGAATGCGACATGTCTTTTTGGTAAAAGAAACTAAATTGTGTAAAACCAAAAATTGTAAAGGGGAGAAGTATGAATGCGCATAATATTAATATATAGATGCGATTTAGATATCTTTCTTTCGCGGTCCAAGTGTTCAAATAAGCATAATCCTATTACCCACTTGGACATATATTATATTATTAATAAGTGTAATAATCAATAATATAAGATTATGCTAATATACTGATTTATTATAGATTATATATTGCTTGTCTAAAAATTATGATTAGTGTAAGTTACAGTCTGTGCTTTTTTTTGGTAAAATCAAATAAAGGCTTTTTTTTATTATAAGAATAATACAAGAATATATAGATAGACGGAGAGAATTTTAGATAATGGAAACAATTCCATCATTATTGCTTGCGAATAGCGCTAATAATTCAAAAGCACCAGCACTTAGACATAAACAACTTGGTATTTGGCGCAGTTTTACATGGTCTGAATATTTAGACGAGGTCTTAGTAATTGCTAAAGCTTTAAAAAAGGATGTCTCTGCTGGCGGGGTAGTTGCAATATATGGAAATAACACCCCAGAATTAATATTTTCTATGGCTGCAACATTTGGCTTAGGCGGCTCAATAGTTCCAATTCATCCAGAGGCAACAACAAAAGAGTTAAGTGATATTATATCTAAGTCTGGAGCAACAGTTTTAATTGTTGAAGATCAACAACAAGTTGATAATTTTTTAGCAATAGAGTCAGCATGTAAGAGCGTAAAAAAAGTTATATACGTTAATGATAGAGGTTTAGGTGAATATAAGGACTCTAAATTACAATCACTAGAAAAATCAATCTCTGGGAAGCTTTCTGTAAGCGAATTTACATCTTTAGTAAAAAAAGTAAATCAAAAGTCGGTTGCATTCATTTCTTACTCAGAAGAGGATCAAGAAATATATAAAATAAGCCATGCATCAGCAATAGCAAATTCAAAAAAAATAGCTGAATCTAACGGTATTACTATTAAAGACACAATACTTTTTTATTTACCTCTGTCTATTACAGCAAATTTAGTTTTCACTTATATGCTATCTTTTGTTAAAGGACTTTGTTTAAGTTGCCCTGAAAGTAACGAAACAATTGAGACTGACCTTCAAGAGATTGGTCCAAGTATTTTATATGCACCATCTTTTGTTTACAGACATATTATTACTTCAATTAGTTATAGAATTGAAGCTGCGTCAGAAAAAAATTATAAGAGATACTCTAAAAATTATAATAGCTTGATGAGTATTTATAAAAAATCAGTAACTGGAAAGTCAGGCATATTTGACTCTCTAATGAAATTATATTTAATGCTAACAACTTTCTTGCCAGCTAAAAATGTTTTTGGTTTGTCTAATGTTAAACATGCATTTGTAAGTGATGGCGTGCTTTCTCCAAGTACCTTTGATTTTTTTCATTCTATAGGTTTGCCTATACAACATACCTTTGGTCAAACACAATCAGTTGGATGTATAACAATGCAGAGTAAGGACGCTGTGAGTGCGAGAAATTGTGGACCAGCATTATCAAATGTTAAAATAAAGAAAAGCGATGATGGAGAAATTTTATATAAGTCAGATTGTACTTCAGAACCAAATTCTGGAGAATGGATAAAAACTGGATATTGCGGCGATATTGATAAAGATGGAAATTTAATTGTTACAGGAAGATTAAAGAGTATAGAAACTTTAAAAAATGGAAAATCTTTTTCTCCTGAGTATATTGAGAATTTAATATCGTGCTCACCTTTTATTAGGTCAGCAATGGTATCAGGAGATGGTGAAAAGAATAATTCTTGCTTGGTGGTAATTGAAGGAAGCTCAGTTAACTCTTGGGCTGACAGAATGAACTTAAGGTATACAGGGTATGCAGAATTATCTTCCTTAGATGAGGTATATAACCTAGTTAAGAGTCATATTAAAGATGTTAATAAAGAGTTAGATAGTGATCTAAAGATTAAAAGCTTTGCCATATTACACCGCCAACTTACAGTTGCTGATGGTGAGGTAAGTAAAACAATGGATATTATAAGAAAGGTATCTAGAAAGAATTTAAGTGATGCGTTTTCTGCGCTTTCTAAAGGTGATAAATCTTGTAAAATTATAGAAGAAAATAAAGCAGAATATAATATAAAGATTGAGGGTGTTTAGGAAGATATTATGAGTAACGTAATGTTAAAAATAGAAAATGTCACGCTAAAATTCGGAGGAGTTGTTGCTATTACTAATATTAGTTTTGATGTAGTCAAAGGAGAAATATGCGCAGTAATAGGGCCAAATGGTGCTGGAAAGAGTTCTATGTTGAATGTCATAAATGGCGTATATTTACCTCAAGAAGGTGTAATTACTTATAATGGAAAAAATATAACAAGAATTGCGCCGAGAAATGCTGCGATAGCAGGAATGGCTAGAACTTTCCAAAATATCGCTTTATTCCAGGGAATGACTGTACTAGAAAATATCATGACTGGAAGAAATTTAAAGATGAAATCAACATGGTTAGAGCAAGGTCTAAATATAGGAAGGGCAAGAACAGAGGAAAGAGAAAATAGAATAGAAGTTGAAAAAGTTATAAAGTTTTTACAATTAGAGCAAATTAGGAAGACACCTGTAGCAAAATTACCATATGGTCTTCAAAAAAGAGTTGAGCTAGCGAGAGCTTTAGTTGCAGAGCCAGAGATATTATTGCTTGATGAGCCAATGGCCGGAATGAATTTGGAAGAAAAACAAGATATGTCTTGTTTTATTTTAGAAGTAAATAAAGAATATGGGCTTACTACTGTATTAATTGAGCATGACATGGGTGTTGTTATGGATATATCAGATCATGTTGTAGTTCTTGACTATGGTAAAAAGATTGGAGATGGAACACCATCAGAAATTTTAAAGAACCAGGAAGTAATAGATGCTTACCTTGGGGTAAGTCATTAATTTTAAGGTGTAAATTATGGGTTTTGATTGGGTATATTTAATAGAAGTTTTAGTAGGTGGATTGATGTCAGGAGTGATGTACTCTCTTGTCGCAATCGGCTTTGTCTTAATTTATAAATCATCTGGAATTTTTAATTTTGCGCAAGGAACAATGCTACTTTTTGCTTCTTTAACATTTGTAAAAATGACAGAAAATAATGTTGATTTCTGGACAGCTCTTGCAGTAGCAATGGGTATTATGGTTGTATTTGGAATCTTGACTGAAAGATTCGTTATAAGACCTTTAGCGAACCAAGATTTGCTAGCTTTATTTATGGCTACAGTTGGGCTAGCAACATTTCAGGAAGGATTTTCTCAATTTATGTGGGATTCTGATATACACGGCCTTCAATTAAGTAAATTTTTAAATCTTTCTCTTTTAGAGCCCGTACCAATTTTTGTTGCTGACCATATAGCTTGGCTGGATATTTTACTTCCAAAGTTTGATATATTTGCGTCTATAGTAGCTGGAACAATGATTGTTGTTTTAGCATTCTTTTTCCAAAAAACTAGGACTGGCCTCTCTTTGAGAGCTGTATCGGATGATCATATGGCTGCTATGGCTGTTGGCATACCTTTGCAAAAAGTGTGGGCAATTGTATGGGCTGTGACAGGAGTTATTGCCCTTGTAGCAGGATTGTTGTGGGCAGAAAGAATTAGTGTCTCGTTTACTCTGATTGAAGCTGTTATGAAAGCACTTCCAGTGATTTTAATTGGAGGCTTAACATCTATACCAGGAGCTATTGTAGGTGGGTTAGTAATAGGGGTTGGAGAGAAGCTTGGTGAAATTTATTTAGCAGAACATTTAGGAGGCCAAGGTGTTGAACTATGGTTTGCTTACTTTATAGCTTTAATGTTCTTAGTATTTAGACCAGCAGGAATGTTTGGTGAGAAAAATATTGAAAGGGTGTAATTATGATTTATCGTGAAACAGGAAGATTTATAACTAATTATTTGTCTGACAGACAGATATTCCCGCTTAGATTTGATAAATTTGCAATCTCTGTAATTTTACTAGGAATGTTACTTTGGTTCCCAACTTTAAGTGAATATTGGCTAAGTGCGCATATTATTCCAATTTTAGCTGTAGGACTTGCAACACTAGGCTTAAATATTCTTACAGGCTTAACAGGGCAACTATCTTTAGGAACGGCTGGCTTTATGTGTGTTGGTGCATTTGCAACATATAACTTAATGTTAAGAATGCCAGATTGGATAATGAGCTTGCCATTTGCAATTATAATTTCTGGAGTATTTGCGGGTATATTAGGTGTAATATTTGGATTGCCATCGATAAGAATTAAAGGTTTTTATTTATTAGTATCAACATTAGCAGCACAGTATTTTGTTTGGTGGTTCTTTAATACTTATACTTACTTCTTAAATTATACTCCTTCAGGAGTTGTGGCTATACCACCAAAATTTTATGATTATTTTGGCCTTGGTGAGTTACTAGGTGTAAATATGGCGGATTACCCAGCAAGGTTTGTATTAGCGTTTATTATCTGTGTTGCAATGACTTATTTTGCAAAGAATTTATTAAGAAGTAATACCGGAAGAAACTTTATGTCAGTGAGAGATAGGGATATTGCTGCAGGGGTTATTGGAATACCAGTTGTAAAAACTAAGATGCTTGCCTTCTTTATAAGTTGTTTTTATTGTGGTGTTGCAGGAGCTTTATATTGCTTCTGTTATATTGGAAACGTAGATTTAATGATTTTTGAAGTTGACAGATCATTTACTATCTTATTTATGTTAATTATTGGTGGGCTAGGCTCAATATCTGGTTCATGGCTAGGAGCAATATTTGTTTATGAGTTCCCTATTGTCTTCACTGCAGCAGGTGATTATTTATTCGGCGGAGCATTTGATACAGCTATTGTAGAAAATGTTTCAAATATGATTTATGGTATCTTTATAATTGCATTATTAATTAGAGAGCCAGGTGGATTTGCAGCGTTGTGGGCAAATACAAAACAAAAATTAAGAATGTGGCCTTATCCGCATTAAAGGATTTATATATAGGTAATAGTTATGTCAAAGTCATTATTAAAAGTTAGTAACATTGAAGTCGTATACAACCACGTTATTTTAGCGCTCAGAGGTGTAACACTGGATGTTGAAAAAGGAAAGGTTGTATCTCTTCTTGGGTCAAATGGAGCGGGGAAAACAACAACACTAAAAGCTTGCTCTAATTTACTCCATGCAGAAAGAGGAGAAGTTACTAAGGGTAGTATAGAATATGCAAATAAAAATATAACTAATGACCAAACAGATGCGTATGGTTTAGTTAATACTGGGGTAGTGCAAGTTCTAGAAGGACGTCATTGTTTCCCACATTTAACAGTTGAAGAAAATATTATGACAGGGTCATTTATTAAAGATGATACAAAGCAAGCTAAAGAAGATCTAGAAAAAGTATATGAACGTTTTCCAAGAATTAAAATCAGAAGAAAGAGTTTAGCAGGATATATTTCTGGTGGAGAGCAACAAATGGTTGCTATGGGTAGAGCATTAATGGCAAGGCCGCAACTAATGCTTCTTGACGAACCATCAATGGGGTTAGCACCACAGTTTATTGAGGAGATTTTCGAAATTGTAAAAGAACTAAATAAAGAAGGCGTGAGCTTTTTAATAGCAGAACAGAATGCTAATATTGCCTTAACATATGCTGATGAAGGTTATGTTATTGAAAATGGAAGAGTTATCCTTAAAGGTAATGCTAAAGAGTTATTAGGAAGAGACGATGTAAAAGAATTATATTTAGGTGTAGCAGAGGAAGGAAAAACAAGTTTTAGAGATATTAAGTATTATCATAGAAGAAAATCTTCATTTAGCTAACAAGTCAAACTTACTTAAAAGGATTCCGTCGGAATCAACATAAATAAAATCTCCTGGCGTAAAAATATTATCAAATAGATTTATTTCAATATCTTTTTCTCCAACATTTTTTTTTACACTTTTTAATGGATGCGTTGATAACGCACAAACACCTAAGGGAATATTTGATATTATTTCAGAGTCTCTTATACAGCCATTAACAATTATTCCACTCCACTCATTTTTTTGCGCTTTATCTGCAAGCATATCTCCTAACAATGCGCAGTTCATAGAGGCTTTTCCATCTATCACTAATACCATGTCTTTACCATTTTCATCTAGTATAGATTTAACAAATGAATTATCTTCATAACAGCTAACAGTTCTAATTTTTCCACAAAAAGATTTATTTTTTCCATATAAGTTAAATTTTTGGGGCAAAATTGCAATTTCATCGCTGTATTGGTCACTTAAATCTGCAGTTTTAAACATAAAAAACCTCATTTTTGGTATAAAGGCAAGATATTATAATATTTTTGAGGACTAAAACCTAATAAATTGGTAACATACGCACTTCAAAAAATATTAATTTATTTATCAATATATATTACATAGATAAGGAGACTCTGTGAATAGGCAAGAACAAATAGATCAATTAAAGCAAGAATGGGAAAAAAATGACAGGTGGAAGCATGTTAAGAGGACTTATAGCGCAGAAGACGTCGTAAGGCTCAGAGGCTCACTAGTCCCTGAGTACACAATTGCAGATAGAAGTGCTAAAAAATTATGGGATTTAGTTAATGGTGGTGCAAAAAAAGGATATGTTAATTCTCTTGGTGCACTAACTGCAGGGCAAGCAATGCAACAAGTTAAAGCTGGTATTGAAGCTATATATTTATCAGGTTGGCAAGTAGCTGCAGATGCTAATACTTCAGAAACAATGTACCCAGATCAGTCACTTTATGCATATGATTCAGTTCCAAGCGTGGTAAGAAGGATTAATAATAACTTTAAAAGGGCTGATGAAATACAATGGGCTAAAGGAATTAACCCTGGTGATAAAGATTTTATAGATTATTTTGCTCCTATTGTTGCGGATGCTGAAGCAGGCTTTGGCGGTGTACTTAATGCATTTGAATTAATGAAAAATATGATTGCAAATGGAGCTGCTGGAGTACATTTTGAAGATCAGTTAGCTGCAGTAAAAAAATGTGGACATATGGGAGGTAAAGTATTAGTTCCAACAAAGGAAGCTGTTCAAAAACTTATTGCTGCAAGATTAGCTGCCGATATTATGGGTGTACCAACAGTTCTTTTAGCAAGAACAGATGCAGAAGCTGCAAATCTTATTACCTCTGATTATGATGAAAATGATAAACCATTCTTAACAGGTGAAAGAACATCTGAAGGGTTTTACAGAACAAAAAATGGAATTGATCAATCTTTATCAAGGGGATTAGCATATGCACCTTATGCAGATTTATTGTGGTGCGAAACAGGAACGCCAGACTTGGATTTTGCAAAAAAATTTGCTGAAGGGATTAGATCAAAGTTTCCTGAACAATTACTTGCTTATAATTGTTCTCCTTCATTTAATTGGAAGAAAAATCTGGATGATGCAACTATAGCAAAGTTCCAGAAAGAATTAAGTGCTATGGGCTATAAATATCAATTTATAACTTTAGCTGGTATTCATAATATGTGGTTCAATATGTTTGATTTAGCACACGAATATTCTGGAGAAGAAGGAATGAAGCATTATGTTGAAAAGGTTCAAGAGCCTGAATTTTCTGCTTTAGAGAAAGGATATACGTTTGTTAGCCACCAACAAGAAGTTGGCGCAGGTTATTTTGATGACGTAACACAAGTTATTCAGGGTGGAGAGTCTTCAGTTACTGCTTTATCAGGATCAACTGAAGAAGAGCAATTTTAATAAAATATGAGTTATAAACATATTAAAGTCCCAAGCGAAGGGAGCACTATTACAGTTAATAGTGATAACTCTTTAAATATTCCAGATAACCCTATTATTCCTTATATTGAGGGAGATGGTATTGGTATAGATATAACTCCAGTAATGCAAAAGGTTGTTAACGCAGCTGTAAAAAAAGCTTATCAAGATGAAAGAAAGATATCATGGATGGAGATTTATGCGGGAGAAAAGGCAATTAAATTATATGGAGATCACAATATACTTCCCAAAGAGACCTTTAAAGCCATGAGTGATTTTATTGTCTCAATAAAAGGCCCATTGACTACACCAGTAGGCGAAGGCATGAGGTCGTTAAATGTATCAATTAGGCAGGAAATGGATCTATATGCGTGTGTTAGGCCTATTAGATTCTTCCCAGGAACTACAACGCCAATGAAAATTTCAGATACTACTAATATGGTTATATTCCGTGAAAATACCGAAGATATTTATGCTGGAATTGAGTACCAATCAGAGTCAGAAGAAGTAAAAAAACTTCTAGATTTCTTAATAAATCAAATGGGTGTTACAGGTATAAGATTTCCAAATACATCTGGAATTGGAATTAAACCAGTTTCTAAAGAAGGATCAGAAAGGCTAATACGCAAAGCAATACAGTACGCAATAGATAATGATAGAAGCTCTGTATCTCTAGTCCATAAAGGAAATATTATGAAATACACGGAAGGAGCATTTAGAAACTGGGGGTATGATCTAGCAATGTCTGAATTTAATGCGGTTAAGATAGACAAAGGACCATGGTGCTCAATAAAAAATCCTAAAACAGGCAAGGAAATTATAGTCAAAGATGTAATTGCTGATAACTTTTTGCAACAAATTTTATTAAAGCCTGAAGAATACGACGTAATTGCAACTTTAAATCTAAATGGTGATTATATATCTGATGCTCTTGCAGCACAGGTGGGTGGTATAGGTATAGCGCCAGGAGCAAATATGGCTGATTCAATAGCTGTATTTGAAGCTACACACGGTTCAGCTCCAAAATATGCTGGAAAAGATAGAGTTAATCCAGGTTCTATTATTTTATCTGCTGAGATGATGTTAAGATATATTGGATGGAAAGAAGCAGCAGATAACATAATAACAGGGGTAGCTGGCGCCATTGCTAATAAAACTGTTACATATGACTTAGCTAGAGCAAGAGCAGGAATGCAGAAGGTTTTAAGAAGGAAACACGAGACAAGTCAGGAGATTATTGAGGAACTACAAGAGCTAATGCCTGGAGCTACTTTAGTTACATGCAGCGGATTTGGAGATGCAATAGTAGACTGCATGTAATTTTTTTTGTATAAATACAAGTATGAAATCAACGTTTAAAATTACTTTCTATAATCAAGGCTCAGTATATGAGGTATATGCAAAAGAGGTATACCAGTCTGACATGTATAGCTTCATCGTAATTGAGGATATGGTTTTTGGTGAAAAAACAAATGTTGTCGTTGATCCTAGTGAAGAAAAGCTAAAAGATGAATTTTCTGGTGTAAAACGTTTTTTTGTACCAATGCATAATATTATAAGAATTGATGAAGTAGAAAAAGAAGGCATATCTAAGATAACTAGCTCAGACAGTAATGTCAGACAGTTTCCATCAGAATCTTTCCCAATTCCTCCAAGCACAAATAATAAAGAAAAGACATAATACATAGATAAGGTGAGATGACAGAGTGGCCGATTGTGCTTGCTTGGAAAGCAAGTGTACTTTTACGAGTACCCAGGGTTCGAATCCCTGTCTCACCGCCATTTTAAAAATAACTTTATTTATAAATTAATTGTTAAGTTTGCCAAGACAAATATATTTTGTTAAAACATAAATATGAAATACAAACTACTTATAATATTAATTTTGGTTGCTTCATTTAATACGAACGCATTTTCGAGATGTGAAACAGAATGTCTTCTTAAAGTAATGGAAATAGTCAACAATACTGGTGGTGTGGGGAGGTTTGATCAGGCAACATTTAGAAAGGTCATTGTGTTTAAAGGTGGGAATTTATATAAAACGTTTATTTTAAGTTACGATTGGAATGAAATAAGAAACGACATAGTTGGGTATGATGAAGATGGTTATATTAATGAAGTCCTCGGTTGGACTTCTTATGAGCATATAACATATTTACCTACCAGATATTTTGAAGAAAAAATTAGTGATTTTGATTCGGATGAGTATTTTGTTAACCATCTAAAAGAAATGTTATGTGATGATAATCATTTTAGTGAATGCAACTATGCCCAACTTACTTTACCTAATGATATTTTTAAAAAAATTAAGGGCAGAATAGATGAGCAAAAATTTGAAAAAGAAGTTTTAGATTGTATGCAAAAAAATAAAAACGAAGTTTTATCAGTAAAGACAATTAAAATTGAAGAAGATAAGCCTCCATACATTATTTCAAATATCCCAAAAATGTGGGGTTGTATTTATCACGGCCCCTCTGATTTTTTTATAAAAGCACGCTATTATATTAGAGACTAATGGTTTGTGCCTCAATAATGTGATAGGATAATTTTAATCATGCATAATAACGTTCTAGCTACAAAGTGGAGACCAAAGAGTTTTGATCAAATTGTGGGACAAGACTCTATTATCAAACCTTTAATAAATAGTTTAAATAAAAATAGATTACACCATTCCTACTTATTTACAGGAACACGTGGTGTAGGAAAAACTACAATAGCAAGGCTGTTTGCAAAGTGTATAAATTGTGAAACAAATGGAGTGAGTTCTTCCCCCTGTGGAACTTGTAATTCCTGTGAATCAATAGATAACGCACAGTTTGTTGATTTATATGAAGTAGATGCTGCATCAAAAACAAAAGTTGAGGATATAAGAGAACTACTCGAGAATGTTCAATACATGCCGACTCAAGGCAAATACAAAGTATATCTAATTGATGAAGTACATATGCTTTCTACCCATAGTTTTAACGCTCTATTAAAGACACTAGAAGAACCACCTGAGTATGTTAAATTTATATTGGCAACGACAGATCCTCAAAAAATTCCTAGTACTATACTGTCACGATGTTTAAATTTTAATCTAACTAGAATAAATATTAAGGTTATTGAAAGTAAATTGGCAGACATTTTAAATTCTGAAAAAATAAAGTATGAAGAAGAGGCATTAAGGAGTATTGCAAATTCTGCTGATGGAAGCATGAGAGATGCATTAAGTATAACTGAACAATGTATTTCATATGATGATAATATCCTGTCTTATGAAAATGTATGTAAAACCCTATGTTATCTACCAAAAGAAAATATAAATAAGCTTGTAGAATTAATATCAAATAGCAAATTAAATGATATTGTTAATCTTATTGAAGAATTTTATTTACAGTCAATAGATTTTGAGAATCTTTTGAAGGAATTAATTTCAATATTTCATAATTCATTGGTGTCTAAAAAAACAGGTCTTCGTTATGAAGGAGATAATGAGTTTTCAATCAATAAAATTGCATCATCATTTGAAAATGAGGCTATTCAAGAAATGTATAGGTCAGGTATAGATAGTTTAAAAGATTTCCCATATGCCCCTAATCATAAGTGCGCATTTGAAATGGC
>MDSZ01088606.1_pt1 | contig 12426 bp, 11 predicted proteins | sample 811201 | NCBI WGS metagenome assembly MDSZ01 (sample SAMN05326647, study PRJNA326480) | marine metagenome | isolation source: seawater | place: Indian Ocean: North | collected 2010
CACAGTAGTAACATCAATATTTAATATATCACCCTCAACAAGCGTTCTATCTGACGGAATTCCATGACAAATAACATGATTTAAGGATGTGCAAACAGATTTTTTATATCCTCGATAAAATAAAGGTGCAGAGTATCCACCATTATCTCTAATATACTCAAAACATAAATTATCTATTTTTTCGGTGCTTATTCCTGGTTTAATATAATCAGTAATCATATCTAATGTATTGGATGCAAGTTTTCCTGCAATCCTCATTTTTTCAAATTTCTCAGAATAATTACTCATCAATAATTTTAATTTTCTTTTCTACTTTTATTTCTTTGCTGTTAATATTACATCTATAAGCAATGAATTTTACACCATGTTTTTTGGCTAAAAGATAGTTTTCATAATATTTTTCATCGATATCTTTTGCAATTTTAAATCTTTTTATACCTTCAATTTGAGTTAAAAATAAGACATACGGTTTATAGCCTTTTTTAATAGATTCTATAAGATTTAGAAGGTGTTTAGAACCTCTAGAAGTTATTGCATCTGGAAATTCAGAAACTTCACTATTACGATGAAGAGTAACATTTTTAACCTCTATTAAATTATTATCACATAAAAAATCAAACCTTGTATCATTAGAGAATTTAAATTCGGGCTTGATATTACTTATATTTTTAAATTCATCAATAAGTCGATTGCGAAGAGCATGATTGACAATTTTATTAGTTCGATGGGTATTTACTCCTACTAATTTATTTTTAACTTTAATTATTTCTAATGTAAATTTTAGCTTACGTTTTGGATCATCATTTTTACTTAGCCACACTTCATTGCCTTTATCCAATAATCCGAGCATCGAACCAGTATTTGGACAATGCGCTGTTATAACAGAATTTTTTACTTTTATATCTATAAAAAATCTTTTATATCTTTTTTGTAATTTGCCTTTAATCAAACTATTGGTAAACTTCATTAGATAAAATTGTATTTATTAATGTTAAACAAAAAAGACATAATCGCAGGAATAATCATTATTGGTAATGAGATATTATCAGGAAGAACACAAGATATTAATACAAAAACTTTATCATTATGGCTCAATACATTAGGCATCAGGGTAAATGAAGTTAAAATAATACCTGATATTGAGAATATTATTATAAGCACAATTAATGACTTCAAAAAAAGGTTTAATTATGTTTTTACATCTGGTGGGATAGGTCCAACTCACGATGACATTACCGCTTTATCTGTAGCAAAAGCATTTAATATTAAGTATGGACCGCATAAAGAAGCAATGGAAATTTTAAAAAACTACTATCAACCAGGTGAATTTTCTGAGGGAAGACAAAAAATGGCTCACATGCCAATTTCTGCAAAATTGATTTATAATCCTAGTAGTGGTGCACCAGGTTTTAGTGTTGATAATGTTTATTGCTTGCCAGGAGTTCCATCTATACTTAAATCAATGATTGGCGGAATTACAAATGATTTAGTTGGTGGAGATCCCATTATAAGTCATACGTTAAGCCTACGAACTGTTGAAAGTGAAATAGCTAAATCGCTCTCACATGTTCAGGAAAATAATAAGGACGTTGATATTGGTAGCTACCCTTTTTTTAAAGCAGGAAAATTAGGTGTCTCAATTGTTTTAAGATCAGCAGAACAAGAGAAAATTGATAAGTGTAATTTAGAAATTCTTAAATTTGTTAAAGAAAAAAATATACAAATTATTTTTGATCAAAACGTAATTTAATAAAATGAAAAAATATTTAATTATTTTGTTTACACTAATATTACTAATATTCTCCCTTGGTGTTATTGATATATTATCACCATCATTTAGTATATTGGGCAGAGACTCAAAAATAATTCCACACAATTTTAAAAATTTTTTAAAAGAAAAAGTGTTTTTTATCCCGACAAAGCTACAAAAAGCAGATTTACTTGAAACTCAACTAAAGATTAAAGAAGATATGTATTTAGACGCAAAAGAAAGTAATATTTTCATTTATAACAAATTAATAGATTTAATTGATAACCAGAAACTTACATTATTTGATAAAAGAAAAATTAAATCCAAACAAAATATTGATTATGAATTAAGTTTATTTAAGATACCGTTACTTGAATATTATGTATTCGAAGATAAACCTATCGCATATTTAGAAACATATAATAACAACCTAATTACTGCTACTGGGGATGGTTTCTTTTTTAAATCAACAATTGATAATAATAAAATTGACATTAAAAATTTCGAAAAAATAAAATCTAATATTCACAATTTTAAGGAGTATTCTGATATTAGAAAGCCAGGATGGCTAAGCATAAAAGATATAAAATTTTATGAAAATGAAATTTTTTTATCTATAACTGAAGAAGTTAAAAAAAATTGTTTTAATCTGTCTATTTTACGATCAGACATCAACGAATTAAAAGAATTTGAATTTAAAAAAATTTATAATATGGATCAGTGCACTTCCTCTGATGTAAATGAATTTTTAGGGTGGCAAAGTGGTGGTAGAATTGAATTTTACCAAGATCATATTTTACTAACTGTTGGAGATTTTAGAAATAGATCTCACCCACAAAACGATAAATCCTTGTTTGGAAAATTACTGGCGATAAATTTAGAAACAAAAGAAACATTCATAATATCTAAAGGACATAGAAATCAACAAGGCTTACTGGTTGATGGTAATATAATTATTTCTACCGAGCATGGGCCAGCAGGAGGAGATGAAATTAACATTCATAGAAATGTATTTAACCAGATGAAAACCCCAAACTATGGTTGGCCCGAAGCATCATATGGCGTTCATTATCAAAAGGTTGTAAACCTAAACAATGAAAAAGGTACTTATGAGGATCTTATCAAAATTGCACCTTTAAAAAAATCTCATAAAGAAAATGGTTTCATTGAGCCAATAAAATATTTTGCTCCATATTCAGTGGCAGCAAGTGAAATAGAAAAATCTAATAAAGTATTTGATGAAAATTTTACAAATGATTTTTACTTTGGCGTTTTAAGAAATAATTTGAAGTATAGAGGAAGGTTATATCATTTTAAATTTGATAATAAATTTGAAAAGGTAATATTCGAAGATGAAATAATATTAAAAGAAAGAATAAGAGATATAATTATTCCAAAAGATAGTGAAAACATGTATTTATTGCTTGAAAGTATACCAGCTATAGGGATTGTTAAATTACTCCAATAAAATTGATTAAATTATTCAATGTTAACGAAAAAAAAATTTAAGAATAAAAAAATTATAATTTCAATTATTTTTTTACTTCTATCATTATTAATTACTCAAAACCTATTTTACTCAAATAATTGTAAAAAAAATTCAACATCAGTAATTTTTCAATCTATTAAAAGTTTTGGAATTGAGCATTATTTTTTATGCTACTCAGTAAAAAATTTAAAATTAAATCTAAAAAGATATCTATCCAAAAATACAACAATTTATAATTATTTTTCTAATAGAAATAATAAATCTAATTGGTTTTCACCATTTAACCAAGATGATTTAATTTATGTTGAACAACAAAAAAAAAAGAAAAAAATACTCCAAAACCATTTATAAAGGGTATTGCTGAACCTATTGAGGATTCAAATAAAAATTTTAATTTAAAAGATATTAAGACAAAGGAATTTACTACATGGACAAGATCACATGGAGGTAATAAGAACACACATTATGACTCAAATAATTTTATTAACAAAACCAATGTGCAAAATCTTCAGTTGCAATGGGTTTTTGAGTCATTATCAAATGCCGATATTAAAAAAAAATGGAAACAACATATAGAGATTAATCCAGTTTTTCTAAACGAAAAATTAATTGTTGTAACAGCCGATTGGAAAATTGTTTGTTTAAACCCAATTAATGGAAATATCATTTGGGAAAAACAATCATTACACAGTCCTTCTAGAAGAGGGATTTTGGCTGAACATGACCAGCAAAAAAATTCTTATTTTCTCTATTTGCCAGTGAAAGGTAGATTGTACAAGATTAATCTAGATAACGGTCAATTAATAAAAGATTTTGGAAACAAAGGTAATATCCCAATTTCCACCATAACAGCTCCAATGATTTATGGTGAAAGTCTTGTTGTTTCAACAACCCAAGCTGTTTTTTCATATAATAAATACAGCGGTAAAAAGAAAAATAAAATTTCTTTTCACCCAAATAGAAATTTTTTAGGTGGTAGCGGCTCTGCTTGGGGAGGCGTTGCAATAGATGATAAAAAAGGCTTTGTTTATGTTGTAACAGGTAATCCTAGACCAGGATCTTATGGTGTTAAGAGAAAAGGGGATAACAAGAATACAAACAGTGTTATAGCAGTAGATTTAAAAAGTAATAAAATTGCTTGGACTTTTCAAGAGACAAAACATGATCTGTGGGATTATGATATTTCAGCACCACCAATAATATACGATTTACGTATTGGTCAGAATATCTTTGAAGTAGTCATAGTGGTAACAAAAATAGGACACACACTTATACTCGACAGAAATACTGGTAAACCTATTTATGATATTGATTATATTGAAGTGCCCAAAAGCAAAATGACAGGTGAATATACAAACAAATTTCAAATTGATTTGAAAATACCAGAAAAATTTTCAGATATTGAATTTAATCTAGAGAATATTTCAGAGTTATCGAGTGAAAAAAAAGAGGAACTTTCAAACTTTATAAATAATTCAATTTATGGAAAGTTTGAACCTCCTCAGTTTGGAAAAAATTTAATTTTATTTGGTGTTCATGGTGGCGCACAGTGGATGGGGGCAGCATTAGATCCTATAAAGCAAAACCTCTATATACCTGTAAATAACGACCCATGGATTATAAAACCCGAAATAACTTCCACTGAATCTTTAACTTTTTTTCCAAATCAATTTAAAAAAACTCATAAAAAGTATCTTGAAAATTGCTCTAGCTGTCATGGAAAAAGAAGAAATGCAGTAAATAAAGATTACAGGGATGCAAATTTTCAATATATCCCTGGATTAGTTGGATTTAAAATTTTTCCAGAACTTGAGTTTAAAATGAAAAATATAAAAAAATTCAATCAGCAACATTCTAATTTAAATTTATCTGAAAAAGAATTGTTTGAATACAATAAATTATTTAGTTGGTGGGATAATAAACTATATGATCATAATGAAATTAAAATAGAGGCTGATACTACTGCATGGTCTAGATTTGTTACAAAAGATAACACTTTAGCGACAAATCCTCCGTGGGGATATATTGCAAAATTAAACCTACAATCTGGTAAAATTGAGTGGAAATCACCAGTTGGAGAAGCGTTCTATAAGGGTGAAAATAAACTAGTAGGAACTGAAATTTTTGGTGGGGTTGCACTCAATGGAGGTGATATTTTGTTTGTTAATGGTACGGTTGATAAAAAAGCTTATGCCTTAGATGCTAAAAGCGGAAAAATTTTGTGGTCTTATGAAATGGACGCTGCTGGTAGTGCTCCACCTATTATATTTAATATCGGAAATAAACAATATGTCAGTTTTGTATCCACAGGAGGAAAAGCTTTACTATATAAAGATAAAGCATCAAAAATTTATACTTTTTCTATTAATTAAGTTATAAGAAATTTTGAAAAAATATGTCTAGTAAGAAAAAAATTATATTAATACTAACAAGCATTTTTGTCCTATTTGCAATATATATAATCGCAAATAATAGTTACTTAAAAAAAAAAGCAAAATTATATTTACCTTTTGATTTAATTACATTCTTTAAAGTTATAACAAATTATGATGGAAACCTATTTGCACACTATGAAAATGACTACAAAGTAAAATTTTTACCTGACACTCAGTGGATTAAAGTTAAGTTTAATAAAAATAGTTTAGATTTTATTAAAAGGGGTAAACTTGGTAACTATCCTTTTTTAATAGATTTTAATCAAGATGATTTATACTTAACGGATACTTCTGGTTCTATATATGTAAGTGATATTAAGTACATATTAGATAGAGACACGAGTAAATTTAAAAAAATTAAGACAAATTTGGATCAAAAAATACCAGAGTCAGTTATGATAGATAAACCAGATATTCTTATAATTAAAGACAAAATATACTTTGCAAGCGGTAGAACTGATAATGATTGTACATCAGTTGAATTGTACTCTGGAAATTTAAGCAAGAATTTTATTGAATTTAAATTAATTTTTTCTACTAAAAAAAGATTTAATACTTGCTTAAATGTCAAAAATAACTTTGGGAGAATTGAACATTATTTCGATGGTATAGATGATAATATACTTTTAAGCATAGGTCATTCAGGAATAGATAATGATGACAGCTTTGGGAGTATTATTTTAATAAACGAAAATAAAAATTACTCTGAGACTTTTGCTAAAGGTTTAAGAGGTGTTTTAGGAATATATGCAGACGAAAATTTAATACTCGCTGTGGACAATGGACCAAAAGGTGGAGATGAAATAAATAAAATTGAAAAAGGAAATCATTATGGTTTTCCATTTGTATCTTATGGAGAAAAATATGTGAATCCAGATTATTCAACTCCAACTTATCCTGAAAACCATGAAAAAAAGGGATTTACGGAACCTATTCATGCTTTTGTGTACGCATATGGAACCGCTGAGATAATGAAACTTCCAAATGATTTTAGTAATTTTTGGCAAGATAATTTTATTATAACCACTTTAAATGGAAGGCATTTACTAAGGATAAAATTTAGTGAGGATTATAACAAGCTCTTATACAATGAAAGAATTTACGTAGGTGAAAGAATTAGGGATATAAAATATCATAAAAATAGTAAAAGTTTAATATTAGCACTGACTTCAACGGGATCTATTGGAATAATGAAAAAATAAAAAATATATAATAATTTATCTACAGGATATTAAAAACAATTTTTTAAACGAATGTTATATTTTGCTTACGGTAGTAATCTTAATCATTTTCAAATGAAAAAAAGATGCTCGGGATGTAAATATATAAAAAAACATTATCTAAAAGGTTACAAGCTATGTTTCAGCCACAAGACTAACCAAACAATATTTGGACATGCAAATATTGTTAAAGATAAAAGCTCTAAAGTAAATGGAGCTCTTTGGAATATCACAAAGAAAGACGAAAAAGAATTGGACTGGTACGAAGGAGTAGATTACGACTATTATCAAAAAGAATATTTTAAATTAAACGGAAAAAAAGTACTTTTTTATATACAAAATGTTTACTATTTGAAGAAACCAAACTCGACTTATTTGCATACAATAATTGATGGTTATAAAGATTGCCTTTTAGATATTAACAAGTTAAAAAAAATAATTTCTAAGTATAACATAAATTATAAAATTAAATGGTAATATTTTACAATTTGATAAATATATGAAAAACATTTTAGTAGTTGGTAAGGGAAAATGGGGAAGGACTGTAATTAAAAGCTTAGATAAAATTTCTAATATTAAACAGATAATTAATTCTAAAGTTAATTATAAAAAAATTTCTACAGAAAATATTGATTGGGTTTTTGTATTAACACCAGATCAAACCCATTATAAAATAGTTGAATTTTTTCTAAAGAAAAAAATTAACGTTTTTTGTGAAAAACCACTTACAAATTCTTATGCAAAGGCATTAAAATTAATCAAAATATCAAAGAAAAAAAGAGTTAAGTTGTACATTGATGATATTGAATATTATAAAAGAAAAAAAATTGATATTAGAAAGAATAACTTTATTATTAGAGTTAAGAAGGACAGTGGAACAATAGAGTCAATCTTAAATAGACTAACATATCATGATATGTATTTACTATACCCTTTGATAGGTAAATTAAAAAAACTTAAAACAATAATAATTGACTCAAAAAACGTTTTAAACTTTAAACTGTATAATACTAAATACAATTTTGTTTTTTTCTATAATTTAAACTCCGATACACGAGAACATTTTATAAATGACGTAGATTTAACCGAGTTTCATTTTGACGCACTTACAATAATGTTAAAAAAAGTTTTAAATAATAAATGTAATTTTAATCGAAACCATAATGTTTCACTATTTGCAACTAAGCTTTTAGAAAATGTTAGAAAAAAACTTAAATAATATTAAAGATTGGCTCAAGAAAGATTTTAATAATCAAGAAAACGATAAAATTAAAAATTCTTTAATAAGTATTTTAAACTCGGGACCTAATTTTAATAAAGTTTTGTTTGAAAAACATTATAACGATATTTGCTTTATAATTCATAGATTTTCTCAAAAACCATGGACTACACAAAAATTCATTTCTGATAAATTAAATATTGATAAAGAAACATTAATCAAACTTAATAATTTAGTAAGAAACAATAATATTTTACAGGATATAATATTAGATAAGGGTATAGGAAGAAAATATTGGAAAACTATTATTCCATTTGCAAAAAGAACGAATGACGTTTTAGAAAAAAATCTTGAATTCCCAAAAAGAATTGCAATTTTTCCAGGCGTATCTTGTATGTTTTACTGTGGTTTTTGTGGAAGAAATCAAAAAGCAAAATATCCTACTGATATTTTAGATGAGTCATTAAAAATGTACCAAAAATTATTTCTACAAAAATCAGAGGATACAGCATTCTCAATTTCTGGAGGACTGGAGCCTTTAACAAACCCTAAGTTAGGCAATATAATTGAAAGTGCTTATAAAAATAATATTAGAGTACCATTAATTACAAATGGTTATGCATTGACGGATGGTTTAATCGAAAATAATCCTGGTATTTGGTTATTAGATTCACTTAGAATTTCTTTATATGGAGTTGATGATGAAACCTACACTTACATCACTAGATCTAAGAAAGGTTATCAAATGGTTAAAAAAAATATAATTAATTTCTTAATTAAAAGAAATGAAAAAAATCCAAAAATGAAAGTTGGTTTTAATTTTATTATCTTATCTGAAAATATTGCATATTTTGAAAAAATTCTTGACTTAATAAATGAAGTCAATTTCAAGGTAAAAAATGGAAGAGGTATCGATTTTGTAAGTTTAAGAGATGACTATCAAAGCGTTACTGGAAAAGATGAGACTAATGATTTGGAGAGAAAGTATAGACTTAAAGGAACTATGAATGATGAGGAGAGATTAATACTGATGAAAAAAATACAAGGCTTTATAAAAAGAAAAAATGAAATGTTTGAAAATTTGCATATAGATTTTGGTTATTCACTTGAAAACTTAGCAAACGGTTATATTGGAGATCCACTAATTCAAGTAAGTGGAGATGATATGAGAAGTTTTGGTTTTCCTCAATTATCTGTAGCAATAGATTTATTTGGGGATGTTTTTTTATTTAGAGAGGCAGGATTTTTAGACAGAGAGGGAAATAAAAAATTTATTATAGGAAGAATTAATAAAGATAAAACTCTACAAGAAGTAATGAAAGAGTTTTTAGATAAAAATAAACCATTAAGTTATTCCAAAAATGACTCAAGATTTATGGACTCTTTTGACCATGTATTAACAGTTTTAGTAAATCAGGCGGAGTCTGATAAAAATTTTCAAATTCCATTTGAGTATGGACCAATCAAGATAAGATCTGAGAATAAAAAAATCAACCTAGGTAATAACTGGTATAGTGATCAGATTTAGATCATAAATTTAATTGTTTCTCAATTTTTTTTGCAAGTGTTACGCATGTATTCCACTTACTGGATAAAATGGTATAATATTTATTGTTGATTTTTGTAAATTCACTCGTTCTTTCATCCGTTTTTTCAACATTTCTCTTTAAGGTTCTCACTATAAATAAAGACTTAATAAATTTTGCATTTTTTAAGAATGGTAAATATTTAGAACTATGAGATAAGAAATTATAAAAATTACTTTTATTAACACTTCTAATACCACTATTATCTATTAATTTTTTTTGATATGCTTTAAATGTTGGGCTGTATCCCTCAAAAATCTCCAGTTTTGAGTGTAAAACATCACTTAGAAGATGAAATTTTGTGCCAAGATATGGGTCTATACAAACAAATTTTCCATCAGCTACTACAAAGCTTTTATTCCTTAATGGTTTTTCAAGTTTTACTATTATTTTTTCTATAAGTTCAAATTTATATTTTTTTGAAGTCTTAAAGCCAAGTTTTTTAAGAATATTATTATTATTTTGATAAGTTACAATAAATACTTTGTCGAATTTTTTTACTGAAGTTTTATTTACTGAAGAATTATAAATAATTTTTAGGTTTTTATTTTTTTTTATCATTTTTTTTATTTTTTTTTTTATCTTAAAATAATTGAGGTTTTTTTCATTTGACAAGATTAAACCAGAAATTTTATTTGAAATATATTTTCTATTTTTAATCAATTTAAAAGCTAAGCGATTTTTTCGAAGAATATTAATATAATCTTTGAAATTTATTTTACTATTCTCATTAGCAATTCCATAATAATTTTGTGTTTTAGAAAAAATGTCTTTTCCATAAAAATTAATAAAATCTTTGTATGATTTTTGAATTTCTTTGATTGTTTTTGTAGATCGAGGGTAATGATATCCCCGGTGAAATCTGAATTGATTTATTCTCGATGCACCATGCAAAATATCATTTTTTTTTTCATATATTGTAACTTTATGTTTTTTTGAAAGAACAAGACCCAAAGTAATTCCAAAAAATCCAGATCCTATTATTCCAATATTCATAAAATTTTATATATTGAGAAAAAGATTGTGGTAAAATTTAACGTGTCTATTTATAGTGAATTTCCAAAGCTCTTTTTTTGCAATTTTCATTTTGTTTTTTAATTTCTTAGGATTTTTTAAAAATTTTTCAATTAGTTTTCTTAAAGTAATATAGTCTTTTTTGGGGTAGAAATCTCCACCCCTACCATTCAAAAGCATTTCTTTTGGACCGCTTTTACAATTAGATGAGATTACAGGTGTATCAAGCATTAGGGCTTCATTTATAACATTGGGAAATCCCTCATAGTTTGAAGAAAAAACAAATAAATTAGATTTTTTAATGTATGGATAAGGATTATTGCAATTATCAATAATTTTAACTTTACCACTTATGTTGTTATTTTTGATAAAATTCAACAATTTTTTTTTATATTCACCATAACCAATAAGAATTAGTATTAAATTATTTTTATATTTTAAAATAGGACATATTGCTCTTAGTATATCCATTTGACCTTTGTATTCACTAAATCGCGATACATTTATTATATATATTTTGTTTTTTAAAAATTTAAAATTAATTTTACTATGTTGTAATTTAAAAATTTTTTTGTCATTTGAAGGACTATAAATAGTGATTACAGATCTTTTAACATGAGCAGATAAATCTTTACTTAGTTCTTTACAAATAGCTACAACTTTATCAGCTTTTTTATATGTATACTTCATCAATATTTTAATTATTTTTCGTTTAACAAATTTTAAAATTCCTTCATAGTAATCTAGTTCATCTAAGTGATTTCTTTCTATAAAAATTTTTTTTATTTTATGTAATTTGATTGATGATAAATAGCTTATTATGTTTGCAAAATTTTGATTTGATATTAATATTACTTTTTCATATTTTCTACTTTGAATATTCTGTTCTAAAATTCTTCTCAAAGCTATTACATTAAAAATTGCTCTATTTGAATTTAAATTTATAAACTGAATTTTGTTATCAATTTTATTTTGCAAAATACTCTTTTTGAGAGACACAAAAGTTATGGAGAAATATCTTTTATTTAAATTAGAAATTAATCTACCAAGTGAATTGTCAGCCCCTCCTAGTGATGAGTATGGATGAAAAAAAACTAATTTAATTTTTTTTTGCATTTAAATAATTTAAAAAGTTCTAAATAAAAGAAACTATATATTTATGTATCAAATAACCAATTAATAATAGAAGGATTCCTGATCCATACAGCAAATAAAAGTTCATACCTAAAGATTTTGGAAAGAAAAAGGGTAAAAAGAATAAATAACTCAATGGGACTGCTACTAATATACTCCTAGTAAATGTCACTGTCCTATCGATATCTTTATATTCGTAGTATGAAAATAAAATTGCTATTAAAGAAACGATTGGCAACGAAATAATAAATCCTGCTAATTTTGGGTAAATACCTGATAACCAACTAGAAAAAGCTATTATTAATGCTGCAACAATTACTTTAAATGTAAAAAAAATCATATTTTATTTTTTTTACATTTTTTACATAATCCAAAAAATTCTAAATTATACTTATTATATCTCATTCCTGTCTCATCCTCGAAATTTGCTAAATATTTAGAAAGTTTAGGATTGCTTATTTCTGTTACCATCTCGCAATTATCACAAATAGAAAAAGCAGTTGCATTTGAAATTGTACAATTATCATTTTTGCATGCTACAAAAGCATTTTTACTCTCTATTTTATGAATTTTTCCAAG
>MDSZ01090445.1_pt1 | contig 12426 bp, 11 predicted proteins | sample 811201 | NCBI WGS metagenome assembly MDSZ01 (sample SAMN05326647, study PRJNA326480) | marine metagenome | isolation source: seawater | place: Indian Ocean: North | collected 2010
CAATAGGCCCTCTTGAAGTATTAATTAAAAAAGCTGTTTTTTTCATTTTATCAAATTCATTTAGTTTAATACAATCTTTATATCTTTCACCACCCTGAACATGTATTGATAAAAAATCTGAGTTTTGAATTAAATCTTCTTTACTACATGGCAATACATCAAGTTCTTTACATCTGTCTAAACTTAAGTTTTCACTCCAAGCCATAACTTCCATGCCAAAGGCTTTGCCGATCTTTGCTACTTCAGATCCTACTCTTCCAAGTCCTAATAACCCTAAAATTTTACCTTTCAATTCAACCCCAATAGTTGTCTGCCAATAACCTTGATACATATTGTCAATTTCAGTTTTTAAATTTCTTGCTAATCCTAAAATCAATGCCCACGTTAGCTCGGGTGTTGGATTAATATTAATATCTGTTCCTGTAACAATTATTTTTTTTTTTTTTACAAGCACCTAAATCGATTGATTTATTTCTCATACCACTAGTTGAGATATATTTTAATTTTTTTAAGCTATTTATGAGATTTGCTGACATGTTTGTGCGCTCTCTCATTATTAAAAGTGCTTCAAAATCCTTTAGTTTTTCAATTGCATCTTCTTCACTTTCAAATGGTTCATTGAAAATTTCTATTTCATATTTGCCTGATAACTTTTTTAGATCAACAAACTCTTGAGCTACATTTTGATAATCATCTAATATTGCAACTTTAAGCATTTTTTTATTTTTTGTTTGAAAGCGTTATACCTGCAATAATAAATATTGCTCCAAGAAAATGGTAGAACATAAATTTTTCCCTAAAAATAATCATTGCCATTAAAGCTCCAAATATTGGCATTAAATGTAAAAAAACCCCCGCTCTATTTGCTCCAATTATGTCAATCCCTTTAATCCAAAATAAAAAAGCAAATATTCCTGGAAACAAAACCACATAACTCAATGTTAATACAAAAGGTAGCTCTAAAATAATTTTTCCACCTAAATACATTTCAACAAAATAAACTGGTATCAAAAATATGAAACCACAAATTATAATTATTTCCAAAAGGCCTATTTGTGAAATGGGATGAGTTTTTTTTCTTAGTAACGCTGAATAAATTGCCCATGCAAGCATTGCAACAACCATGGATAAATCACCCTTGTTAAAATTTAAATTTTTAACAATTTCAATATCTGCTTTTGTTATTATAAACAAAACTCCTGTAAGAGATAAAATTACACCAATTATTTGAAATAAATTTGTTTTCTCAATTTTTAAAATTGATGCAATAAACATGATCCAAACAGGTATAGTTGATATCATCAATACTCCACTTATAACTTGGGTATAATAAAGAGAGTAATAAACAATAGAATTAAATATTGTTATACTTGTAATACCAAGAATAAAAAAGAATCCTAAATTTTGAAATATATAATTTTTATTTTTAATCACTTCCTTGTAAGTAAACGGAAGTAGAATTAAAAAAGCAAACAACCATCTATAAAAGTTTAATGAAAACGGTGGTATTTCATAAATACTTGCAGCCTTTCCTACGATAAAATTACCTGACCAAAAAAAAGCTGCTAAAGTTAGAAATAAATATGCTTTACTTTTATTATTAATCGTTTCTGGACTCATCTAAAACTATTTTAAATCTTTTTTGTCAAATTTTAGAACCTTATCCAAAATACCTGATTGTTGAAATTTTCTCATTAGTTTGCTTATTTCTAGCGTGGTATCACCAGCAAAACTATTAAATATTTTTTGATACTCAGCACCTGGGATTATTCCGCTTTTATTATTTGATTTAATTAATTTTTTTTTCTCTAAAACTTTACATTTCCTCCTAACTGTTTCTCTAGGTACATTTAATATGTTTGAAATACTTGAATAATTTAGATTAGGTACATCTTCATATTCATTTCTAATAAATTTTTCAAATTTATAGTCTAATTCTTTGAAGGTTCTTGGTTTATCTTTATTAAAATTATGAAGAGTGTGACTTACAATTACTTGTAAAATTACAAAGCTTTCAAAATCTATCTTAAGTTTACTTTTAATCCTCAGATAAAAGTTTATAAGGAACATTAACCAATCATAAAGTCCTTTTGAAAATAATGGCGTAGTTTCATTCATTGTTAATTCAAGTGAACAAAAACTAAACTAAATTTGAGGATTTTAAAGAATTTTTTTATCTAAAAATTATATCTCCAACTTGACCTAAATGTTTGTATATCTTCAGCAATGGAATTGATTAATACAAGGTCATCTTTTTTGGAATTTGTCGATTTATCAGAAATATTAGCATAAAGGTTCGTTCCAAATGATACTAATTTTGATAAAACTCCATCCCCAACTAATAAACAGTCATCTTGATCGTTTGAAGCAATACTAGTATTTGCTGCTTTTAAATCTGAGCCCGCACTCTTTCCACAATCAGAGTCTACTGCACATACATAAGCTTTTCCTGTTCCACAATCATTTGAATTTCTATTTGGTTTAAATATTGGGTAATAAGTATAGTTTCCAGTAAATGTTGGTTCGTTAACTACTTTTTTCTGATCCGAAAGATCAATATACCAGCCCATTTTTCCATCGGCATAACACCTTTGGCCATCGGTATCGGTACAATTTAATAGTGGTGTTGGGGTAGTAGTATTTGTCTTTGATTTAAAGGTTGGAAAGTCTATATCTTTGATCCCAAAATATATATTATTTACCTTGTTAAGATCAACTTGAACATCTGTTAAATTATATAAATCTCCAGTACCTCCAAATAACCACAATCTTTCACTACCTGGAGATTTACCTGCATCTAAAGAATGATACATCATTCTATTGTTTAATTGACGTGAAGCTTGCACGTCAAATATGACTTGTGAGTCATAAAGTGATACTTGAGGTTCACTTACATTTGATAGATTGATCTTTGTAATTTTTCCTTCCAAATCATTCACATAAACTAAAGCACCAGTATACTGTGTTCTAGTAGTGTCAGGTGTGACTACAACCGGTGTATTTGGAACTGAATTAATTACATCATTAAAAGTATCGGTGCTATCATTTATTTTAATTTCTTTAATAATTTTTCCATTTGTGAAATCAATAACAAATACATTGGATCCAATTTTTGGTACAAAATTTCCAAACCCTCCAGGTAGTACTGCAACATATTTATCATCAAATATATTTGTATCACCACTGTTAGATGGCATTCTGATTACTCTTGGAGATGCCCATGTTTCACCCAAATATCTATAATCTAGTTCTGCTAGTCCAGTAAATCCTCCAATTTGAGAAACATTTATATTATCAGAGTCTGAGCCTGAGTGATTGAATTTATAATTATTTGTAAACTTTAATTCAATTTGAGTAGCAGTTACTTGTCTTATAGTTGGAGTTTTTATTGAACCATTTACTGTTACAGTTATTGGTAAACTGGAATCAATATCAGTTCCACTAATTGTCCATGTTTTTCCTAAATAGCAGCTTGAAGTACCAGTAGCATCACAAGTCGTATTACCATTTCCTGCATTATTAATAGCGTCTATTGATTCGTCAAAATCTTTAATGTTTACTCTAGTTGTTTTGTATGAATATTGACTTAAAGTACCATCATGACTCATATGTATCACTTGTTCTGAAATGTAATCATTTAAAATTGAATATAAATGATTAGGGTTGTCTGGATCAGTTATGTCAATTACTGAAAATCCTGCGCCACCTCTACCGTAAGGCACCATCATTAGAGTGTACCAATTTAAACCTTTAGATGGATGACTAAAATATGTGTCATGGACTGTTGGGGAACCATCTAATAAAAATATTGGTACAGACCCTCCCCCGGCTTTGGTATTTAAACTTGGATTGATTATTCTTGGTAGTTTTGGAATTATTAATGGAGGGACAAAACCCCATTTTTCTATTCCTGTTTTAGCGTTGAATGCATGCAGAACTCCATTATTGGCTGTTGCATAAATTAACTCTTCTCTACTTGACCAAAGATTAGCAAATGACTGGTATGCTCTGTTTCTTCTAAAATTACTTTCTGTATTACTGTCAGTTAATTCAGTCTCGGCTCTAGGTGGTCCAACAAAAACCAATTCCCCATTGTAAATATCTGCTATTGTAGATTTTACTGTCCTTTTAGAAGTTGTCACTGTTTGAGTACCATTTGAGTTGGTTGTAACTGTTTTTATTTCTTCTTCTCTAGTACGCTCTTCTCTAAGATTACAGTCGTTATCATAATCAAAATAATCTTCACCTCTAACAAAGCGAATTAGTCCTATATCTTCATCTCCATTTGTTCCATCTAAACCAGTACAATACGTTAAATCAACTCCATCTGACCCTATTGTTGCTTTATGAAATTCTTTAAGAGGCGTACCACTTAAATTCATAAGCGGTTTGATGAAAGTAATGTTTGCGTCAGTAAAATTATTTTTTCCGGCTGGTAAATTTTGTGCTGCTGTCCAGACATTTCTATTTACTGGCGTAGGCATGCATTCTGAGGCATCCCAATTATCTCCACCCTGACAAGGAGCTTGTGGGGTATTTGCTACACCTGTATTTGAACTTATAACATTTACATCTCCTGTTGCAGTCAAATTAGTTTTTCGAACTGTTCCCCACCACTCTTTATTTTTTCTATTTTGAAATTTTGATTGATATATAACTCCTGTTTCATTTATTTCACTTGAAACCGATGGAGATGAGAAACTATACAAACTAGATATAATTGTTTGTACTATTTGATCAGTGACATTTTTTAAATCTGCAGGAGTTTTTGCATCAAAATATCCTATTTTCCCTTTAGCAGGATCATGTGTACCACCAGCTATAGCGATATTTTTTAAATTTGTTACCCCTCTAGCACTTAATCCTTGACCATATCCAATCGCAAAAGTTAAAATTTTTCTTTGACTAAGTTGCATTCTTGCAGCTGTGATCGGGTCATTAGGTCTATTTTTAATTTCTCCATCACCAATAACTATTATTGCATTTACTTGGCAATCTATATCTGCATCATAAGGTTTTTCATTAACATCTGCCCATTTCCAATAAGTATTCATTAAATTTGAAAGACTTTGTCCGTTTGTCGCATAATTAAGTTCAATTCTATTCTGTTGGAAAAGTTCTAATATTTGACTTCCTCCCTCCGGATTAATCCCAACATAAAGACATCCTAGTTTTTTGCATGGATATGGTTCGTTATATTTTGGATTTGTATTGTTTGGTTTAAAGTATTGAAAAAGATCACCGGTTCCCTTAGCTCCAGTCCAGACACCAAAACCAAAATTAGCTTGTTGATTAATTGAAGAATCTCTTAAAACATAACTTATTGCCTCTTCTGCTCCTTTCCATAAGGAGACACCAGAGTCTCCAAAATGATCTACGTAAGATAAATCTGATTGTTCTAGGATAGTAATTTCTGATCTTCCAAAACTTGCAACGTAAATTCTAGATTGTTCAGTTGCATTCCCTGCGCCAATTGTTATTCCCATTGGTCTATCAAAATATACATTTGGAGCACTTGTAGAATTTTGAGCAAAAGCATCTTTTACTCCCACAGAAGATTCAAGTGCAATACTTGATCCTGATTGGCTATATTTACAAACCTTTGCAGAAAGATGTCCAGTGGTAAATATTTTTTTATTATGTACTGCTATACTGTCACCTTTTCCGTTACCACATTGATCAACATTATTATTATTTTTCCAATTTGTGTAGGTAGTTCCAGTTGGGCATCCGGTATCATTATTAATTTGAGATTTAAAGATTTTGTCACCATCTTTACCATATGCATAATAATCAGAGCCCTCTTTTACAACATCAATTGCATCATCAAAATGTTGTCTTGAATTAGCACTATCGGGACAAACAATAGAAGACGTAAAATATCCAGTATTATTTAATGAAATTACTCTCCAGGCATCTCTAGATATTAATAAAAGTTTACCACCTACGTTATTGGATGCAAAATGTGCAATAGCAGGTTTATTTTTTATCATTATTGCTTGGTTTCCATCAGTGTCATTGGGTGCTTTGTTATGCTCATATAATCCTGTTAAAGTTGTTGCGTGTGATTTTCTGAAATATTTTTGGCCACCATTTTTATTAAAAAAAACGTTTAATGCCAATAAAGTATAGCCACCTGCATCTTTCATTGTTCTATCCTGAAGAGTGTATAAAAAATTTTTACCCCCAAACTCCATATGTAGAGTGTTCTGAAATCTTTTGCTTCCATCTTCCATTGCTCTTGAATTTTTATGATTCTGAAAAACCCTGAGTTTTTGGCTTGGATTTGCAAGAAAAGATTCATACTCTTTGGGATTTCTTGTTTTATATCTATAGATTTTATCGTTATATGGGTCCCAATGCCCTAATCCTGAATTATCAACACTTATTGTAAAATATTTACCATCCCCTTTAGGCGCAACATCATTTGGAGGTCTAAAATATTTATTCTTAGTTTCTCCACTCGACGGGTCCCACATACTTTGTGAACCATCAACTAAAAACAAAATATTTGCTGGAACAGTATTTCCCGTTCCTGGTGGGAGTGGTTTGGAATAAGAAATACCTAAACCTATAAAATATATAAAAATTGGTATAAGAACTTTCAAAAGCTTCATGTCATTGTATTATAATTACTTTTTAAAAAATATTTATAATAAGTGTATTAAATAGCTCAAAATGGGCAGTTTATTAGTGCATTATGCAAATCTAATTGAGTTGTAAGGTTCTAAGTTTAAATTTGTATTCTCATTTGAAACTAATTTTGAGATTATTTTCCCTGATATAGCTCCTAAAGTCCAACCTAAATGATGATGTCCAAAAGAATAAAAAACATTTTTATAATTTTTTGAAGGACCTATTACTGGTAAAAAATCTGGTAAAGTAGGTCTAAAACCAAGCCATTCATCTTTATGTTCTGGTAATCCATCTATCATATCTTTTGCGTTCAAAATTAAATTTTTTATTCTTGATTTTGATAAAGGGTTTTGTAAGCCACCAAATTCTACAGTACCAACAACTCTTAAACCTTGTTCCATTGGCGTCATCCCAAAACCTCGATCTGCATAAACAACTGGCCTTGAAATTAAATGATCGCAATCCTTAAAATGAACATGATAACCTCTCTCAGTATCAAGAGGAATTTTTTCATGCAATTTGTCTGTTAATCTTTTTGAAAAGGCACCACAAGCAATTATAAGTTTATCGAAAATAAATCTCTGTGCATCTGATCTTACAACTGGTTTATCATCGTCAAAATCCAAATTATTAATATTCAGTTTTAAAAATTTTCCACCTTTTTTTACAAAGTTTTCAAATAATTTTAATGAAATTTTTCTAGGATTTCTTGCATGTCTAGCATAATCATAAAATACTCCGCCATCATAAAAAGGTTTTATATTTGGTTCCAAATCATGAATTTCTTTTGGATTAACTAATTGTTGTTTTACGCCCAGTTCATCTCTTATTCTAATTTCTAAATCTCTACTTTTTTGACTTTTATTTGTCCAAACATAAAGAATTCCTTTATTTTCTACTAAACCTTCAAGATTAATTTCGTCAAATAGTTCATCGTAAGCGGGTAAAGATAAATCTAATATTTGATGCATATACTTTGCTGTATGCATCATTTTTTGCTCTCTACAATTGATAATAAATTTTAAAAACCATGGGATCATTTTTGGAACATAGTTCCATTTTAAAGCCAATGGTCCTCTTGTGCTTACTAACATTGATGGAACGTCAGTTAAAATATCAGTTCTATTTAATGATACAGATGCATAAGGTGAAAAATGACCTGCGTTACCATAAGATGCTGCATTGCCAGGCTCGTCTCTATCAAATAAAATTACTTGGTAACCTTTCTTTTGAAGAAATAAAGCAGAGCAAATTCCTTGTATTCCTGCTCCTATAATTCCAATTTTTAAATTATTTACACCCATACTAAATAATAGAATTTAGCAAGATTTATTATAGATGATATTTAGGCGCGGTTTAAAATGACTTTTTTACTGAAATAAAATTTTATAGATAATGAAAACTATTAGTCCATATTCTAAAGCAGGTTTAACCATTTCAATTTGTTTAAGTTTTTTTGATAATTTTAAATATTGGATATAAATTTGAGAAAAAAGAAGTTGAACTGTCATCATTACTAATACAACTGAAACTAAAACAAAAATAAATTCAAAATTTCTCAATCCCATTACTATTGTAAATATAAAAGTTAGTAGGGAAATATTAGATACAAAAATTGCGAAAAATAAATTTGTTTTAAAAGTAAAGAATTTTTTTAAGACCACAAAAAAGTAAGACCAAAGCAATATAAACTCAAATAGAATTATATCTATCATGATTACCTTAAATAATAAAGATTTGCTTCATCCAAATACTTTCTATCACAATCTATTTGATCTAAAGTAATAAAGAATATTTTATTAATTCCCGCAGAATGATTAATTTCACAATTTCTAACTTCTGCGTTTAATGTATTATCTGTTACATGCTCTAATGTATCTTTACCTGTTGTCTCTTTTAAAAAAATATTTGCGCCAGATGTAAATGTTGTTTGTGACACACTGGCACCAGATGCTATGCCAATCCCACTACTTACTAGTGAGGCTGTGTGCTGAACGCAATTATAGTTGAATAACAACAAAAATAATACGCAGAATTTTTTAAACATTTGCGTTTTATATTATAAAAAAAAAAATATTTAACTCCCATTTTGGTCATTATGGGTTTTTATATGATGAAATAATTCTTATATTTTCAGGTTTATTTTCCTATGCCTATTATGGTCAAATCATCTTCGAGAATTTTTTCAACTGAAGAAACTTTTTTTGCGCTATTTGTCTCAATATGTTTTGCAATTTGATTAATTTCTTTTTTAAGAGATGAGTTGCTAAATTCATTGATTAGCTTTTTTACACCTTCAATTCCCAGTTCATTGCCTAATTCATCCCTGCATTCTGAAAATCCGTCTGTGAAAGAATAAAGTCGACCTTGGCCTAATTTAAATTTATCTATTTTATAATTATCTATAGATGCAGCTCTTTTAACTCCAAGAGGTAGAGATGAAGAGCCATATTCTGTAAATTTATTATTCTCTTTAAATAATGCAGGTATATGTCCGGCATTTGATAGTTCTATTGTATCATTTTTAAGCATATAGCATCCAACAACGCTTGTTACATAAACTCCTCTTGGATTTGTCTCGTAAAGTTCATTGTTCATCTCAAAATGAATTTCGTTAGGTTTGTATTTATTTTTTGAGAAAATTTTAAATAAAGTTATGGCTCTTGCCATAACCATTCCTGCATTAACTCCCTTTCCTGATACATCACACAAGGTAAAATAAATACAATCGTTATGTGGGTAAAAATCATAAAAATCTCCTGAGATTTCTGTTGCTGCAATATTTAAACCCTCTACTGGGAAATTTTTGATACTTCTTTTTGGCATTAATTGCTTTTGAACATCTATTGCAAGTTTAATTTCTCGTGAAACTCTACTCTTCCAAATATTTTTTTGTTTCTCTGATTGTTCTAACCTATCCATTACATTATTATATTGAGTTGCAATGATACCAGTATCTGTAAATGGATCTTGAGGAGCTCTTAAAGTAAAGTCGTCTGTACTCTGTTGTTTTTCTAAAACTTTAAGCAATTCATGTGTATCAGTAGATGCATTATGCTCTGAGATATTTAATCCTAAATCTTCCTCAATTTTAGATACTCTTAATTTATAAAACGAGTTTATTGTGAAAAATATTAAAAAAGCAGCTATAAAACAAAATGCACCAATACTTACAATTCCTATAAGTTGTATATAAAGTTGCTCAGTAGGTGTTTTATCAATCCCCATGGCTTCTAGATCACCAAAAATTGCAACTGAGATTGTGCCCCATGTTCCTGCAAATAGATGTACAGGAACTGCTCCTACAACATCATCAATTTTAATTTTGTCTAACAACACTATTGCTGAACCAGAGACAAATCCACCAATTGCACCAATAATAATTGCCTCAGCTGGAGCAACGTAAGCACAAGATGCGGTAATTGAAACTAAACCTGCAATTGGCCCTGTAATCATAAACATTGGTTCAGGTTTTTTCATTACATAAACACCCATGATACTAGAAAGTATTAAACCAGCTGAGCCAGCTAAAAATGTATTAATCAAAATTAATGGAATTCTTAAATCCATTGCACCATTAGCACCACCGTTAAATCCAAACCATCCGAACCATAAAATCAATGCACCTAATGCTGCAAGAGGAGTATTGCTACCTTGAAAAGATTTCTTTCTTCCATCTCTAAATCTCCCAGTTCTATTTCCAATAATTAAAATAATAGCAAGAGCAACCCACCCCCCAACAGAATGAACCACTGATGAGCCTGCAAAATCAATAAATCCTAATTTGCCTACCCAGCCAGTTTTAATATCTGGATTACTAAAATTTAAAGACCATACCCAGTGTCCAATTATTGGATATATCAATCCAGATGTTACAAAAGTGATAATTACATATGAAAAGAATTTAAGTCTTTCAGCTACTGCGCCTGATACAATGGTTGCGGCTGTAGCAACAAACATCGCTTGAAAAACAAAAAATGACTGATATCCACCAACTTTAGTTGTAAAGAAAAAGAACTTTGAACCAAACAAACCGGATACGCTGGTTCCATACATTATGGCAAAGCCAAAAGCCCAAAATGTTGCAACAGAAATACCAAAGTCAGTCACATTTTTTAAAGCAACATTAATACTATTTTTGCCTCTTGAGAGACCAGACTCTAAACACATAAAGCCCCCTTGCATCAAGAAGACCAAAATTGCACAGATTAATAACCAAAAAGTATCAAGATTAGCTTGTAAAACAGCTTCTAACCTAAATTCTAAAGATTTAGCAGCACCTTTGTTTGTGAGCTCTAATTGATCGATTTTTGACTGTAACTTAAATACTAATGCCTGTAATTCAGCCACAGTCATATAAAGATTTTAATCTAAAATTTTTACAGCTTCTCCTGGGTCATTTATAATTTTGTCTACGCTGACCACTTTTACAACTTCAAAACCTGTGCCTAAAATTGCATTTTTATAATCATCATCTGATAAATTTGATTTATCTTTGAACGATGAAACAGCAACACCTTCAGGCCAAGATACTTTTACGACTGCATCTGGGCTTGCTTTTTGTAAAGCTTCTGTAACCATTTTTTGACATTTAATACACATCATTCCATTTACTTGAGCAATTTGTGTTTGAGCTGCAAATAAATTAGTAGAAAATAGTGCAATTAATATCGCTAGTAATATTTTATTCATAATCGTATTTTAATTAATTAACCTAAACTATTAAGATGATTAATACAATCAAAGAACATATTGTCTCAGATTTTCAATTTTATTTAATCTCTTTTTTTCCAGATGAAATAAAAAAAATAAGGAGTAATAGCTGGAACTACTCCAAACCAAAACCATTCATCCCATCTAAAGCTTTTATCAACTGCGAAACTTTTAAGTCCATTCCACCAAGTTAAATACCCAATAAAAATAATCCAAGCTAAACTCAGGGTTGTATATACTTTTGCTCTTTCGGATAAATTGTTATTTAAAAAATTAATTATCTTTTCTTTGATATTGTCAAAGTTCATGACTACTGAAATTTAGCAACTGCTTCTTGCTAACACTCCATTCCCTGTCATACTTAAGGTGCAAGAACCATCTGTTGCAAATACTTTATATTTGTCTCCTGATGCGCCTGTTGCGATACAAAAATTGTAATCGTTATCGGCTTTAATAACATCGGCTTCCCCTAGAAGATTTGTTTCTATCGATGAGGAGGATGTTGCGTTGCCTGAGCAATTAGCACCTGTATGTGTTGTGTAATAACTTCCGTTATCTGAGTAATATTCAGTTTGACCTAATGAAATTTGTTGAAGAACGTTTTCAGCTGATTTTTTTTTTGTTCCTTCAACGTAACCGCTATAACTTACGATACCTATAGCTGCAAGAATTCCAATTATTGCTACAACAACCAAGAGCTCAATTAATGTAAAACCTGAGCTCTTGGTGTTGATAAAAGAGTTATTCAAAATAAAAATTTACTCTACAACAACCTTATTTGACATTACTTCGGCAGAACCACATGAACCTTCGAAACAAGTTTTAATTGTGATAGTACTACCTGATGCTGCTATATTTGTATATCCTAAAGCAGTTGATGTTTTACTCACTGCTTTTTGTTGAGTTTCATATGGATTTTTAAAATCTGATAATGCAGTTTCTGCAGCATCTACTACAGATGTCCCTGTTCTTCCAGAACATGTAAGTTGATTATCCATTGCTTTTGTCTCTCCTAAATTACATTTCTGTAACTCCGCAGCAATATATTTTGTAACAGCCGCTTGGTTAGATTTAGCA
>MDSZ01163252.1_pt1 | contig 12426 bp, 14 predicted proteins | sample 811201 | NCBI WGS metagenome assembly MDSZ01 (sample SAMN05326647, study PRJNA326480) | marine metagenome | isolation source: seawater | place: Indian Ocean: North | collected 2010
AATCTTTTTAAAAAATTTAAGCATAAACAATTATATAATGAGACTCCATGTATGGTAGATATACAAAATCAATTCTAGATAAGGCTTTAGTTATTGTATTTTTTCCTGTAATAATTTTTATTGTTTCACTTATTTCATTATGTGTACTTTTATTTGATGGACAACCAATTTTTTTTACTCAAAAAAGGTATGGAAAAAATCAAAAACCATTTCATATCCTAAAGTTTAAAACAATGGTAAGAGATGAATCTAAATCAAATGAATTAGATAAATGGAGTCATGGGAATGTGAGAATTACTAGGTTAGGTAAATTGCTTAGATCAACAAGTTTAGACGAACTTCCAAACCTCTTTAGTGTTCTTACCGGAGATATGAGTTTGATAGGTCCTAGACCTCTTCTCAAAAATAATATAGAAAATTATAGGGGTAATGAAGCTCTGAGACATAATGTTAAGCCTGGTTTAACTGGATTAGCTCAAGTGATGGGAAGAGATGATCTTAGCTGGAGACATAAGTATAAATATGATTTGTTTTATGTTGAGAAATTATGCTTTATGCTCGATATTTGGATATTCATAAAAACTATAATAGTAATTATTTCTAGGAGCGGTCAGAAGGAACATGGCGTTAATCCCCCAAAATGAATATTGGTCAGTCTATGAGACTGAAAAGGATAAATTTAATCTAAGATTGGAATCATCTTCAATAGAAGAATGTAAAGAAGATGAAGTAATAATAGAGAGCATTTATTCAAGTATTAATTATAGGGATATCCTTGCTTGCAAGGGAAACAAAGGCGTCGCAAGACGATTTCCCTATACACCAGGTGTAGATATTGTTGGAAAAATCTATCATTCAGAATCGAAAAATTTTAAGGTTGGCGACATAGTTTTTTCTCATGCAGCTGGAGATAGAGACCTTATTCCAGGAGGCTGGTCTAGGTTTGTAAAAGCTAAATCTAGCGCAATAAAAAAAATCCCTGAAAGCCTTGATTCTTTTGCAGTTGCAATAATTGGAACAGCTGGGCTCGCTGCAGCTCTAGGCATAATCTCTATACAATTAAATGTTAATTTAGATCAAGATAAAGAGTTTGATATTTTGATCACCGGAGCATCCGGTGGAGTGGGCTCCATTGGTGTAATGCTTGCATCAGAAATTGGATGGAATGTTACAGCTTCTTCAAGAGACATCAATCATAATAAAGATTATCTGGAGAAACTTGGAGCAAAAAATCTTCTATCATTTAAAGATTTGACTGCAGTATCTAACCAAAATTTACTCCGTTCTAAATTTAATGGTGTTTTAGATACGCTTGGTGGTAACTCTCTTACATCAAGTTTAAGACAACTAAAAAATGGCGGCTCACTTTCATCAGCTGGATTAGTTCTTTCTCAAGACCTAGATAACTTAACGGTACTGCCATTTTTAATGAGAGGAAATAGCATTTGTGGAACAGGGGCTGAGGTTGCAACAAAATGGAAATTAGACAAAGCTGAAAAACTTATTAGTGAATATACAAGCCTGAAAAAGCTACAAGTAATTCAAAGCAAATGTAATTTCAATGAAATTAACAAATATTTTGATCAGGATTCGAATTTTGCCATAGGTGGAAGGACAGTTATAATCTTCGATTAAATTATCTGAGATTACTCATTTGAACCAAGAAACTATAGAAAAAATTTTAGATATTTACCCTCCTTTTTTATTTGTTGACAAAGTTATTGATAAAGAAATTGGGTCTAAAATTGTCACTGAAACAAAAATTACTAAAGATTCATGGTTCTTTGAATCTCATCTAACAAAAAGTCCTGTAATGCCTGGAGTGCTAATTACCGAAATGATGCTTCAAACTTCAATGCTCTTGATATATAAAGATGATATTCTCAAAGAAGACAATAGAGGTTTCGTTCATACTTTTGATGTAACCTTAAAAAGACCTATAGCCATATCAGAATGCCCAATCAAATTAAAAACAACCTCATCGTTAATTTCATCTAAAAGAGGTATTTCAATTTTGGAATCAGAGGTAACGATTGCAGGTAAAAGCCTTTTAGTTAGCAAAGGCAAGATTCAACATGTTATACCTGTAAGCATAAGAGGTAATATCAAATGAATCTTTATATTTATTGTGCGGGAGGCTTAGGTAAGGAGACATATGATGTTGCGGAGAAAGCTAATCTTAATAAATTCAAATATGATGATATTTTTTTTATTGATGATGCGCCTTCATCAAGTGCCTTGAGGAGCAATTACTCAAAAAAAGTTATTCCATTTAAAAAAATTTCACATCTTATAACTAAAGAAGACCGGGTTGTAATTGCAAATGGAGAACCCTCAATAAGAAAAAAACTTTATGAAAAATTAAAATTCAATGGCATCAAGACAACCAAGATATTTGCAGATAATGCCTTTATATCACCAACTTCAAAGATTTCATCTGGAGCAATTATTGCACCATTTTGCTCCATTCAAAGTGAGGCTAAAATTAATTTAAATGTTGCAATTAATACCATGTCAATTGTTGCCCATGATGTTGTAATTGGTAATCACACAGTAATTTCTTCTATGGTAAATCTGGGTGGCAATGTAAAGATTGGATCATCATCTTATGTAGGGATGGGAGCACAAATTAAACAAGGCGTAAAAATTGGCTCAAATACTATTATAGGAATGGGTTCAGTGGTCTATAATGACATCCCTAATAATGTTATCGCGCTAGGGAATCCTGCCAGGGTAAGCAGAAAAAATATAAATAATAAGGTATTTTAATTAAGGGAGAAAACCAATGAGTAACTTAGAAAAATATAACAATGTATTCATTGAATCATTTGGAGTTTCTGAAAAAGACCTCAATGACAAGCTTGTTTATGAAAGTATTCCGGAGTGGGATTCTGTAGGACATATGGGGATGATAGCTGGGCTTGAAGATGCTTTTGAGATTACCATGGAGATGGATGATATTATTGATTTTGAATCATATAACAAAGGCAAAGAATTACTAAAAAACTATGCAGTATCTATCTAGTGCACTTCTAAGTATTGCATGGAAAAAATCTTTCAAAATCTAGGGCAATACTCGAAAGAAAAAGCACTTGTCTCAAGTGAGAATAAGTCTGTAACATACAAAGAAATCCTTGATCTCTCTGAGGAATTAGTTGCTGACTTTAAAACCAAAGAACTAATCCTGATTAATTGTTCATACTCTATAAATTTAATTGCAACATACTTGGGTTGCTTGAACAAGGGAATAGTGCCCATCTTAGTGCAAGAAGATATTGATAGTGATGGGCTAAAATTACTGTCTGATCTTTACAATGTAAGATATATATATTCTGAGAGACAAATAAATCTCAGATCATTTAAATCTTCTGATGATAAAGAGAATATTTATATAAATGAAAAAAAATCAACCAATGGTGCGCTTAATAAAGATCTTGCATTATTGATTGCTACCTCTGGCTCAACAGGTAATCCAAAACTCGTTAGGATTTCTCACCAAAACATAATCTCAAATGCAAATTCAATAATTAGTTATTTAGGCATAACCTCAAGAGACATTCAAATAACTACTTTGCCTATGAACTATACTTTTGGACTTTCAATTGTCCACACAATTTTGTTAAGTGGCGGTACTTTAATACTTAACAATCATTCATTGCTAGAAAAAGGTTTTTGGAATCTATTTGAGAAACACAAGCCTACTTTCATTTCTGGTGTACCTTATACATTTAACATACTCAAGAAGTTAAGAATTTTTTCAAAAGATCTTAAAAATTTGAGAGCATTTACTCAAGCTGGAGGCGCTTTAGAGGATTCAGAAGTTAAATTCTTTTCCTCAGAAAGCGCTAAAAGAGGGATTGATTTTTTTGTTATGTATGGTCAGACAGAGGCTACAGCCAGGATGTCCTACCTTCCCCCAAATAATGCAGAATCTAAAAGCAGAAGTATAGGAATAGCTATTCCAAACGGAAAATTTCTTCTAAAAAATGATGATGGAGATACTATCAAAGATCCACTAGTTGAAGGAAATATATTTTACAAGGGGCCTAACGTAACACTTGGTTATGCTAATAAATTTTCTGATTTGAATTTAGGTGATGATAATAAAGGTATTTTAGATACTGGCGATATAGGCTACTTTGACGAAGAAAATTACTTTTATATTACTGGTAGAAAAAAAAGATTTATTAAATTATTTGGAATCAGGGTTAACTTAGATGACGTACAAAAATTTATATCTTCAGAATACATTAATTGTGCGGCAAGCGGATCAGATGATTCCTTAATTATTTATCTAGAAGGTAAAAATATTTCTCATGACAACGATCAAATTAAAAAAACCCTTTCAAGACATTTAAAAATTAATCAATCTGCAATCACAATTAAATATGTTGATAAAATACCCAGATCTTCAAGTGGTAAAATTATGTATACAAAATTAAAAGAAATATGAATTTTTTTACAGGACCAGAATTCGAAAAGCCCTTTTCTTTGGAGGCATCAAAAAAAGAGGTTTTTTTAATGAACGGGTTGAATGAGCTTTATAACCATCACGTAAATAATTGCAAAGAATATTCGAAGTTCAGCGATAAATTGTTCAAAAAGCTTAAGCAATATAAATTAGTCTCGGATTATCCATTCTTGCCTGTCCAAATTTTTAAACATCTCGATCTTTTTTCTGTGCCAAAGAATGATATAGCAAGAATTATGAGATCGAGTGGAACTTCTAGTCAATCACCATCAAAGATATTCCTAGATAAAAAAACTTCATTTAATCAGTCAAAGGTACTTAATCAAATAGTGACTGATTTTATTGGAAAAACTAAGCTACCCTTTTTAATCGTAGATGCAAAAGAGACTATCTCTTCGAGTAGCTCTTTCTCAGCAAGAAGTGCTGGTATTCTTGGGTTCAGTAGATTTGGATCAGAGAAACACTTTTTACTGGATAAAGACATGAAATTAGATATAGATCTTCTTAAAAAACTTGCCTCTCAATACAAAGGTCAGCCAGTTTTATTTTTTGGCTTTACATTTATGATTTTTGAATATTTGCTAAATACACTAAAAGAATTGAAGTTAGATTTTGATTTTGCAGACTCTATTTTAATTCATGGTGGTGGTTGGAAGAAAATGGAAGAGCTTTCAATAAGCAACAAAAGTTTTAAGTCTCTAATAAAGAAAAATCTGAATTTTGATAAGGTGTTTAATTATTATGGAATGGTAGAGCAGACAGGCTCTATTTTTTTTGAATGTGAATACGGCCACTTTCATACCTCAAATTTTTCAGAAATTATTATCAGAGACCCAATTTCCCATGATGTTGTTGAAGATTCTAAAGAAGGATTAATTCAATTATGCTCATTAATACCAACAAGTTATCCTGGACAATCAATACTCTCTGAAGACAGGGGCAGAATACTTGGAAGGGATGACTGTAAGTGTGGTAGAAAAGGAAAGTATTTTGAAGTGCTTGGTAGGATGGAAAAAGCTGAAATAAGAGGTTGTAGTGACACACATCAGTCTTCTTAAAACCTTTAAATACGATTTTATTGTCGGTCCCGCTAAATTTAATTCCAAAATAGAAAATCCTTTTGCAGATGAAATAACTTCTTTTCTTCATGACCTTTCGAAAGCGATCTTGAAGGATGCAAAGTCAAGAAACTTTCCTGATCTAATTACTTTTGGATACTGGATAAGAAAGTCAAATCTTAAAAAAATTGCATCTCATTATGATGATATAGATCTGCGAATAGGGCATGGACTTGCGTTCCATGTTTCTCCTAATAATGTACCAATGAACTTTGCCTTTTCTTTTGCTTTCTCCTTGCTGTCTGGTAACTCAAATATTGTAAGATTACCTTCGAGGGAATTCGATCAAGTCAACTTATTCTTAAATATTTATAAAGAGGTTTCTAAGAATTATGAAACAATTAAAAAAACAAACTCTTTTATAAAATATGATAGTTCAGAAATTAAGTTAACTGAATATCTATCATTAAATGCTGATGCAAGAATTTTTTGGGGTGGCGATATTGCTACAAAAAAACTTAAATCATTCGATTCTAAGGAAGGCTGCATTGATATAATTTTTTCAGATAAAAGATCTGGTTCAGTTATTCATGCTGATAAAGCATTAGAACTTGATGAAAAGAAATTAAACCAACTATGTAAGGCAATATACAATGATATTTTTTTGATGGATCAAAATGCCTGTTCTTCTCCAAAAATTTTCTTTTGGCTATCTAAAAAAGCTGACTCTCAAGAAGAAGCAAAAAAATTAATATGGCCTAAAGTTTCAAAAATAGCTAAAAATAATTATGAAATTAATCCCTCTCAGGTTATGGATAAACTTAACAACGCATTCAAAAATGTAGCAAACTTTCAATCAAGTGGAAGCGTCTTAAACTATGAAAATTTTCTGAATATCCACACTATTAGTAATGAAAGCTACGATGAAGATATTTGGCTAGAGAATTCAGGATATATCTTTGAAATAAATATTAATTCCCTAGTTCAAATTTCCCCTTTCATAAATTCAAAATTTCAGACACTTACATATTTCGGATTTTCAAAAGATCAATTAAAAGATTTTATTTTTAATACAAAACCAAGTGGCATTGACAGATTGGTACCGATTGGTACAGCATTGGAAATAGGTCAAATTTGGGATGGATATGATCTTATTAGGAGTCTATCGAGAATAATACAAATCAGTTAAAATTCATAAATGACTAAGACTAAAAAACCATTTTCATTGGATGCTATTCAGCTACAAGAATATCAGCCCAACAGGTATCCTTTTTTAATGATTGATTATGTTGATGAGGTCTTACCGGGAAAATATGCTAAAGGCTTTAAAAATCTTACGTTGAATGAATGGTATTTTCCAAAGCATTTTCCTGGGCACCCCAATATGCCAGGAGCGCTTCAGCTAGAGGCTCTTGCCCAGATGTTAACTGTTGCTATAACCACTCAAGATGGTCTTCAGGGAAAAGTAACTCATGCTTTATCTCATACTGTAAGATTTAGAAAAGAGGTTGTACCTGGTGACAAGTTTGTTATAGAGACTGAACTTATTTCCTGGAAGAGAGGAATAGCTAAAGGCCAAGGATATGGTTATACAGACGGTGAAGTTGCTTGTGAAGCTGAAATGTTAATCACAATACCAGATATTTTAGAAGAGTATCTTCCAAGAAAATAATAAATGTCACCACATTATGACATTGTCATTGTCGGGGCCGGTGCAAGCGGGGCAGCTGCGGCATGGAATCTAAGTAAAAAATTTAAAAGAATTGCATGTCTTGAGCAAGGTGATTGGGTTAAGGCTGAAACATATCCCTCAAATTTTAATGATTGGGAAATTCAAAAGACTTCAAATTTCAGCCCTTTCCCAAATGTTCGAAAGCTTGAAAGTGACTATCTTATTAATGATAGCAATTCACAAATTTCTATAGCAAACTTTAATGGCGTCGGAGGGAGTACAATACTTTATTCTGGACATTTTCCACGTTTGCATCCCTCAGATTTCAAAACTTTTTCTTTAGATGAGGTAGGTCATGATTGGCCGATTAGCTATAAAGACTTAGAGAATTTTTATAATCTCAATGATGAAATGACTGGAGTTTCTGGCTTAGAGGGCGATCCAGCATATCCTGAAATTAAAAACATGCAGCCGCCAATTGCTATGGGATCTATCGCAAAAACACTAGGAACTGGTTTTAACAATCTTGGATGGCATTGGTGGCCATCTTATAGCGCAATTATAACAAGAGAAAAAGATGGAAGGGGAGCATGTAAAAATTTAGGACCCTGTAATACAGGCTGTCCCCAAGGAGCAAAATCTAGTTCAGACATCACATATTGGCCAAAAGCATTAAAGAATGGAGTCGATCTAATTACTAATTCAAGAGTAAGAGAAGTCATAACTGACAAGCAAGATAAAGTAAAAGGCGTCGTTTACTATGATGAGAATGGTGCTGAGCAGGAAATTAAAGCTAAAATTGTAATATTGGCATGCAACGGTATTGGAACACCAAGAATACTTCTTAATTCATATTCAAATTTACACAAGGAAGTTTTAGCAAATCGATCAACTCAAGTAGGAAAAAACTTAATGCTTCATCCTCTAGGATTTGTGGAGGGGTTTTTTGAAAATGCAAAAGATTATCATCACGGTCCGCATGGGTCATGCATATTAAGTCAGGAATTTTATGAAACTGATGAGTCTAGAGGATTTAAAAGGGGCTTTACAATGCAAGTTTTGAGATCTCCAGAGGCCATTGAGCTTGCATCATCAGGGATTCAGAGAAGACTTATATCATTAGGAAAGAATCATTTTGCAGACTTTAAAAAGTTCTATGGAAAAACTGCAGGAATATCAATTATTTGTGAAGATCTTCCTGAAGAAACTAATAGAGTTATTCTTGATGATGAACTTAAAGATTCAAATGGTATTGCATGCCCAAAAGTTTTTTATAAATTAGGGAACAACACTAAGAAGATGATGAGCTTTGGAATTGAAAGAGCCAAAGAGGTTATGGATGCTGCTGGCGCTTCTAAGACTTATTCTTTTGGACCAGTCAGGAACACAGGATGGCATCTTATGGGAACAACAAGGATGGGAGTTGATAGAGAAACATCCGTGGTTAATAAATATGGTATGTGTCATGACGTAGAAAATTTGTACATTGTTGATAGCAGCGTCTTTCCTACCTCTGGTGGAGTCAATCCTGCTTCCTCAATTCAGGCCCTTGCATTATTTATCACAGAGCAGATCAAGGAAAACCATCATGTCATTAATTAAATTAGATAAATATAAACGCGAGTTAAATTTTTTGTTAAATACTATTTTCCCTGAGGATATTAAGTTAGGAACTCCAGGGCTAGCCAATCTAAATTTTTTTGATTATATAAAAAAATATAACAAAGTTGACACAGCTTTTAATCTCTTAGAGGTGTCTCAATTGTTTGCTCAAGAAGAATTTTCAAAGGATCTAAGTGAGCTAGATTCTAATGAATTAAATCAATTGTTCAAAATAACTAAAAGAAAGGAATTTAAGCTATTTAATGATTTTACAGTTTTATGCACTGAATGCTTTTATAATAGTCCCAAAATCAGGGAAAAATTACAAATACCTCTAGTAGCACCTTTTCCTGATGGAAATAATGTTGATGATATTGACTTTACAATGCTAGAAAAGGTCTATTTAAAAGGAAAAATTTTTAGAGAAGTAAAATGATGTTAAAAGGCAAAACTTCTGTAATAACAGGTTGTAATAGAGGTATCGGTTTAAGCACCCTTAAAAATTTTGCTAAAAATGGCTCAGATATTTTTGCATGTTGCAGAAAGATTTCCGATGAATTTGCTAATGAAATTGAGAAATTATCTTCAGAAAATGAAGTAAAAATAAGTTTAATTGATTTTGACCTTCAAGATGAAAGATTGATCACTGAGGCTGCAAAAAGAATCCTCAACGAAACTAACAAAGTCGATGTTATTGTCAATAATGCAGGGATGGCGCAAGGGGGATTATTCCAGATGACAAAAAAAACAGCCTTAAATGAGGTTTTTGAAGTAAATTTCTTTAGTCAACTAAGTTTTACCCAAGCCCTAGTTAGAAACATGATTAAACATAAACAGGGATCAATTATAAATATCGGATCTACTGCAGGGCTTATTGGAGACAAAGGGACTGTAGCTTATGGGTCCAGCAAAGCTGCCTTAATGTATGCTTCAAGAGTACTAGCAAATGAGGTAGGTGCTTTCAATATCAGAGTAAATTCTGTAGCACCAGGGATTACCTTAACAGATATGGCAAATCAACTTGATGAAAAGTCAACAGAAAAAGCTTTATCTTCGATACCGCTTAAAAGATTTGCAGAACCTCATGAAATTGCAAATGTAATTACATTCTTGGCTTCAGACTTATCGTCATATTTAACTGGACAAATCATCAGGGTAGATGGAGGGTTTGTATGAAATCATTTAATAAATCATTATTAAAAAGAAAAGCTCTATCAATGAGAAAAACCATGATAAAAATGGGTTTTAATTGCGGAACCAGTGCACATTTTGGTGGGGGGCTTTCAATGGTTGAAATTCTAACTGTTCTTTATGGATCAATACTTAGTTTTAAGAAAAATGATACCCGATGGAAAAATCGTGACAGATTTATTCTTAGTAAGGGTCACGGTGTTCTTGGGTTTTATGGAGCCTTGTATACATTCGGTTTGATTGGAAAATCAGAAATTGAAAGCTTTCAACAAAATGAGAGTGAGTTTATAGCGCACCCAATTATGGATCTAGATTTTGGAATTGAATCTTCAAATGGAAGTCTAGGTCATGGATTATCTCTAGGAATAGGTATTGCAATGGCTGCGCGAATGAGGAATCAAACTCATAGAACTTTTGTTATGCTTGGTGACGGTGAATGCAATGAAGGATCTGTCTGGGAGGCAGTTATGTGTGCCTCACACTATAAGCTCAATAACTTGGTAGCAATTGTTGACAGAAATTCCATGCAAAATGATGGCGAAAGCAAAGATGTTCTTCAGTTTAATTCAATTGAGGACTCTTGGAAGTCATTTGGTTGGGATGTTAAATCAATTGATGGCCACAATCTAAGATCACTTTACAATGCACTTAAGCCCTCAAAGAAATTAAATAAGCCTAGAGTAATTATTGCAAATACTGTTAAGGGTAAGGGAATTTCTTTTATGGAGAATGTTCCGTCATGGCACCATGGCAAACTTACAAAGCAAACATTTACAGAGGCCATGAAGGAACTCAATAATGCCTGAGATATCAAGCTCAAAAGCAAATCTATGGTCTAAACTTGGATCAAGAGCTACATATGGACAAGCTATTTCTATGTTAGCAGAGGAGGATCAAGATATGCTTGCTATGTCAGCTGATCTTGGTAATTCATCTGGTCTCGCACCTTTCATAAGAAAATTTCCAGATAGATTTGTTAATGTAGGTATTGCTGAACAAAACATGATAGGTGTTGCATCCGGTCTTGCCAAAGAGGGCTATAAACCTTTTGTTAGTTCTTTTGCACCGTTCTTATCCATGAGAGCTAGTGAGCAGATTCGTATGGAAATGGGATACATGCAATTTAATGTTAATGTAGTTGCTTTGGGGAGTGGTTTGGCTATGGGATTTCTTGGAAATTCTCATTTTGGTCTTGAGGACGTTTCTATCATGCGATCTATTCCAAACTTAACTATCATTTCACCTGCAGACTGCTCAGAAATAGTCAAAACGGTTTTTGCTTGTGCACAGTATACTGGACCAACCTATATAAGACTAACAGGTGCAGTTGGAAATCCGCCTGTTTACTTTGATGATTATAAATTTCAAATAGGAAAATCTATTAAGCTAAAAAAAGGAGAGGACCTATCAATAATTGCAAGCGGGTCGATGGTATATCATTCCATTGAGGCTGCAAAAATCTTGAATGAAAGAGGAATAAGTGCAGAAGTTATAAATATGCATACAATTAAGCCGCTAGATCAAAAATCATTAAAGCAAGTATTTAAGTCAAAAAAACTTATTGTCACAGTCGAAGAACATACTATTGTAGGTGGGCTTGGTTCATCTGTTTTAGAGTTTAAAAATTCAATTGGCTCAAATACGCCACAACTAATTTTGGGTCTCAATGATAATTTTGGTAAAACCGCAGAATATAATCATCTTCTCAAATTACATGGTTTAACAGGAAAACCAATAGCTCAAAAAATTGAAAGATACTTCAAGAAAATTTCTCAATCCTAGGCATTATGAAATTAAATACTTGGCCAAACTTTACATCAAAAGAAGCCGATGCTGTTAAGAAGATTCTATTATCAAATAAAGTAAATTATTTGTTTGGTGATGAAGGAAAGAAGTTTGAAGATAATTTTTCAAAATTTTGTAATGTTAAGCATTCTCTTGCTGTTGCAAATGGAACGCTTGCACTAGATCTTTGCTTGAGATCTATTCAAATAAATCAGGGCGATGAGGTTATCGTTACTGGCCGAACATTTATAGCCTCAGCATCTTCTATATCAATACTTGGAGGAACTCCAGTTTTTGTTGATGTCGATCCAAACTCACAAAATATAGATGTTAATCTAATTTCTAAGGCTATCTCGAAGAAAACAAAGGCAATCATTTGTGTTCATTTTGCTGGATACCCTTGTAACATGCCTAAGATTCTTGAAATAGCAAAGCAAAAAAATTTATTTGTTATAGAAGATTGCGCCCAAGCTCATGGAGCTATGATAGGTAATAAAAGTGTAGGATCTTTCGGAGACATTAATGCATGGTCATTTTGTAACGACAAGATAATGACTACAGGTGGTGAGGGTGGGATGATAACAACAAATTCAAGTAAGCTTTATAAGTCAGCATGTGCTTTTAATAACCATGGAAAAAATTTTAAA
>MDSZ01183920.1_pt1 | contig 12424 bp, 13 predicted proteins | sample 811201 | NCBI WGS metagenome assembly MDSZ01 (sample SAMN05326647, study PRJNA326480) | marine metagenome | isolation source: seawater | place: Indian Ocean: North | collected 2010
AGAGTATATATCGAGCAATCTCTCCAGTCTTTCAGATCTGGATTCTCGTCGGCTAAAACTTTGTCAACTCTCTCTCGTTTTAATGGGGTGGTGTCATGGATGGTGTATAGAATATTGCAGGCAAAGCCAGAGTACGTAGCCGCAACTTCAGCTAGAAAGCTATGCGGCATAACTGTGCCGAGAGGCACAAAAGCAAAAGAGTGCGTTATAAAACATGTTGTTGACAATGTGCCTTCTGTTTCTATAACTTATACTAAGCACGGAAACGTGAAGCCTGATTGTTACGATAAGGCAGATAGTTGGGTTGTCGCCCAAGCTGGCTGGTATTTGTGGAAAGAGAAAAAAAATTAAAAATTCTAAAGAACACTCTAGGAGGCTATTATTCTAATAGCTCAGAAGTCTTATTCCATTGTCCCAAGTGTGAACATCACAAGCAAAAACTATCAGTCAACTTAGACAAGAATGTTTTTAAATGTTGGGTTTGTGATTGGTCGGGTAGGGATATATATAGAATCGTAAGAAGGTACGGCTCCTCAGCAGACAAAAGCAAGTGGAAGAGCCTTTTTCAAGAAATGGACGTCAGGGACTTTTCTGAGAAGATGTTTGGCAAACCCGACCCAGTGCCGCCGCAAGAGATTGACCTGCCTCAAGCTTTTGTTTCTCTAGTAAACAAAAATTTACCCTCCACAGCACAAAAACCTTTAAATTATCTACAGTCGCGCGGGATAGACAAAACAGACATCGTTAGATGGAAGCTGGGGTATTGTTCGCAGGGTAGATACGCAGGTCGCGTGATATTACCTTCTTTTGGTTTGCAAGGACGCCCAAACTATTTTGTAGCGCGATCTTATGATGGCGATTGGAAAAAGTATATGAATCCTCCCTGCTCGAAGAGCGTTATTTTTAACGATCTCTATTTGGACTTTGAGGAAGACATGATTATTGTGGAGGGAGTTTTTGACGCTATTAAAGCAGGAGAGAATTCAGTTCCTCTCCTGGGGTCTACGCTAGTGGAGACCCACCCCCTCTTCGAAAAAATTGTAGAAAATGACACGCCCATATATTTAGCCTTAGATCCCGACGCAGAGAAGAAAACATCCAAATTGATTAGTTTGTTTTTGAAGTATGATATAGAAGTTTATAGTGTTGATGTATCTCCCTACGAAGACGTTGGTCAAATGTCTAAAGAAGAGTTTTTAGAAAGAAAACAAAGGGCTGTGTTTTTAAATTCTCACAACTATTTAGTTAGTAGAATAGCGGGGATTTAATATGCGAACACCTTTCGAAAGATTTGAAGCATTATTACAAAACATGGCTGATCAAGTTGGAGAAGAGGCAGTTTTAGCCGGGGTCAAGCACGTGAGGGATAATGCTGATCCTGAGTTTTTAAAACGCGCCAAAAAAGCCCTTAAAACAGACGGCTTGTTTGAAAATACAATATTGGAATCCATAGGAATGCCAGTTTTAGTAAAAGAGAACATAGCTAAAAAAGCCTTAAATGTTTTGTTTCCCACTGAGATGGATGTTGAGATCACTGATCCGCTTCCATTGCCTGTTGAAAGTAGTGAGTTGTCTGATTTACTTAAGAGCACTAATCGGATGCTCCAAGCACTAACAAGTACTTTGGTTGATAACTTTGATCAACTAGATCTAAGTGTTGATGATTTAATTGCTGTAACCGCAGGAACTAGTCGCGCTGATGTAGAAGCTGCTCAGGCAGCTGGCCACGATGTTACAGATACCAAAGGTCGCACTGCATCATCAAGAAGCGAAGAGCAGCCAATAAGGAAATAAAAATGAAATTATCTAAAGAGAGACTACGAGAGATTATTAAAGAAGAAGTGGAGGCAATGTCTGTAGACCCAGAAGGCTCTATGGGAAAAAGTCAAATGCTTAAATCAAAAGAATATGCGGAGAAGATAACTTCAGTTCTTGACGACAGCACTCAGCTTCCAGCTTGGGTGCAATCTAAATTGACGATTGCATCAAAGAATCTTGCAGATGTTTGGCATTATATTGATGGCCAAATGAGAGATCCAGATAATCAAGAATAAGCTTTACCTCCTTGAAAATGTTTTTATAGTCTTTATTAACCCAAGGAGTATTTATGAAGTTTGCACACATAGCAGACACGCATATTCGTAATTTAAAATATCATAATGAATATAGAGAGGTTTTTCAAAAGCTCTATAAATCATTGCGCGAAAACGAAGTTGACTTTATCGTACATTGTGGCGACATCGCCCACACAAAGACTCAGATAAGTCCTGAGTTCGTAGAAATGTGCTCTGACTTCCTCAGAAACTTAGCTGATATAGCACCAACTTATGTAATTCTAGGAAATCACGACGGCAATTTAAGAAATTCAGGACGCCAAGACGCCCTATCTCCTATTATTTCTGCTTTAAATCATGACAAGCTTTTCTTGTTAAAAAACAGTGGAGAGACTGTCATTGATGATAGTTTCACTTTAAACGTGTTGTCTGTATTTGATAGAGACAATTGGATCCCTCCTTCTGATAAAGATAAAATCAATATTGCACTTTATCACGGCTCTATAAGTGGAGTTAAAACTGACATTGGTTGGGTTATGGAGAGCGGAGAGAACAATATAGATATTTTTAATAATTTTGATTATTCGTTTTTGGGAGATATTCACAAAACAAATCAAATTCTTGACAAAGAAGGAAAAATTAGATATCCTGGATCCACAGTTCAACAGAACCACGGAGAAACAAACGACAAGGGGTATTTGCTGTGGGATATTCAATCTAAAGACAGCTTTACTTGTCAACACTTTGCTATTGAAAATCCTAAGCCATTTTTAACGATAAAGCTTACACCAAAAGGAAGGCTCCCAAACAAGCTAAATGTACCAACTTCCTCTAGAATGCGACTAACCTCTGAGAACAACCTTCCCCTAGATGTTGTTAGAAAAGCAATTGACGCTGCAAAGATTAGATACAGCCCAGAGTCAGTAACATATTTAAGTAGAGCCGCCGGCGAAAGAGCAAATATAGAAGAAAGCACTAACAGGCTTAAGAAAGGGGACCTAAGGGACATTGCAATACAAGAGGGCTTAATTAAAGAATTTCTCGAAGACTACCAGCCTAGCGACGACACAACAAAGAAAATTTTTGATCTAAATAAAAAATATAACTCTCTTGCTGAACAAGAAGAAGAGGTGCACAGGAACATTAATTGGCGCCTTACCAAGTTAGAGTGGGATAACCTTTTCAACTACGGAGAAGGAAATCAAATAGATTTTGAAAATTTAAATGGAATAACAGGAATTTTAGGTAAAAATTTCTCTGGAAAATCTAGCATTATTGATAGCTTGTTGTATACATTATACAACACAACTTCAAAAAATAATCGCAAGAATCTTAACTTGATTAACCAAAACAAGGATTCTTGTCGCGGATACGTAGAGATAACCGTTGGGACAAGAAAATACACTATTGAGAGGACCAGCCAGAAATACACGAAAAGACTTAAGGGTAAAGAGACTCTTGAAGCTAAAACAGACGTGGAGTTTATGGTAACAGATATGTCAACATCCATTGAAGAGTCTCTTAACGGCGTGTCCAGAATTGAAACAGATAAAAACATAAGAAAAGTTTTTGGAACAATCGAAGACTTCTTTATGACCTCAATGGCCAGTCAGCTAGATTCCTTGGCTTATCTAAATGAAGGTTCAACAAAAAGAAAAGAGATATTAGGAAAGTTTTTAGATCTAGAGCTTTTTGATAAAAAGTTTAAAATGGCGAAGGACGATACAGCAGAGCTTACTGCAGCGCTTCGAAGGCTCTCCGGTAGAGATTTTGATTCTGAAATATCAGAAGCGCGGACTGAGTTGGCAAGAACAACAACGGAGCTATCCGTCAAAGAGCGTGAAATTGACTTGGTGAAGCTTGAATTAGAGCAGGCAGATAAAAGCATAGCCGACCTCCAGGCGCAGATTGTATCTCTCCCCAAGGAAGTGATTGATATTAAAAATATCAAAAATCAGCTGAAAGAGTGCGAAGAGAACATGTCTTTTTTAGAGACTTCTAATCAAAGAAAGCAAGAAAATCTTGAAAAAGAGAAGCAGTTTCTAACGAAGATAGAAAATTTTGTGCAAAATTTTGATATTGAGATGTTCAATGACAAGAGAAAACTTTATGAAGAGTACAAGACCAGGCTTGAAGAAATTGAACTAGAAATATCTCAATATGAAGAGGAGAGGAAGTCTAATAATAAAAAAATAGAATTATTAAAAAAAGTTCCTTGTTCTTATGATCTCAAAGAGAGGTGCTTGTTTGTAAAAGATGCTCATCTTGCTGTAAAAGACACTAGCCGTGTGAAGATTGGTGTAAACCAGCTATCCTTAAACAAAGGTACTTTACAGAAAAAAATAGATGATTTAAATCCTGATCAGATTAGTCAATACATTGAAAAATATCAACTTATTTTAGACAAAAAAGCGAACCATCATGCGGCGGTTGTAGAGCTAGAGCTTTCTATAGAGAAGAACAAGACAAGGCTTTTTCAACTTGAGCATTCTTATTCTGAGATGAAAGAAAAAGAAGAGGTGTATGAGCAAAATAGAGAGCTAATAGAGAATTTTGAAACACTTCTTGAAAAAGAGTCTGAATTAGCTAAATCTAAGAAGGCTCTTGAAAAAGAACTCTCTCTGATGAAGGAGGATCTTCTTAATCTTTATAAGTCTAGTGGAAGCTTAGAGCAGAAATTTAATGAACTAACGGAACAAAAAAATGATTTTTGCGATCTAGAAAATCAGCATGCTGTTACAGATTTATACATGAGGTGTATGCACCCTAATGGAATTTCTTACGATGTTATTAAAAAACAACTGCCTATAATCAACTCAGAGATCTCCAAGATACTAGCAAACATAGTTGATTTCGAGGTGTTTTTTGAAAACGATGAGCAAAAATTAGACATTCTTATTAAACACCCAAAGCATGGTCCTCGTCCAATCGAAATGGGTTCAGGAGCAGAAAAGACCATAGCTGCCATGGCAATAAGGTTGGCTCTATTGAACGTGTCTACCTTGCCAAAAGGCGATATGTTCGTTTTGGATGAGCCAGGCACAGCGCTGGATGCCGACAATATGGAGGGGTTCATAAGAATTTTAGATATGATCAAAGCTCAGTTTAAGACTGTGTTGCTTATATCACACTTGGACAGCCTGAAAGATGTTGTTGATCAGCAGCTATTGATTGAAAAGCGCAATGAGATGGCATTTATTAGCGAATAAAATATAAAATACTATTTATTTAAAAGGAGTTTTAACAATGGCTAAAGTTAGAGCATTTTTAGATAAGTACGTAGAAAAGTTTATTTCTAGAAAATTTTTAGCGTGGTTAACCGCCACCTATCTTGTCGCGACTCACGCTTTGACGAGTGAAGACTGGGTTGCAGTTACATTAACTTATATTGGCGCCGAGGCTCTCGTCGACCTTGCAGTGCGTTGGAAGCACGGGGGGAGTTCTGATCCTCGCCTTCCCTAGGAGGTGGTGAAAATGAACGTTATTTTCTTAAAAAAAGTCTGGTCATGGATAAAAAATCATTGGTATCTGCCTTTGATTTTTGTCGTTGTGGCTTTGTTTTTTTTGTTGCGTCGTAGTCCAAATCAATATCTTTTAGATTTAATTCAAAAACAGAGAGAGAATTACAAAAAAGAGATTGAAATAATAAAAGACGCGTCGGAGCAAGAAAAGAAAAAGAAGGAAAATATAAAAGAAAAGCATAAAAATACTATAAAAAATATTGAAAATGAGTATAATGTAGAACTAGAAAACTTAGAAGAGAAGAAAAAAGAAGAAATTTCTGAAATGATTAAAAAGCACGAAGAAGACCCTGAGGCTCTAGCTAGAGAAGTGGCTAAAATACTAAGTTCTGAATATCTTAAAACTGAATGGGAGAAGAAAAATTAAATGTTTAAAACTTTTTTAATTTTGTTTATCTCTGCGCTGATGATTTTCATGCCCATGCATGCTATGGCCACCGAACTAGAGGGTACGGTGACGAGCTTAAAAGCAGGGCAGAAAGCACCATATGCCGGCATTTTGTTAGATTCGATTGCCGCTTCAAAAATGATTGTTGAGCAAAAATACCTCAGAGCTGAAATAGAGCTTGAACTAACAAAGAAATTTCAACAAGATCTAGCTTCAAAAAGACTTGCTTATGACTTACTAAAAGTTGAATATGATACTTTAAAAAATGTCTATGAGCAAACAACCCTCATTAAAGAAAAGCAGATAAGTCAACTACAGAATAGTCTAAGAGAAGAAGCTAGCTCAAGTAAGTCCAACTGGGCTCTTTTTGGAGGTGTTGTTGTCGGCATCGCGTTGTCCATCGCGGTGTTCTATGCTAGTGTAGAAATTGCAAAGTAATGAAGAAAGATTTAAATTATATTGCTGCCTTGGAAAAGGCCATTGCAAAAAAATATGGAGATTTAGCAATACAAAATCCTGCTAAATTTTGGTCTGAGGAAAAGGAGCAGCAATATATTGAACAACTGCAAGAATTTGTTAAAAAACAACAAAAATATGAACATGAGACCAGACCAGAAAATGTTGACGGAGTTTTAATAACTCGTAAACTAATTAAAGAAGGGACAAAATTAAATTGTCCTGTTTGTAGTAAGAAAATAAAAACAATAAATGATGATGTTTACATGATAAAATATGAATGTTGCGAACTTTGTTACGTAAAATATGTTGAAGCCAATCTAGAAAGATGGCTAAACGGTTGGAGGCCAAAAAATGTCACAAAAAGTGGTTGATGTATTAAAAGGGATTTCTCAAGCAGCGAGTCATATGTATGACGGAGCGCTCGACGAAGAGGGTGAGCCAATTAAAATAGGCCTCAAGAGAGAGGAAGGCAATCCTTTACTAGATAAAAGAACAATTGATGGAGCCAAGGTTCGAGTCAATGGAAAAACTTTGATAGTTTCTTATCATTCTGAGTTGCTGCTAAAAGATGTATACGGTGGTAAACTAGAACAAGAAGTAGAAGCAGCTATTGAAAGCGTTGTTGGATTTCTAAAAAAGAAATATCGTAAAATAACTGGGAATACCCTTTCTTTGAAGGCGAAGGGCGAGTGTAATTCTGTTGTTCAGAAGACCAGTGCGATTAGAGTTTTTGTTGTGGGTACAAAAGAATATGAAATTTCAAACCTTACTGATGTGGAGGATTCTAGAGGCGGATCCGAGGATAGTCTAGAGAAGACGTTTAAAGATTTTCTTAACAACTCTTCAGATAAAAAAGCTCCGAATGACAAGCGAAAAGCTGAATCGTAAAAATGTCTTTTTCTTTGACAAAAGAACAGATAGTAAAAGAAATCGTTAAATGTGGAAAGGATCCTTCTTATTTTATTAATAATTACGCAAAGATATCACACCCAATAGAGGGTTTAATACCCTTTAAGATGTATGATTTCCAATCTAATTTAATAAATGATTTTAACGATAATCGTTTTACCGTTATATTAAAAGCACGCCAGCTGGGTATTTCTACTATAACTGCGGCTTACGTGTCTTGGCTTATGATGTTCCACAGAGACAAAAATGTCTTGGTTATAGCAACAAAGTTTGGCACTGCGGCTAATCTTGTTAAGAAGGTGAAAGCAATACACAGGCACCTACCTTCTTGGCTGAAGATAGCAGAAATATCTATTGATAATCGAACATCTTTCGAGCTTTCAAACGGCTCTCAAATAAAGGCTTCGTCAACATCGTCGGATGCAGGCCGTTCTGAAGCTCTTTCTTTATTGGTTATTGATGAGGCTGCACATGTCGAGGGCTTGGACGAGCTTTGGACCGGTCTTTATCCGACACTATCAACAGGTGGCCGATGTATTGCGCTTTCTACACCGAATGGCGTGGGAAACTGGTTTCATAAAACTTGTGTTGACGCTCAAGACTCTAATAACGATTTCTTCATGATTAATTTACCATGGCATGTGCACCCAGACCGCGACCAGGAGTGGTTTGAGAAAGAAACAAAAAACATGTCCCGCCGGCAGATAGCTCAGGAGCTAGAATGCAATTTTAACATGTCTGGAGAGACAGTTTTCCATCCGGACGACATGGTAGAAATAGAAAAAATACTTTGTGAGCCAAAATATAAGACAGGTTTTGATAGAAACCTTTGGATTTGGGAGGAATATCAGCCAGGATCAACGTATGTTTTGTCAGCAGACGTCGCTCGCGGCGACGGCCAGGATTACTCTACGTTCATGATATTTAAAGTAGAGGCTGATGAAATTGTTGCTGAATATAAAGGCAAAGCAACGCCAGATATATTTGCTGACATGCTAAAAGAAGTTGGTAAAGAGTTCGGAACTTGCATGGTTGTAGTAGAGAACAATTCAGTTGGCTGGACAGTCTTAAATAAGCTTGAAGAGGTTGGATATCCTAATCTATATTATTCTAGGAAGTCAACTCATGAGTTTGTTGAGCAGCTTTACGCCGAGTCCGCGAGATCTGGAGTTGTGCCTGGCTTTTCCACAACTCAGAAGACAAGACCTCTTGTAGTCGCTAAATTTGAAGAGTTTGTCAGAAATAAACTAATTAAAATAAAGTCTAAAAGACTGTATAATGAGATGAAAACGTTTATATGGCATAATGGAAAACCACAGGCGATGAAAAAACATAATGATGATTTAATTATGGCTTGCGCTATAGGATGCTGGGTTAAAGACACAGCATACGCTACTAATCAAAGAGATTTGGATTATAAAAAAGCATTTTTATCTTCAATGGCTTCATCAAACAGGCAGCTAAATACATCTATTCCCGGCATGATATCTCACGAGCCAATTGCTGCAAAGAACAAACTTAAAACAATTGAAAAAAAGTACAAAGATTTTATCTGGCTACTAAAAGGTTAAAATATGGCGCCCCCTAAAAAGAAAAATAATAGAAACCCAGTTAACCCTCTTTATAAGCAACTAACTAAGCTGCTCTCCGGACCTTTAAGAAAATATCGAAGGCAAGACGCTCGACAGTTAAAAAGGAGACAGCTAGACAAGTATAAAACTAGGTTTAATTCTGCTTCAGGCCAAGAGTTTAAACTATCAACATACGGAGACATTTATGGCGCGCTTCAATCTGACTATTATGCAAACCAGAACAGGCTAGATAGATACGTTGATTTTGATCAAATGGAATACACTCCAGAAATAGCATCATCAATGGATATATATGCTGATGAAATGACAACTTCTTCAGTTTATCGGCCTATCGTAAACATAATGTGCAATAACCAAGAAATAAAAAATGTCTTGGAGACGCTATACTATAACGTGCTGAATATAGAATTCAATCTATACGGATGGTCGAGATCAATGTGCAAGTATGGAGATTTTTTCTTATACTTAGACATAGAGGAGGACGAGGGAGTAAAGAATGCCATAGGGCTACCGGTTAATGAGGTTGAGAGAATTGAGGGAGAAGATAAAAACAATCCAAATTATGTTCAATACCAGTGGAATACCGCAGGCATGACTCTAGAGAATTGGCAAGTCGCTCATTTTAGAGTACTAGGTAACGACAAGTTTACTCCTTATGGTACTTCTATTCTAGAGCCCGCGCGCAGAATTTGGAGACAATTGACACTGCTAGAAGATGCAGTGATGGCGTACAGAATTGTAAGATCCCCAGAGCGTAGGCTTTTTAAGATTGATGTCGGGAATATACCGCCTAATGAGATTGAGCAGTATATGGAAAAAGTCATGACACAGATGAAAAGAAATCAAATTGTTGATGTCAACAGTGGCAGGGTTGATCTTAGGTATAACCCTCTGAGCATAGAAGAGGATTACTTCATACCAGTTCGTGGTAATCAGTCTGGCACTGAAATAACGTCAATTCCAGGTGGAAAGTATACTGGTGATATCGATGATGTCAAATATTTAAGAGACAAGCTATTTTCTGCCTTAAAAGTTCCCATGTCTTATCTGTCTCGCGGCGACGGCGCAGATGAAGACAAAGAAACTTTAGCACAAAAAGATATTAGATTCGCCAGAACAATCCAAAGGTTGCAAAGATCAGTTACCTCCGAGCTAGAGAAGGTTGGAGTTATACACTTATTCACACTAGGGTACAGGGGAAATGACTTGCTTTCTTTCAAGCTAGCCCTTAACAATCCCTCAAAGATAGCGGAATTGCAAGAGTTAGAGCACTGGCAGAAGAGATTTGAAGCAGCAGATGGAGCCTCGCAAGGCTATTTCAGTCGACGTTGGGTTTCAAAAAATATATTAAATATTAGTGAAGAAGAATTCCAAAGAATGCAAGTTGAGGCATTTTATGATAGAAAGCATGATTTTGCTCTTGAGCAAGTTGGCGAAGCAGCTCAGGCAGAGGGTGGCCCCGGCGGCGGAGGATTACCGGGCGGAGAATTTGGTCCTGAGGGCCCAGAACCGGCCGGTGATGAGCCAGACACGCCTGAAGCCGAAGGCGCCGAGGAGACTCCGGAGGAAGCAGGTCCACTCCTGGCGACCCCAGGAGGAGAGGCTGAAACACCTGCAGCCGAGCCGCCGGGTAAAAGAGACTTCAAAGATAAGTTTGGCCAAAAGTATACGACGACCGCTGCTTCAAAAGGAAAGCTATATAAAGAAAAACTAACCGATAGAAGAAAAGCTGGCGCCCGCCGGCGCAGCCAGAGCGCTCAAGGTGGTATGTATGGTGTAGGCTCTTCTACGAAAATTATGCCTGGTAAAAAAGATATAGATTCACTTTACGAAGAAATACAACCTAATTACTACGATGAGCAGGAAGCTAAAATTTTTAAAGAAAACGTGGAAATAAAAAATTTGATAGAGTCTTTGGAGAAGTCAACAAATGAAGTTTAATCACAATAAAAAAAGAAATACCGCTTTTATTTATGAAATCTTAATCAGTCAGCTTTCTAGGGCTTCAATGTACAAAGACGAAAACAAAAGACAAAGCACAATGTCTATCATGAAAGAGTTCTATTCTAAGGGCAAATTATTAAAAAGCGAGCTAGAGATATATAATTCTCTCGATTCCATAGCTGACCTACCTAAAGAAACACGAGAAAAGGTGCTTCACGAAGCTAAAAGACAGTTTGCTTCTCTGAACAGAAAGCAAATTTTTAATGAACAAACGCGCCTTATAAATAAGATAAATAAAACACTGGGGAAAGAGGCGTGGAACGATTATATCGCATCTTATAAAAAATACGCTACGATCAATCAAGTACTTTCTGTGGCCGGAGGCCCTAAAAAACAAGTCTTGGCTGAAGAGAGGCTATTGGAAAGCTTGCTTACAAAGCAAGAAAAAAAGTCTTTTCCTAAAGTTAACAATTTGGCAGTAAAAACTTTTATTGAAAAATTTAATTTAGAATATGGCGAAAAGTTAAACGAAAATCAGAAAGATTTTCTAAAAAAATATATTATGTCGTACCTTGATGATGGTCTAGAATTTAAAGTTTTTCTATATGAAGAGGTCGATCGACTTAAGTCCTCTCTGACTAAATTTGCGCAAGTTGCAGCCGAAGGCCAAAAAAATAAAATTAACAAAATTTTAAAAAAAATCTCTGTCTATAATCAGAGAAAGATAGACAAGTCATTAATTTTTGAAGTTATGCAAATACAGGCGCTCACGAGGGAATTAAAAGATGGCGATAGTAATTAAGATAAAGAGCGAGCCTGAAGTAGAAAAAATCCTTCTTAAGGCTAGAAAATCTATTGATGGGAACATTATAATTTCCGATCACCCTGAAATAGATATTTTAGTTATAACCGGCCAAAACAAATTAGTGGCCTTGCCAAAAGAACAACTTGACGATGAGGTATACGATTCGCAAAAGAGGTTGTTTGATTTTCTAATTCTGAAAGGTGTTATACAGTACGACACTGTGCAAGCAGGAAACTTGTTCATGTCACAAGAAGGTAAAATACCACAAGCCAAAGAGGGTGACGGCATTCAATATCTTCTTTATGCTTTGCATCAATTTATTGACAAAGAGTTGCCTTTTTATTCAAATCAAAAAGATTATGAGAAGCAGATGGAGAAAAACCTACTCGATCCGGAGCCTGATGAATACACAGAGTTTGATCCGGATCTACATGATAGTGAAAAGGGTACTCTCTCTCCTGGTCGATTCGGACAATATGGCATACATAAGATATATCGTTTATAGGTGAACTTTGGAACTAATTTATTTTATTTTATGTGCTTATGGCTTGACGTATATACTAGTATACGGCTCTATTTTTAACTCAATAAGGCCAAGTGAGGGCTTTTTTGGACAGTTATTGCATTGTCCCCTGTGCACAGGTTTCTGGGTTGGTGTTTTTTTGTGGAGCATCAATCATTATACGGAACTATTTACGTTTGAGTACAATTTAATTAATCCACTCTTATTAGGGTGGTTGTCAGCAGGAACG
>MDSZ01225019.1_pt1 | contig 12424 bp, 23 predicted proteins | sample 811201 | NCBI WGS metagenome assembly MDSZ01 (sample SAMN05326647, study PRJNA326480) | marine metagenome | isolation source: seawater | place: Indian Ocean: North | collected 2010
ATCCGTGTTCATTGGCTGAGTCAATATTCATACTGTAGATACGCCCAGTTTCCAGACGTTCGCGAGCAAAGATTTCTGCCAGCTTTCGTGCGGGAACTTTCTTCTTAAACTTTAAAGATGTTGCTCTTTCATATTTAAGATATAGCTCTTCAAACTTCTCGTTGTTACCAAACGCCTCATACAAACCCTTTGCTTCGTTGGGGCTGAACAGGGTAATATCTTCGTTAGCAATTAAACGATCATAGAATAGCTTACAAAACTGAATACTGTAATCTAATTTACGCACTCTGTTGTCGTCTGTACCGGCATTGTTTTTAAGAACCATAATGTCCTCAATCTCATAATGCCAGAATGGTACATGCACCGTAGCAGAGCCTCCACGAAGCCCATTCTGAGACGTTGATTTGACTGCCGACTCAAAGTTCTTTAAATATGGAATGAGTCCTGTGTGGATGACTTCGCCGCCTCTGATGGGTGAGTTGATTGGTCGCATACGTCCGATGTTGAGTCCAATTCCTGCTCGTCTGGCGGTGTATTTTCCAACAGCATGTATGCTGGAAAAAATAGCATCAAGGTTATCATCAATATCAACCAAAACACATGATGCAAACTGGCGTATATTAGTCCTAACACCAGCCATGATAGGAGTAGGTAGGTTAATTTGGAACGTTGAATAACAGTCATATGCCTTCTTTACTTCGTTAATATCATCGAATAAACACATGGCAATAGCCATATAAGCAAACTGTGGAGTCTCATAAATGTGTCCTGTGCTTCTATTTTTCACCAAGTATTTATCAATCAACTGTTGTAGACCGGCATATGTAAACATATCATCACGACTATGATTGATGTATTTACCTAGAGCGTCGATCTGTTCCTCATTCCACTTTTTCTCTATTTGTGGATCATAAACTCCATTATCTATGTTCCTACGCATGAACATTAGAAAGTCAGTTGGTTGATCCCCATAACCCCAAACTTCTTTTCTGAGTTGCATATTAAGAAGTCTAGCAGCAACATATTGGTAGTTCGGGGATGATGTTGATATTAGGTCGTTAGCCGATTTGATAAGAATCTTATGAATTTCTGAGCTACTGATCCCATCATATAGGGACAGGTTTGCGTTCATTTCAACGTCAGACAATGATACGCCATTAATACCTTTGACAGCCCAGCTTACAACTTTATGGATCTTTTCAACAGAGAAATCTTCTTTTGATCCATCTCTTTTTGTAACCTGCATCTAGTTATTCCTTGTATTATACAAAAGTTGTCGATTTCTTTGGGTAGTTCACTCTATTATAGTCTACGAAACCGAAATTGTCAAGCGGTAAATATAAAAAAACCCACAATATCAGCAGTCAAGAGATACCGTGGGTTTGGTTTAGTCTTTTTGTTTTATGCTTAATTCTACTCCATCACCAATGTCAATGATTAGATAATTTTCACCGTTACGTTTGGTGAATTTTATTTTATCCATGATTCTTTTTGCTTTGTCAATATCGGTTTTTTCAATACCATATTTTTTGAGAACGCTTTCTAGGATACCATCAATTAAACTCATTGATTGGCACTCCAAGCGATTGCTTCTAAGATTTCTACCAAATCTTTTCTTTTGTCAGGTGTCAAGGCTTGATTATCTAAACCTATAGTGTTTTGAACAGCACTTTCTACGGCATCTCCAAGACCATCGTATTTACCTGCAAACTTTGTATTAAAATGTAAAAGCCCAGACATAAGATTAAAGTTAGAAAATGTCTCAGTTGTTTTAATTACTTGTGAATCATCTTCAACCACATCTGCTACTTCTAAAAAATAACAAGAAACTAATTTGGCATCTTCTTTAGAGAAATCTATTTCACTAATTGGTCTTACTAACTCTTTATTTTCTAATGAAGGTTCAGTAATTTTTACTTCCGGTTCATTAACAACTTCTACATTATCTTTAAACCAACCAATTGTTGACTCACCAAATAATCCTACGACAACTAGAATAAACGCTAGTCCAATTCTTAAATTGTTGCTCATACTTCCTCCTCCTTTGGGGTAGAAATTACGAAAAGGGGAAAGATCTTTCTTAATTCTCTTGAAGCATCATGCATATCTTGCGATTCACAACACTGTAAAAGATGATCCCAACACTCAACAACATCAACCAACCCATCGCAAGTATCTTCCGTGTCTTGTTCTGGTGGTTCTGGTACAGGTTCAGGTTGTTTACTTTGTGGAATAAAACCCTTAGCCTTTTCCCAAAAGATCGGTGCAACAAGGATACCCGCCAAACCAATCATTACCCACTGAAACATAGTCATTAGTTTCCTCCGATTTCTCTTAAAATATTATTTAATTCTTTTTCCGATAAATTTTTACCAACATCTATGAAAGCACCGTACATCGTCTTTCTACGATTACCGGACTTCACTTTTTTTCTTATCTCTCTCTTCAAAAACAACTTAAACAACCAAGACGGGTTGCGAAGTTCCCCTTGAATTTTTTCAGCACTTCTACAATTCCACCACAATCTAACAAGATTTATAATAATACTTATAATCAGTGTTACAGTTGCGGGGTCAATTCCAAAGTTTTGATCTTTTGCTGATATGTGAGAAGATATTCTATTTGCTACTTTTTCTAGATCATTCATTGTCGTCTTCCAAAACGGATACGGGAATATTTTCATCTATAGATTTAATCATAGTATCACTATCTTTAAAACCAATAGATCTGTACATTACATTTGACAACTTATCTTTATCTAAAAGTATCACGGTTGGATATTTTTCAACTTTGTAATACTTAAAAAACTCACTGTGTTTTGGATTGTCTACATCTAACAAGATGAGTTCTATGTTCTTATTCTTAAAAAATTGCTTAACATCTTTATTTTCCCAAGTCTCTTTCTTTAACTTTTCGCAGGGGGCACACCACTTTGCACCGAAGTGGTACACATAATATTCATCTTCTTGTAGATAAGCTGACTTTTCGCAGGCTTTACAGCCCGGACATTCGGTTCTGTGACCATCACCTTGAACAATCCAACCAGAGCCATCGCAAAGTTCTTCATTTTCTTCATCGTCTGGGACTACAGGATTAACCATTGATGCTAAGGCTATTCTCGTAGAAATAAATGCTCTATAGTCTGGATGACTTTCTACATGCACACTTGGTGATGGCATACAACCAGAGAGCAGCAGACAAAATAATACTAAATACTTGTACATATCATTACCCTAAAGAAACTTTTTAAAATTATAATTAGGCAGCTTTCTCGCTGGAAAACCGTCTACATCGCTGAATACCCAAGAGCCATTTGATGCCAACATACCTCTAGCATCTCTTTCTCTAATCCAAAAACTACCTTCCGGTTGACCATGAACTTTCGGCCCACTATTCCATTTACCCCAACTATTTTGAACTAAGAATAATGTTTCTCTATAACGCTTTTTAGTGTCATCGCAAGCAATCCAAGCCATAGCATGACTCCAGCCGCTACCTCTTTTAGCGATACCGTTTGAGTCTCTGCGGCTTGAAAAACCATAACCAGAACACACAGATATGCCGTAACCATTGGCTAAAGCATCTCTAGCTTCTTCTATAGTTGTAATCATTGATATGGTTTTAACCTGATGCTTATTAGCTTCATCAATATAAATACTCTTAGGAATTCTATGTCTAGCACCAAGAGAAGAATTATATTTAGATAGGTCTACTGAACCATAATTTTTTCTTAAAAGAATCCCACCTTTCTGGTGGACATACTTGGCTGCACCCGAACAGGTCATACCCTGACCCTTGTGGCCTCTGGATTGATAGATTGCTTCGGTTGCACTACGATTAACGAATTCTTCTGACTCACCCTTTATGTCGATTTCTACTGCTCTTGTCACATCAATAGCGTTTCTAGTTGAGTGCGATACACAGTCTCCGGTTGTTTGCTTTTCTGCTGGGCCAAAACCCTTGTCGTATTTTAGCAAAGAAAGAAAGGGCAGAGAAAGTTTACCTTCCCCTGCACCAGAGAGTGTGTGTGCAGCAACGCCAAAGAGTGGAGTCTCTAATTTAGCGAGTAACTCTGCGGTCTCTTCTTGATCGCATATGCTACCCTCAAAACCATTGCGATACGCATTTAGCAAATCGCGTGGTGTATTAAAGTCCATCGCAAACTCCTAGTTAATCCTCTTTTGAAGCGTCTTTCATCCATTTAATTGCTGTGTCAAGACCCACAGCGATGATCGGCACGAACAAAGGGGTATACAACCCAATGTCGATAACCTCCAAATTCTCTGCAACAACAGTGAGTGCAGCAGCACCACCGACAAGTAAAGCGTTTTTAACGACCCCAGTAAGGTCTCCCCAATTAAGTTTAAATCTTTTTGAACCTTCGCCCATATTCATTCTCCTTTATAAAGATGAATTAAAAAACCTTCATGGACATCCGTATCAACTGTGTACGGGTATCCTACAAAATGTATAATTCGTCCATGTACCGAAACGGTTTCAATATCTATTTTACGACACATCTTTAGACAAGAGTTAAATTCTTTTAGGAAATCTTCTCTTCGATCATCGTCAATAACCGTTAGCCAATCGAATCCTTCTTTACAACTACCGTTGTCTTTGGTTAATTCTTGGAAGGATGCATTACACCAAGTCAATCTACCGTTCACATCAGTTTCAAATAGGGGTCTATCTGAATAATGGAGTGCAGCCTTTGATCTTTGGTCCAATACCTTCTGTCTAGTTTCTATTCTATCACAAGTTTTTTTCAATGAATTTACAGTATCTTTCAATGACTTTCCACTATTAGGTGTAACCTCTGCTCTAATAGTCTCGATGGAGACCTTTATTTCTTCGTGGTCTTTTAAAAAGACACCAGTTACTTTAAATATTCTCCACACAAATGCTAATATTGCTATTCCAGCCCCGACTAGCGTGGCTACTGCTCCTGCAAATTCAGGTGTAATCATTTCGATCTCCTAAAAAAAAACCTAGCCCCCGCATTTGGGGGCTAAGTATAATGCTATCTAGGAAATCACCCTTCAGCGGCTTCTTTAGATTTGAAGTCGTCTTGAATTGGATTTGCAGAACCGTCTCTGTAGACAAACTCTCCGGGGATTCCGCGAGTCGTATTGGCAGCAGAATCGGCAGAGCTTGTTGAACCACCAGCAACCGCAGGGTTGATGTAATTTTTCAACGCACCACCACCAGTGATTGTTCTCGCTGGATTAAAGGTGGTAGAAGGAGCAGCGGCTACATCAAGATCAAGAGAACCATGATCGCGATATGTCTCAAGTTGAGCAACGTTATCACGAACCGGATCAGGACCAGCAGCACCACCAATCAGCGTGGTATTTGCAACGCCAGCAATTGTAGTGGTAACATTACCGCCTTTAAAAATCCATTCAGTTCCATCAGATTGATACCCAAGAACCGTAGTTCCAGCAGTACCAGACTGAGAAACACCACCTTGAGCTTTAATCACACCAGCCATATCGGTGGTAGCAGCACCATCTCCGTGATTAGCAATAACTTTTGAACCAAAGCTCTGGCCTTGATCGTCAGCGATGTCGGCCAAGCTAAGGTTCTTAGTCATGACACCAGCGGAATTTGAACCGCCACGAAGGACAGTTCCACCGTCTCGAACTTCTCCGAGGCCAACAGCTTCATCGCCAGCACCGGAAGGACGTACAGTAGGCATAGTAAATCTCCTAATAAAAATAATAAAAAATAATTAGATTCCTAAATTCCTAACTGTAGGTCCAAGTCCACACTATTATACACTTTTCTTGATCGCATTTTTTACTTTTTCAAGATTTTTTTTCAATCTTATTCTAATCGTTTCCCCACAAAGACCCCTATCTTCCGACATTTCTTTTATAGTCATATTTTTATAGTATTTATCGTAAATCAGTGAGGGATCTTCGCAAACTGAATCAATCAAATCTTTCATATCAGTTTGCTCAAAACAGTTTTTGGGGTCTGGAATACTGTAATATGACGAGTTACCAAGTTGATTCTTATTTTTATTAAATCTTCTTTGGTTCAAGCACTCTAATACCACCCCCTTGTGTACATAAGAGCTAAATTTAGTCTTGTGCCTTTTGTCATATTTCTTAGATGCTTTCCATATCGCATTTAGAACACAGTTTTTTATCTCGTCTTTAGATAGTGATCCAAAGAACGAAGATGCTGCTGAGTTTGCAATACCAAGCACATCTGAATCATTCAAATAATCTTCAATTTTCTTGCTCAATTTCTTTCTCCTGAAAGGTTGTTAAAGTGTCCTCAATGTTTTGCCTGACCTCTGAGAAGTCAAACATTCTACCTATACCAACAAAAAACCTGTATCGACTACATACTTTAAGAACTTCTACGCCCTCCATGCTCTCTAGAGTATCCAATACGTCTTTTGTAATATTAAAATTTGTATGCCCCAACCAGCAGTCAAAATTTGCTGATAGATTTATATGTTCCATCATTTTTGGATCTACTGGTATGACATACTGACCATAAGGGTCTTCCTGCTCGTTTTCTCTAAGTGAATTAAGGATTTCTTGCTCATCTTCTGAGAGATCATCCAAATCAATTTCTGAACTTTGTCCAGATAGACTTTGATACATTGCTTCAATAAGTGGTGACTGTAATTGATTTTGAATCATATCTTCATACTTTTGCCAGCCTATTTTTTTAGTGTATTTCATATGTATCTCCTAAAGCAAGTCTGTTGGTTTTATTATTGGTTTGTCCTTATTGCTTTCTTCGTTAAACTCCAGTGTATCTTTACCGCGTGATAAAATAGTTTGTCTTAGTAAAAGTTGTGTCATAAATGACGTAAACTCTGTTGATTTACCATCTTGTTCAAAAGCTGCTCTGAGTATTTCCAGAGTTTGAGCATCAAACGCATCTGTACCAATTGAGGCAACTAAAAGTGATAATTTAGATAAGGTCTCATTTGAATAGTCCTCTATCTGAACATCAATATAGAATTCTCCGCTTTGATCTACACTATACGATACTGATGCAAAATTTGTTCTCTCATCGGACATGTTACCCCCTTAAAGTTTGAAGTATCTTGTCAGCAGTATTGTCCCAGCTAAACTTCTGTGCAGTTTCAATTCCTGATTGGTTCAGTGTACCCTTTTTGTCTAGAATAAATCGCATCATCTTCATATACAAATCAAACTCTACGTGAGCATCAATCTTTGCCCAATTACCCTGATTAAAGAACCATTTACCATCAAATGCTGGTTCTACATCTTTTATCTCCACAAGGCCGCAGTTTTCTTGGTTGCAAAATTCAGTGTGGGCAGAATAATTTGTAGCTACGACATGTTTTCCAGCAGACATCATTTCTAAAAGTTCGAGATTCCAGCCCTCTCCACGAGAAGGGAATACACCACAATCTACTTGGGACATAATATTATACACTTCTGCCTGTGTCTCAGCCCTTGGAATAATACGTACTTTTGGATGGTTGTATAGTTGATGCCAGCGGGCGTTTTCTTCGCTAGAGTTAAAAGGATTACTGCACATCATCCACAATTCTGCATTTTCTCCGTGTTCAAGTACCTTTTTGAAGGCTTTAATTAGAATATCGTGACCCTTACGGATCTCCCACTTGCCACAGTTGAAGAAGATCGTCTTGTCGTCCTGTCTCGCTGGTGCTGGCGGGAACAGTTCTGCGTCTACACCAAGAGGTACAACATGAACTTGTTGTTCAGCGTCTAAGCATTTTCCTCCTGATTTATACATAACAGGTTTAGTTTTGTATAAGTTATCTAAACACACCTTTTTGGCCCATTCTGAACAAACCATTAGATCATCGCAAGAGTTTAGATGGTGTTTCTCTAGGTCGTTAAAGGTATCCAACTCAAAAATAGGAAAGCCAATGAACCTGCCTGACCCTATACGTTCTGCCATCTGGTTCTGATGCCAGATTTTAATGCAGGGTGCTTGTGGGTCAAATGTCTTAGCGGTTTCCACTCCTCTTGTAACCGCATCTGCGTCTACCTGATTGGTGACTTGAGGCTGACCTATGGGAAAAAATGAAACCTTTACGTCCTGTGCTTGTAATGCCTTGAGGATGTTTATTCCTGCGACTCCATATCCAAGCTGATTAACTGGTGCTTGTAGATTAATTATCATTTCTTAAATACTCCTGATATAAATTCGTCTACGGTTTTAGTTTTTGGGTTACTTACAAAATACTTATTTACCGTAGCTCTTGCCTGAGATTTCTTTTCCCCTAAAGCAATCATGGCCTCAATACACTCGTTCACTATTGGCTTAGGGGGTGCTGGTGAAATAGCAGGCTTCTGCACCGGTTTCTTCTTCTTATTCTTCTTCTTCTTCTCCTTAATTTCTACGGATTCCAAGGTTGCGTAATACTGGGTGTTAGATGAAGTCTCAAGTGTCGAGGGTTTGTCATCTCTAATGTAACCTAAATCAAACTTGTCGTCAATCTTTAGGGGTGGCACATGGTCTGGCCCCAGTAAATATCCGCCTATAAACATCATTGCAAAAAAACAAGAAAGACCAAAAGCTATCACGTTAGCTATACTAAATACTAATTCTGCATTTTCAAAACCCATTGTGTTCTCCTTTCCCTTATTATAGCATAGTATCGGCTATTTGTCAAGTGGTCTTTAGAATTTTTAGAAAAAAACCCCACCAAGCATCCGGCTTGGCAGGGTCTTGCTCTTAGCTTTTATTTCCGTCTTTTAACCTAACGGTTAGCCAAGAAGATGTAAAAAATGGAAGGGTGGGCTTACCATTTAAGTACCCACAAATTTCAGAGCCAGTTATGGCAATGTTCCTACTTTAACCACTATCTTATGCCATGTATGCCACTTGGCCGTCCGGCTAAGAATCGCGTGCTGTTACGGTCACTGGCTTGCTCCCGTGTTTTCAGCCACCTTCCTATGGGGTGAGAGCGACTCACTCCATATATTCACTATTCGCCTCTTGGAGTGATTGTTGAAGGATCAGGTCCGAGAGAAATCTCGTCTGCCATTACGCAAACTGAGTTTCTCTTGTTTTGATTCTCATCCTCGTAATCATCAATCTTAATTTTACCAGTAATAGAAACTAGTCTACCCTTTACTAGCATAGGATTGAGATTTTCTGCCATCTTGCCGAAGCAAAGAACATTGATAAACAGCGTGTCGTCGTTGCGACGATCATTTACTGCCAATCTAAATTTAGACATTGGAGTACCCTTTTTAGTATTGGTAAACTCCGCATCTTTTGTCAAACGTCCTGCTCCATTCCAACAATTCTGATTCATAATTAAACTCCTAAAGCTGACTTAATTTTTCCACGTACTACTTGTGTGTTACCACGATTTGAACCGCCCGTGGTAGCGTCATAAACTGTCTCGGTAAAGTGTCGGTTCAACCCCAAGGCTTTACCAGCCCTCAGAGTCTCCCGTTTGTTCGTTCCGTAAACCGTACCCGTAGTCTTGTATGCAACTGCGGTAACTGGGTTTACTGTTTCCCCGCGATACTGACCCCCAGCGATAGAGCCGGTAAGCCCACTTTCGGTTTTAAAGTAACTATTTGGCAATCGCGTGAGTGCCGTATAAAACTCATTAACTTCCATCTTAAACTATCCTCCCAAACTTGGATTAAATACTGTAGACGCAGGTGCGTCTGTTTTCATCGGTTGAATTGTAGAATTTGCTTCGGTGAGAGTAGCTTGACCCTCTTGTAAATAACCTTGCAACTTCTCAATTTCTGCTTCGATTGCAACCTTTCTTTCTTGAAGGTTTACAATTTCTCTTTGCACATTCAAAAGGTGTGCTTCCACCATTTCTGCCATATTCGGCATCTCTCTTTGCTCCTATAAATGTTTGACTGGGTTTGTCTCGGTTTACTATATTATAGTCTACGGACCACGATTTGTCAAGTGCTTTTTTATAAATTTTCAAACTTTTCTGCGGATTCAATAAGCGTATCATTATATAGGCAATTCTTAGGAAAGAACTTGAAGTCGATCCTGTCCTCAATCTGTTTGAGTATTTCATTGTATCCATCACCCCACATACACGACTTTGGTGAAGATATGTTGGTGTAATAAATTTCATGGATACCGCATTGCCATAACATCTGTAGACATCCTCGGCATGGGATTGCTGTAATATATGCTCTTGCACCCATTGTACTTTGACCTTCACGGGCAGCGTTGTAAACAGCGTTAGCCTCTGCATGAATCATAAACGGATATTTATCAGGTCTTGTGTTAGGAAGCATGAAGTCATCTACACCTCTAATAAAACCGTTGTAACCCGTAGCTATAATTGTTTTATTCTTCACTAATACGCAACCGCATTGCGTTTCGGAGTCATGACTCTTACGCGACCACAAAGTTGCAGTAGAAAAGAACATATTGTCCCAATCATCAGGTCGATTCTCTTGCATTAGATAAGACAAAATAAGTTTCTCACTCACTTCAGATACTCCCAAATTATAAAGCTGTATCGGCTGGACTCGAACCAGCAACCCTGTGATTAACAGTCACATGCTCTACCATTGAGCTACGATACAATTGCACATCTTATAGGTTGTGCTTATCCTTGATGCGATCTAACCTACTGGATAGACGCTTCACTCTCTTTTTAAATCTTTTGATCCGCTTTTTATTGCGTTCAATTCTATGATCTAAAAACCACATCCTGATACCGATAAATCGACATCTAATCCTCGCTATAAATCTAAAAAAACGCTTCATGAAATACCTCCAAGTAAAGATAAAAGCCCGTTTGGATAATAAGGACGGGCAACTCCCCAGACAACTTACGCTGCCAATGCGAGACTTTCATCTGCAATTAAAATTTAGTCAGCTTTTTACGAGGCCAACTGACCAACCTCGGATTGCAGTCATTACCTACGCAACCAGTCGATACCATTACGCCCCCTTGGTTTGGTAAGTGGAGGCGGCGAGAGTCGAACTCGCGTCCTGCGTTGTTTCAATAACAACGTCTACAATCATATATAGATCAAACTGATCTAATTAAAGCTCATCAGCGACAGCCGCAACATACCCTTTTCAGGGTAGATCGAACAGGCTTTGCTTCTGCCCATCGCTGTGCAACTCTGCATGGCAAAGAGGCAACCCGACGAACAGGTTGAGCTTCTCGCACAGCACGAACAACTCGCACAGGCGTGCAAGCAGTCGCCTTAACCACTTTGCGAACAGGCCCATCGCAACAGTCTGCTGATGCTGTTGAGCTTGATCCGATAGTAATCGCACAAGCAATTACAATTCCCGCAATAAATTTTGACATTCTAAACTCCTGTAAAAAACTAAAAATTAGCCCTTCTTCTTGAAGAACTTCCTCACTTGTTCTGGAATACTTTTCATTTCAGACTTACCAATATCTGTAAGTGTGTAATAAAAATTACCATCTTCACCAATAAGTTGGTCGATATAACCTTTTTTCATCAGGTTTATTATCGCATCTTGTATACTTTCTTCAAATATTTCTTTTTCTTTTTTAAGCCAACTAAGAAGTATAGGCTTTTCATCAACTTTAAATTCAAAAATATCGTAAGCTGTTTCAATGAAGGCTTCTTTGGTGTTGGTTGTATTATCTTCTAGCTCAGAAACCATATCCAACGCTTTTTCAAGACTAGAGCAAACCGCAAGGGGTTCTATAGAAAAAGAGGTTGAAACTTTGCCCTCTGCGGTTATAGAAACGACTATGTATACCTTCATTATTATACACCTCTTAATCTGTAGTTGTGAAAAAACTATTATATTTTCTTAATGTTTCTAGCCTATCTTCTGCATCTGCCAGAAGTGCTATAGCTTCATTTAGATTATCATATAGATCGCCTGTGCTATGATCTCCAATTCCTGCTGGATGATTCAATAAAAGCTCAAGACTGGTAAGTGCTTTGCATTGATCTGTCTCAGCTTGATTTCTTAACATGTCAAGTGCTGATTGTTTGTACGACATAATATTATCCTTTATTGTAAGGCCAAGTTTTAGCAAGCACATCTGTAACGCCGTCGATCTCCACTAACCAACGTCCATACTTGCCTTGTTTGTGTGTTCTAATTGTAAGATAGTGTTCTGGATGTCCCAATGCTGCGTTCTCTACATCTGCAACAGCCGAGATTAGTCTTGCACACTCCGCTGTTGCTTTCTTCCAATCTGGATGTCCTCGTTCTGGCGTGTCAACTCCTAATAGTCTGGTTCGTATAGTTGTATGCACATGGAAACCAAGATCCACCACAAAATCAACAGTATCTCCATCCACAACTCGTTTTAGTCTAGCACGATACTCATACATCAACTTCTCCCATTATGTTTGAGATATTACCTCGTAATACCAATAGCCATTATTTAAAACTACAAGCAACATACCCAAGTCGATTGCCCATAAAAATCTATTCTTAATTTTATCTCTAAAGTAATACA
>MDSZ01249633.1_pt1 | contig 12423 bp, 11 predicted proteins | sample 811201 | NCBI WGS metagenome assembly MDSZ01 (sample SAMN05326647, study PRJNA326480) | marine metagenome | isolation source: seawater | place: Indian Ocean: North | collected 2010
AAAAATAGCGATCATCTCGGCTTCGTTGGGCAGCTTGTCCCCCTGATTCAAATCGCGATCGACGACCCAATTCTTGATTTCTTCCGAGACTTTTACTGGGCGGGATTTCTTGGCAACCATGGGAGCGCCTTTTGGCTCACTTGAACATTTGGGCCTTCAATAGACACAAAACTCTGGTTATGTAACGCTGAATTATCATGATAAATAAGAGGTGTGCATGAACTGGGGGGAAGAAGCTCAGGCGCGTTTGAGCCGGATTGCGGCCTGCTCGACCACGGCTGAGGGGGTCAGTCGGCTTCCCTTTTCCAGGGAGCATGCCGCCGCGCTCGACCACATCCGGGGGTGGATGGAGCGGGCCGGGCTGACGCCCGAGATGACGGCTTCAGGAACGCTGGTCGGTCGCTCTTCCCAGGGCGAAGGTCCGACGCTGATCCTTGGCTCGCATCAGGACTCCGTCCCCCACGGCGGCCGTTACGACGGTATCATGGGCGTGCTGCTGCCCTGTCTGGCGCTGGAGAAAATGCAGCTCGACGGGCGGTGGCCGGCGGTGCCGGTCGAAGTCGTCGCCTTTGCCGATGAAGAGGGCGTGCGCTTCCCCACCGCCCTGATCGGCCCGCGCGCGCTCGCCGGTACTCTCGATCCGGCAGCGCTGGACCTGACGGACGCGGACGGCATCTCGATCGCCGAGGCCATGGCGGGCTTCGGGGGTTCACCCGACCAGCTCTCGACCCTGCAACACCGCCCCGAAGACGTGCTCGGGTTCGTCGAAGTCCACATCGAGCAGGGCCCGGTGCTGGAAAACGCCGGGCTGGCACTCGGGACGGTGACCGGGATTTGCGGCATCGAGCGCAATGCGATCGTCTTTACCGGTGAAACCGGCCACGCGGGCACCATGCCCATGGCGGGCCGGAAGGATGCCCTCGTCGCCGCATCCCGGTTCATCAGCGGGATCAACGCGCTGGCACAGGAGCAGGGCGACGTTCGGGCCACGGTCGGCACGCTCAGCCTTGCACCGGGGGCGGTCAACGCCATTCCCAAGCGGGTGGAACTGGTGCTGGAACTGCGCGCCATCGACGATGCGCAGCGCCAGAGCCTGCACGATGCGGCGAGGGCACTCGCGGAGCAGAGCGCGGCGGCCATGGGCTGCGGTATCAGCTTCGAACGCACCTACAGCCAGGCTGCGGTCCTGTGCGACCCCCGGCTGCAAGCCCGGATCGCCGACGCCGTCACCGCCACGCAGGGGGGGACAGGCTTCGACCTGCCGTCAGGCGCGACCCACGATGCCTCGGCCATGTCGGACCTGTGCCCGGTTGCGATGATGTTCGTGCGCTGCCGCGGCGGGGTCAGTCACCGGCCCGATGAATTTGTCACCGACGCCGATATGGCGCTGGCGGTCGATGCCCTCGACCACCTGCTGGCTGGGTTTTGAGCCAGAGCCCTGTTTCGGGCCAGAATCTTATTTCGTGACCGTGCCCGGTTTGGTGGCTTCCTGCCGCTGCGCAGCCTCGCGCGGGCAGCTCGGATGGGCCTTTCGCTGGGGCACAGTGGCGGAAACCGCGCCGGAAAAGCACGACATGACACCGCCGCCGCAGCCCCAGTAGAGCTCGCGGACCACGGCTGTGTTGGTCATGCAGTTCACGTTTCTGGTCGCCATGTCAGTCCCTCAAGTGCTCGAGGCCGCCTCCCGGCGCGCCACCATCCTCAGCCCTCAATCTACCGCAAGCGGGCCGGAACACGCCAGCCCTTGACCCGCACGAACGACGGACACGTTGTCTCGCCCTCAGGCGTAGATTTCCGGGCGGATGTCACGGAACGACCCCCAGCCTTCGCGGTAGCGCCGCACCTCGTCGAGATCGACGGTGGCCAGCGCGATCCCGGCCTGCTCCTCCATCTCCGCCATCATCCCGCCGGTGTGGTCGGCGATGAAGCTGCCGCCGTAGAAGTCCATCTTGTGCCCCACCTGCTCCGTGCCGATGCGGTTGCTGGCGGCGAGGATACTCATATTCGCGGCCGCGTGCCCCTGCATGGTTCGCTGCCAGTGCCGCAAGGAACTCAGCCCCGGGAACCCCGGCTCCGAGCCGATGGCGGTGGGATAGAGCAGGATATCGGCGCCCTTGATCGCCATGGTCCGCGCCACCTCCGGGAACCACTGGTCCCAGCAGATGCCGACACCAATGCAGCCAACCGCCGTGTCCCAGACCCGCAGGCCCAGATTGCCGGGGGTGAAGTAGAACTTCTCCTGGTAGCCTTCACCATCGGGAATGTGGGTCTTGCGATAGAGGCCGAGAATACTGCCGTCAGCATCGACAATCGCGACGCTGTTGAAGAACTGACGCTCGGTGCGCTCGAAAAAGCTGATGGGCATGACCACGCCCAGCTCACGGGCCAGCGCCGCGAAGTGCTCGATGACCGGATGACCCTCAAAGGGCCGGGACAGGTCGAAATGCTTGGGGTCCTGCTCCGAACAGAAATAGGGGGTGAGGAACAGCTCCTGCAGCAGCACCAGACCGGCGCCCTGCCCCTTGGCCTCCCGAACCATGGCCTCGGCCCGCTGGATGTTGTCGTCTTCGTCCCAGCCGCAGGTCATCTGGGTCACCGCAATGGTCAGCTTGCTCATCGGTCTCACCTCACTCCTTAAAACACGCTTCAGCGCAGTCTGAACGCGAAGGCGGTTCGGCGGCAAGACCTGATCGTTCGAAGGGTTGCGGGCCGACCGGCGGACGAGCGACAGAGCACAAACCCGGCAAAGAGCTGCTATCGGTCCTTTCTTCAGCTATAGGGAGATTAGGTTATTCGCATTAAGGAGCGCTGAACGGTCTGACGGTTTCCATGGTCTTGCGAGCAGAACCGGTCCTAACGTCACAATTGTTGCCCTGATCAGCCGTAGGTCAGAGGCCCTGAGGAAAAACCACTCCATGCTCGAAAGCACGAAACGCCTGACGATCTCCATACTCATGCTGCTGTTGCTGTCGACCTGCTACGGCGCCGGTTTCTTCTTCATCAAGATTTCGCTGGACGGCTTTTCGAACCTGTCGGCGGGCGCCCTGCGGATCGTAGTCGCCGCGCTGTCGCTGCTGTTTATCATGAGCCTGACCCGGCATCGGTTCAGCCTGCCCCGGGAAAGCCGCGTTCCCGTGCTGCTCAACGGCGTGCTGTTTATCGGTTTCCCGTTCCTGTCGCTGCCGTGGATCCTAAATTTCATCCCGACGTCGATGGTGGCGATCTACTACTCCACCGTACCGATCTTCGTGCTGGTGCTGTCGCGCTTTCTGCTGGGCCGTCATATCAGCCTCAGCAAGTGGGTTGGCTTCCTGATCGGCTCTGTCGGGATCTCGTACCTCGCGCTCAGCCAGATTGGCGCGGCGCCGGCGTCGCTGGAACCGGGCCGCCCGTCGTGGTTCATCCTGCTACCCCACGGGGTCAGCATCCTCAGTTCGGTGGCGCTAGCCGCCGGGGTCGTCCACATGTCGACCATCCGGGATTTTCGGCCGGTGCAGTATCAGGGGTATTCGCTAATTGCGGGCTGTGCGCTGGCCCTGCCGCTGTTCATGTTCAACGCCCCCACGGCCTTCCCCGGCTGGATCCCGATCGGTGGTGCGGTGATGGCGGGGCTGATCACGACCGGCGCGGGGCAGGCCCTACGTGGCCTGCTGGTGCAGCGGGAAGGGGCAACCTTCACCACGCGCAACGGCTACCTGACCCCGGTGGTGGCCAGTGTTCTGGGGCTGTCATTCTTGGGTGAGTCGCTGACAATGGCGCACGGGATCAGCTATGCCGCTGTCGCCGTCGGGCTGTTCATCTCCGCCCAGCGCTAGTCATTGCAGAGGTTCAAGGGAGCGGGTCCATCGGGACCCGCCCCAGAGAGAGAGTGTGTGTGTGCAGAGGAGCCTTTAGTGGTTTTCGCCCCACGCACCATGGAATTCGAAGGCAACAGCCTGCGAGTCACCCACCACCCAGGCGTCATGCCCGGGTGCAATCGCGTAGGCATCACCGGCGGAGTAGGTGATTTCGCTGCCGTCATCGTGCACGCACTTGATGGTGCCTTCGATGATCACACCGACGTGCTTGGCCTGACAGGAGTCCGTGCCGACCAGCGGCTTGATGTCTTTCGACCACTGCCAGCCCGGCTGCACCGTCAGCCGCATGACCCGCTGACCCATGACATTGACGGTTTCGACCCGTGCGTTGTTGGGGGTCATCACTTCGTCGGCGTCAGACGAAAAGTTCTTTGCTTCAACGCTCGCCATCTCATGTCTCCTTCGCACTTTCTCAATAACTTCAGCACGAAGAATACATGAGGATATTTGTGCATCAATGACAATTGAAACGTCAGAGAGAATTATCTCAAAATAAATAAAATTCTATATTTGGGGATTTCAGCGAATAAGGGGTCTTATTTTTACGATTTATTTGGCGTCGACGGCTGAGGCACAGGACCACGCGGCCCCAGCGCACGAACGGGTTTGAAATCGCGGCTGTGCCTGCGTAGGCTCCCGGGAAAGAGCATGGGAGCATGGGAGCAAGCCGCGGTGAAGACGGCATTGATCACGGGCGGCGCCAGCGGAGTGGGCCGGGTCCACGCCCAGCAGCTGGCAGACGAGGGCTACGCGGTCGCCATTCTTGACGTGAATGAAGCCGGGTTGTGCGAGACCGCTGGCCAGTCACCCCGCATCCACCCCTACGCCTGCGATGTCACCGACCTTGCGAAGGTGCAACAGACCGTCTCGACCGTGATCGAAGCCCACGGCCCCGTCGACCGCCTGATCAACTGTGCGGCAATCATGCCCGGGGGGCTGCTGCTCGATCATTCGGCGGAGCAGATCAGCCGGATCATGGAGATCAACTACGTCGGCATGGTCAACGTCTGCCAGACCGTGATCCCGGCGATGGTGGCGCGCGACGAGGGCGAGGTCATCCTATATGGCTCCACAGCTGGGCTCATGCCAATGCAGCGCTTCGGTGCTTACGGCGCCTCCAAGGCGGCGAACAATTTCTACGCGGGACTGCTGATCGCCGAGAACCGGTCGAAGGTGCGGATGACGCTGGTCTACCCGCCGGCGGTCAAAACCCCCCTGCTCGATCAGGCCGTGGACGGCCCACCGCTCCTCAACTCGCGCTTAGGGCGACGGTTCCTGGCCGTGGAACCGGAGAGCGTGGTCGCGGCGGCGGAGCGGGCGGTACGGCGGGGGCGCAAGGCGTGCTACCCCGGCGTGCTGGCGCGGATCATCGGCTTGGCCAGCCGGTTTTCTTGAACCAGCCGAGGCCGCTGCAGGGGCTGCGGAAGCGCCCGTTGATCAGAGCGCCCCGGCGAGACAGTGCCGCCGGATGGCGGGGTCAGCTCGCAGCGGCGAGGTCGCCTTCCACCCCATGGCGGTGCAAAAAGCCGCGAATGTTGCGCACGGCCTGCCGGATGCGGTGGCTGTTCTCCACCAGCCCGAGCCGCACATAGCCTTCGCCGTGCTCGCCAAACCCGACACCTGGTGAGAGGGCGACATCCGCCTCGGCGAGCAGCGCCTTGGTGAAACCGATGGCGCCCATATCCCGGAATGCAGGCGGGATCGGCGCCCACACGAACATGGTCGCGGGCGGAAGCGGGCAGTCCCAGCCCGCCGAGCGCAGCCCGTGCACGAGGATATCCCGGCGACCGGCGTAGAGCTGCCGCATCTCCTCGACGCAATCCTGCGGCCCGTTCAGTGCTGCGGTCGCCGCCACCTGGATCGGGGTGAAGGCACCATAGTCGAGGTAGGATTTCACCCGCCCCAGCGCGGCGATCAGGTCGGGGTTACCAGCGGCGAAACCAACCCGCCAGCCGGGCATGTTGTAGGTCTTGGACATGGACGTGAACTCGACCGCGATGTCCTTGGCGCCAGGAATTTCCAGCACCGACGGCGGCGGGTTGCCGTCAAAATACACCTCGGCGTAGGCAAGGTCGGAGAGAACGTAGATGCCGTGATGACGGCAGAAGTCGACGATCTGCCCGTAGAAGTCGAGGTCGACCACCTCCGCCGTCGGGTTCGAGGGGTAGTTGATGACGATGGCGATCGGCTTGGGCACGGCGTGTTCAACCGTGCGCTTGAGCTGCTCAAAGAACGCCGCGCCGGTCCGCGCCGAGGGCAGATAGCGCAGCGCCGCCCCGGCGATGATGAAGCCGAAGGCGTGGATCGGGTAGGACGGATTGGGCACGAGGATGGTGTCGCCGGGCGACGATATCGCCTGCGCAAGATTGGCCAGCCCCTCCTTGGAGCCCAGCGTCACGATCACTTCCCGTTCGGGGTCGAGGTCGACGTTGAAGCGCCGGTCGTAGTAAGCCGCCAGCGCCTTGCGCAGCCCCGGGATGCCACGCGAGGTGGAGTAGCGGTGGGCGCGCGGGTTCTGGATCGCTTCCTGCATCTTGGCGAGGATGTGCGGTGCCGGGGGCTGGTCCGGGTTTCCCATGCCGAAGTCGATAATATCGTCGCCCCGCGCCCGCGCCGCCTGCTTGAGGGTGTTCACCTCGGCGAATACATAGGGCGGAAGCCGTCTGATGCGGTAAAAGTCTTCTGACATGGGATAATTTCCTGCGCGCGGGATCAGAAGTTCGTTCTGCGGGATATTGTCCGAAAAATGAAGCCCGTTGACCGCATTGCAGACAATCGGGCGCAGAAAGATCTTGTTTGAAACTGTTATGTTATAACATTATGAAGTCAGACAGAGCAGCAATGGGGATGCAGAGGCATGAACCTCGTCCGTGACCTCCCACCGATCAAGCCGAACCTACCGAGGGTCACAGACCCGGCGGACCTGACGGTCCTGACAGCCCCCGATTGTCCGGCTGCGATCTGGTCCCGCCAGCACAGCGAGGCCCTGTCGGTGTGGCTCGATCGACTGCCCGCCAGCCAGCTGCCGCGGTGGCGTGAAATCGTGGCGGTGGAAGAGGTCAGCGATGCCGTTCGCGACGCATGCGCCGAAGCCGGCACCCCCGAGGGGGCCGAGCGCGACGAACTCATCACCGAAATCCAGATGCTTGCCGACAGCTTCGCGGCGCTGATGAAGGTCTCCGCCCTCTTGCTGCGTCTGGATGTCATCACCTCAAACGCCTGCAAGCGGTTCCACATCGACGCTGTGTCGGCGCGGCTGATCTGTACCTTCCGGGGGACCGGCACCCAGCTCGTGGCCGCCGAATCTGCCGATGACCCGGGCGCCGTTCTGACCGTTTCCCGCGGATCGCCGATCCTGCTCAAGGGCACGCTATGGCCAGATGCACCGGCATCCGGCCTGCTCCACCGCTCTCCGCCGATCGAAGGCACGGGCGAGACCCGCCTCGTGCTCGTGTTCGATCCGGTTTTCGACTGAAACAAACTGACCGCGCAAAGGCTTCGCACCATGCTTGATAACCGCCTCCCCGTTACCGTGCTTTCCGGCTTTCTCGGGGCTGGAAAAACCACGCTGCTCAATCGCGTGCTGAACAACCGGGAGGGTCGACGGGTCGCGGTGATCGTCAACGATATGTCGGAGGTCAATATCGACGCCGATCTGGTCCGGGCCGATACCGAGCTCAGCCGCACCGATGAAACCCTGGTTGAAATGTCCAACGGCTGCATTTGCTGCACCCTGCGCGACGACCTGCTGGTCGAGGTTGCGCGGCTGGCCGAAGAGGACCGCTTTGACTACCTGCTGATCGAGTCCACCGGGATTTCGGAGCCGCTGCCCGTGGCTGCTACCTTCGAATTCCGGGATGAAGCCGGGGTCAGCCTCGCCGATGTCGCGCGGCTCGATACCATGGTGACTGTCGTTGATGCCGTGAACCTGCTCAACGATTTCTCGTCTCACGAGTTTCTCAGCCAGCGCGGGGAAAGCCTCGGGGACGATGACGACCGCACGCTGGTCAACCTGCTGACCGAACAGATCGAGTTCGCCGACGTGATCGTCCTGAACAAAGTCGGCGACGCCAACGCCGGGCAGGTCGAGAGCGCCCGCAAGATCATCCGCAGCCTGAACGCCGACGCCAAGATCGTCGAGACCAACTATTCCGACGTTCAGGCAGACCGCATTCTGGATACCGGCTTGTTCGATTTCCAGAAAGCGCACGAGCATCCGATGTGGGCCAAGGAGCTTTACGGCTTCGCGGACCATGTCCCGGAAACTGAGGAATACGGTGTCTCCTCCGAGGTTTACCGTGCTCGTGCGCCCTTTGATCCCGCAAAAATTGTCGACTTGCTCAACGGCGAAATCCCCGGCGTCATCCGCGCCAAGGGCCACTTCTGGGTCGCGACCCGGCCGGAGTGGGTGATCGAGTTTTCGCTCGCAGGCGCGCTGTCAACGATCAAGCCGCTGGGTCACTGGTGGGCCCACGTGCCGATTGAACGCTGGCCCAGCGAGGGCTCCGGCCGGGCTTACCTCGAAGAAAAGTGGGCCGAGCCCTGGGGCGACCGACGCCAGGAAATCGTCTTTATCGGCGAAGACTTTGACTGGCCGACGCTCAAGCAGCGGCTCGATGCCTGCCTGATCGCCGACGCAGGCCTTGAGACGATCGAGGCACTGCCCGATCTGCCTGACCCGTTGCCAAAGTGGCAGGTCGCGGGGGGCTGACGCCCCTTATCCTGCCCTTTGGTGGCTCCGACCGAGGCTGCTTTGCAAGCCCGGCGTTCGCGCTAAGATGCCCCCGAGCCGCGTCCGATCAGGCGCAGCAAACGTGACAGGGGCAGCGACAGGGGCGGAGGCAGAACCGTGGGCACCAGAAGCAGAAGCCGGATTGAGTGGGTCGCCGATCATTGCGCCCTGCTCAGCCAGATCACCGACGAATTCCGCCAGACCCGTCCCTTTGACGGGCTCACCATCGGCACCGGTATCCACCTCGAACCCAAGACCGTCGCACTGCTCATGACCCTGCGCGCGGGCGGGGCCGAGGTGATCGCCTCGGGCAACCTCAGCAGCACCCAGCCTGACTCGGTCGAGTATCTGCGCGCCGCCGGGGTCCGGGTCGAGGCGGAGCAAACCACCGATCCGGCCCGGCATACAGCCCTGCTCCGGCGGGTGCTGGAGGCGCAGCCTGACCTGCTGCTCGACAACGGCGGCGACCTGTTTGCGCTGTATCTCGAAGCCCCCTACCCGGGCCTGCGCGGCGGGACGGAGGAAACCACCTCAGGCCGGATGCGGCTGGAGCCGCTGCGCGAGCAGCTGAGCATGCCGATCCTGGTGATCAACGACAGCCCGATCAAGCAGTTCGGGGAGAACCGCCACGCCGTGGGCCAGAGTATGTTTGAGACCTACATGCGGCTGACCAACCGCTCGACCAACGGCAAGTGCGTCACGGTCTTCGGCTACGGTCCCTGCGGCGAAGGCGTCGCGACGTGTTTCCGCCATGCCTTCGCGCAGGTGTCGGTGTGCGAGGCCGACCCGGTGCGGCGGCTGGAAGCGCATCTGGATGGCTTCATGACCCCGGCGACCGACGCGGCCATCGCCAGCGCCGATATCATCGTTACCGAAACCGGCGCTGTGGACGTGCTGACTGCCGACCACCTGGGCCTGATCAAGGACGGGGCGATCCTGCTCAACGGCGGCCACTTCCCCAGCGAGATCGACTTCGCCGGCATGGCCGGTTCGGCCGAGGTCGAACAGCGGGACGAATTCGAGAACGGGGCGCTGACCACCCTGCGGCTGAAAGACGGGCGACGCCTGACCATCGCAGCGGCGGGGCATATGGCCAACCTCGCCGGGCCGCGGCCCCTTGGCAATTCGATCGAGGCCATGGACTTCGGTTTTGCGCTGCAGGCGCGGTGTCTGGAGCGGATTGCGACCGGGGGGACGGATGCCAGCGACTGCGTGGTGCCGGTGCCGCGCGACATCGACGAAGGGGTGGCCAACGCCTACCTCGACCTGCGCAGCGGCTGAACGACCCCGCCCGTCTCAGGTGCGCTCAGTCGGCGGGAACAACGCTGGCGAGGTCAGCGGGGTCGCGGTGGACCGGGATGGCCCGGGCTTCGAGCGCCTGCAGCATTGGCCTGAACGCGGGTTCGGGCTCACCAAACACCAGCGCGGCCGCCAACTGCCCGGTCTCGGCCAGCTCCAACCATCTCTCCAACCCGCCTGCACCTGCGCCAGCACTCGCAGGCGATTGCAGCCTGCGGGCGACCTGCAGCCCGGAGTCTGCCTCCAGAACCCCGGCCGTAACCGCATCGGTTGCGAGCAGCAGACCGCCGAGGTCTTCCCGATGCTGTCCGGCAAAGTCGAGCAGAGCGGCACGGGCCTGATCACTGGCAAGCAGCAGCACGTACCGCGCCGCCCGGTGGAAGCGTGAGGTCAGGCGCTCGACCGCGAGGTCGGAAATCTGCCGGACCAGCGGCAGCGCCCCGGCCGGGTTTTCCCGGCACAGCGCTTCGAGGTCGGCGAAGGCCAGGCGATCGAGTTTACAGGGGGTTTCGGCAACCACGGCTGCCGTGCGCCGCCGGGAACCGAACCATCCCATTTCACCGACGATGGCCGGCGCGGTCAGTCGCAGCGATTCCTGCGGCAGGTCGACCCGAAGCTGTCCCTGACGCAGGATGAACAGCGCCTCGGAAGGGTCGTCGACCGCAATCACGGTGTCGCCCTCGGCGACGCTGATTTCAGTCAGGCGCGAGGGATCAACCGGCAGCGGGCCACGGTGCAGCGACGGGAATGTGTCGGCGTAAACCTGCGGCTGCCAGCCCGGCAGCATCAGCGGGGCAACCTCGCTGTAGCCCGCGCCCTTGAAGTTCAGGCGGTTCAGCGGACCGGCGTCGGGGTCGGTGTCGTCCGGGGGCAGGTTGAGCAGCAGGTTAGCGGCGCTCTCCGACAGATCGCAGCAGGCGATGCCCTCCGGCACCCGTTCGGCGGAAAAGGCCTCCAACGCCGGGCCCAGATCGTCGGCGCGGGCGATGCCGCGCAGGTGCCCGGCCAGCCGCGCTGCGTCTTCGAGCGCGATATTGACCCCCTGCCCCATGAACGGCGCGGTCGCGTGGGCAGCATCGCCGAGGATAACGGTGAAGCCACCGTCATCCCAGCGGCCGCAGCGAACGATGGGGATCGGGATCAGTCGGTCGGGGTTCAACTCGACAGCCGGGTCGGCGAGGGTATCGACGACATCCGGCAACGCCCGGCCGAGGTAGGCCTGCGTCTCTCCGTCGTTCCGGAGCGCGCCCAGGTGGCTGTGGCGCATGACCAGCGTGGCGCGGTAGCTCTGATCCCCCGCCGGGAAGGCAACCATGAAGAACTCGCCGCGTGGCCAGATGTGGATCGCATCGGGGGCAAAGGGGGCCGTAGGTGCGCCTTCTGGACCTGCCTGCGGCTGCATCTTGAGTTCGGCGTAGCCCCAGGGTGAGATCCGCTTGGCGAAGTCGATCGTCGGCGACCGGACGAGGCTGGCCCGAACGGTCGAAGCCGCACCGTCCGCGCCGATGACCAGATCAAACGCTTCGGTCTTCAGCGCGCCATCCGGGTCGCGCCAGACCACCTGCCGGGCGCGCCGGACCAGATCGATGCACTGCCAGCCGAGCCGCAGTTCCAACCCGGACGCCGCCGCGGCCCAGTCCAGAATGGTGCCCGTCAGCTCACCCCGGTCGGTCGAGAAGTTCTTCCAGCTGGGGTCGGTGGGCAGGAGCGACAGCAGGCTGCTGTCAGGGCGGTGAAACACCCGACCGGCCAGCGGTATCGAGCGGGTCTTCATGCTGTCATCGAGACCGGCTGCGCTCAGCGCGCCCATGCCGCGGGGAGAGACCGAGAGCTGGATCGAGCGGTCTTCGTTGGCCTCCATGGCCGTGCGGTCGCGGCGATCGCCGAGGGTGACGCGGTGGCCCTCGCGGGCCAGCAGACCGGCGATCAGACCGCCAGCGGGTCCGGCTCCGATAACGGCGACGCGCAGGCTCATGGTCTCTGCAGACGCCGCTTGAGGCCTTCGCTGGCCTCGGTTCCCGCCTGCTTGAGCAGGGCAAGGTCGCTGCCCAGAACCAGCAGCCGGGCCCCGGCGGCGGCGGCGCGATGGGCGCCCTCGGCGTTCATGGCGAAGGTTCCAACCAGCTTGCCCGCCTTGCCCGCCACCGCGAGCACGCGCTCGAAGGCCTCGGCGAGCCGCGGGTCGTCCATGCCGACACCGAGTGAAACGGCCATGTCCCCGGGACCGAAGAACAGCAAGTCGATCCCGTCGGTTTTGGCGATGGCCCCGGCCTGCTCCAACCCGGCGGCGGTCTCGATCTGGGCGCAGACCAGCACCTGCTGATTGGCGGCGCGGAACATCTGCGGCATGGGAACGGCGCCGTAGCCGGTTGCGGGTGTCAGGGGGTGGACGCCGCGTGTGCCATCAGGTGGATAGCGGCACCAGCTAGCCAGTTTCTTGGCCTGCGCAGCGCTCTCGACCATGGGCGCGAGAATACCGTCAGAACCGGCTTCGAGCGCGTCTTGCACCGCAGCGCGGGCGAGCTCGGGAATACG
>MDSZ01027857.1_pt1 | contig 12422 bp, 10 predicted proteins | sample 811201 | NCBI WGS metagenome assembly MDSZ01 (sample SAMN05326647, study PRJNA326480) | marine metagenome | isolation source: seawater | place: Indian Ocean: North | collected 2010
AATCCCAAAAAATAATATGAAATTGGAGGTTTCTAAAATTCGAGGTGTCACTTCTTATGGCATGCTTTGTTCAGAATCTGAACTAAATTTGTCTAATGAGAGTAAGGGTATAATAGCTTTAAGCGATAAATTTAAAAACAAAGTAGGAAAAAGTTATTTTAATAACAAAAAAGAAAATGTTATTGAGTTATCAATTACACCTAATAGACCAGACTGTTTGGGTATTAGAGGAATTGCACGAGATCTAGCAGCAGCTGGAATTGGAAAATTAAAGCCACTTAAAAATAAAAAATTAAAGAAAAATAATAACAAAATTAATGTAGTTATAAAAAAATCAAAAAATCAATCTTGTAAGATCTTTGGCAGTTGTTTAATTACAAATATTAAAAATCAAGAAAGTCCTAAATGGCTTAAAGATAGGTTAATAGCTGTTGGTTTGAGGCCAATTTCTGCAGTTGTTGATATTACTAATTTTATAATGATTGATCTTAATAGGCCATTACATGCTTATGATTTAGACAAAATAAATAAAAGAATAATTGTTAGAGAGTCAAAAAAAAATGAGACACTAAATGCATTGGACAACAATAAATATAATTTATCTGATGGTATGTGTGTTATAGCTGATGAAAGTGGCCCACTGGGTTTAGGAGGTATAATTGGTGGAACTAGTTCATCTACAGAATTTGATACAAAAAATATTTTACTAGAGTCAGCCTATTTTGACCCATCAATTACAAGAAAAACATCTAATATTTTAAATTTAAATAGTGACGCAAAATATAGGTTTGAAAGAGGAATTGATCCAAATTCAATAAAAGCTGGATTGCAGAAGGCAGCAGAAATGATAACAGAAATTTGTGGAGGTGAGGTAGGAAAATTTCAAGTTTTGAAAACTAAAAATATTTCTATTAGACAGATTCAATTAGATAATGACTTGCCTTCAAGAGTTTTAGGCATAAATATAAATACTAAAGAGATCATTGTTATACTCGAAAGATTAGGCTTTAAATGTAAAAAAAATAAGAAATATATTTCTGTAAAGATACCATCATGGAGGCCCGATATAAATGCTAAGATAGATTTAGTTGAAGAAATAATAAGAATTAAAGGTCTAGAGTCAATTAAATCTATAGAGCCAGAAAAAATTAGAATTAATCAAACTTTAAATAATAAACAAAGGCATTTTCACTTAATCCAAAGATCTATTGCTGCAAAGGGATATCTTGAAGCTATAACATGGTCATTCTCAAATGAAAAAATTAATAATCTTTTTTTAAACTCAAAAACATCAAATAAACTTATTAATCCAATAAGTTCTGATTTAGGTGTTTTAAGATCTTCAATATTTTCAAATTTAGTGGAAAAGATAAGAGAAAATATAGACAGAGGTGAAAATAATATTTCTTTGTTCGAGGTAGGGCCAATTTTTGAAGGAAAAAATCCAGGAGACCAAACCATCTCTGCCACAGCGATTTCAGCTGGATATGCTTTAAATCCAAATTGGAATGAAAAAGGAAGACTATTAGATGTCTTTGATATAAAGAAAGACTTAATTCATGTACTTAGTGAACTAGGTACAAGTGAAGATCAAATTGTAATTAAAACCAAAAATTTACCTGAATATTATCATCCTGGAAAAAGTGGAAATATTTTCTTCTCCAATAATTTAAATGACAGCTTTGCTACATTTGGAGAGATACATCCAAGCATTATCAATAAACTTGATATAAAAACGAATTCGTTGGTCGGATTTGAAATTAATCTCGATAAATATGTAAAGTATAAAGAAAAAATTATAAAAAATAAAAGCACATATAATTTTTCAGAATATCAGAAGTCAGAGAGAGATTTTGCGTTTATTGTTGATAAAAAAATTCAGGCTCAGGAACTATTAAATCTAATAAAAAATGCAGATACTTCATTAATTAAAAATATTTCAGTTTTTGATTTATATGAAGGGCCAAATATTCCAAATGGGAAAAAATCACTAGCTTTTAAGGTGGTGATACAATCAAGTGATAAAGCTCTTAGTGAGAATGATATAAATGAAGTTTCAAATAAAATTATTAAAATAATAGAAGACAACACAGACTCAAAACTTAGATCCTAATGGATAACATCGAAAATATTAGAAACTTTGCAATAATCGCTCATATAGATCATGGTAAATCTACAATAGCTGATAGAATAATTCATAAGTGTGGAGGATTGACTGAAAGAGAAATGAAAGCACAGGTTTTGGACTCTATGGACATAGAGCGCGAAAGAGGGATTACAATTAAAGCCCAAACAGTTAAACTTAGTTATAAATCAAAAAATGGTAAAGAATATATTTTGAATATTATTGATACACCGGGCCATGTTGATTTTAGTTATGAAGTAAGTAGATCTCTATATGCATGTGAAGGCTCTATATTAATTGTTGATAGCACCCAGGGAGTTGAGGCGCAAACACTTGCAAATGTATATCAAGCTTTAGACATGAATCACGATATAATTCCAATACTAAATAAAATAGATCTACCAGCCTCTGACTTAGATAGAACTAGAAAGCAAATAGAAGATGTTATTGGAATAGACACAAATAATGCGATTCCTTGCTCAGGCAAAACTGGCGAAGGAATAGAAGATATATTAGAAACTATCGTAAATCATCTTCCAGCACCAAAAGGTAATAAAAATAATCCACTTAAGTGCTTATTAGTTGATAGTTGGTACGATACTTATTTAGGAGTAGTTACATTGATAAGAGTTATAGATGGAAAAATAAATAAGAATATGAAGATAAAAATGATGTCTACAAACCAGGAATATATTGTAGAGAAAGTGGGTGTTTTTACTCCAAAACCAAAAGATGTAAATGAATTAAATACAGGAGAAATAGGTTTCATTATTACTGGCATAAAGAATCTTTCTGATACGAAAGTTGGTGATACAATTTGTGAAGCAAATAAAATACTAAAAGAGGCTTTACCTGGGTTTAAACCGAGCAAACCAGTAGTTTTTTGTGGACTATTTCCAGTTGATAGTTCTGACTATCAAAAATTAAAAGATGGTTTAGCAAAACTTCAACTCAATGATTCAAGTTTTTCATATGAAGCAGAGTCGTCCTCAGCTTTGGGTCTAGGTTTTAGATGTGGTTTTTTAGGATTATTGCACTTAGAAATTATTACCGAAAGATTAGAAAGAGAGTTTGACATTAATTTAATCACTACTACACCAGGGGTAGTTTATAAAGTTAATTTAAATAATAATAGTATTGTCGAACTTCAAAATCCCTCAAGTTTACCAGATCCTACACTTATCAATTTTATTGAAGAGCCGTGGATTAAAGCAACTATTATTACTCCAGATGAATATCTAGGATCAATAATAAAATTATGCCAAAATAAAAGAGGGATACAGACTAATTTAAGTTATTCCGGAAATAGAGCTGTTTTAAACTACGAAATTCCATTGAATGAAGTAGTATTTGATTTTAACGATAGATTAAAATCAATGACAAGCGGTTATGCTAGTTTTGATTACGAAATAATGGGGCATAAGGAAGGTGATTTAGTTAAATTATCAATACTTGTTAATGCTGAACCTGTAGATGCTCTGGCAATGATGGTACACAAAGATTTTGCTCAAAATATTGGTAGAGAAGTATGTGAAAAATTAAAAGATCTGATACCAAGACATAATTTTATGATACCAATTCAAGCTGCCATAGGAGGTAAAATTATAGCAAGAGAAACGATAAAAGGATTTAAAAAGGATGTTTTGACCAAAATACACGGGGGTGGAGCAATGGATAGAAAACGTAAATTATTAGAAAAGCAAAAAAAAGGGAAAGCAAGAGCTAAACAATTTGGCAAAGTTGAAATTCCACAGGAGGCTTTTATTGGTGTGTTGAAAATTAATAAACAATAATGATCAAATTTTTAAGAGAAAAAATTAGAAGAATTAAATATAAACTAAAGTTCTTTAGTTCTAATAAAAAAACTGGACTTAATTATATATCAAGTTCTTTAATAAGCTCTGACTTAGCTGAGTTAATGAATAAATATGGAAGTGATAAAGGTGGATTAAATTACCATCATAACTATGCAAGTTATTATTCATTTTTGTTTGAACATAAAAGGAAAAATATTAAAAGCATTTTAGAAATTGGGCTCGGAACCAATGATGTAACTTTATTGAGTAACATGGGTGAAAAAGGAGTTCCGTTGGCATCACTTAGAGCATGGAGAGAATATTTTCCAAAGGCAGAAATTTTTGGTGGAGATATTGATAAAAATATTTTGAAAAATGAGGAAAGAATTAAAACCTTTTATGTAGATCAAACTAATACTATTTCAATTCAACAGATGTTCAAGAAGATAGGGAAAGACGAATTTGATATTATTTTAGAAGACGGTTTACACGAATTTAATGCAAATATATGTTTCTTTGAAAATTCAATAAAATATTTATCTAAAAGTGGAATTTATATAATTGAAGATGTATATTTTAAAGATCAGATTAAATTTATTAATTACTTTAAAAATCTGAATTATAATTTTTCTATTATTGACATTTACCATAGAAAAAATATTGCAAATAACTGTTTAATATTAATAACAAAAAGAAACGATGAAAAATAAAATCTATGATTGCATCACATTCTATAATGAAAATTTACTTGCAAATACTAGGTTTGAAATTTTAAATGATGTAGTAGATTATTTTATAATTTGCGAGTCAAACTTTGATCACTCGCGTAATAAAAAAAAAATAAATTTTAAATTATTAAATCCAAAATTCGAGAAAAAAGTAAGACATATCGTGATAAATGAAAATTTTCCTGAAGATTTAGATGGATGGTCTATAGAAAAATACCAAAGAGAAAAAATACTAAATCATATTAGTGATGCAGAGCAAGATGATTTAATTATGTATTCAGACTCTGATGAAATTCCTGATCCAAAGGTTTTAAAAAATATTCAGCTTAAAAAAAAATATGGAATCTTTTTACAAAAATTTTTTGTATATAAAATTAACCTTTTTAATAAGCATGAAACACCATGGCAAGGTACGAGAATTTGTAAAAAAAAAAATTTAAAAAGCATAAGTTTTCTAAGAAAAAAGATCAAATCTGAAAATTTAAAAAAAAGTTTTTGGAAATTACAATACGAGAAAAGTATTGAATTATTTGAACAAGGAGGTTGGCATTTTAATAATATGTATGACCCTGAAATTATTTCAGAAAAAATAAAAAATATAAAAAATGTAGATAGTAACTTAATTCACGTTCATACCTCAAAAGAAGATATTAAGGATAAAATGCTGAATTTTGAGGATATTTTTTTTAGAAATCATAAATATGAAAAAATTGACATAGATGAAAATTATCCAGACTTTATAAGAGAAAATAAAAGTTTATTTCAAGATTTTATAATTTAAAATAAATTACATATGTTTGATAAATCAATAGTTTCTGAGAACTTTATTAATCATTATAACGACACAAGTTCCTTTAAAGAAGAATATTCTAAATCTAAACCATTTCCTAATATTGTTTTTAATAATTTTTTTAATCAAGATTTTCTTGAACAGGTTTTAATGGAATTTCCAAATTTAGCTCTAATTAAGTCATCAGAGAATTATAATAACAAATCTGAAGTTAAATTTGCTAATAACGAATATAACAAATTTCCTGAATCAATCAAAAAACTTATTAATTTTATGAATTCAGAAAATTTTATAAATTTTTTACAAGATATTACATCAATAGAAGAAAAACTTGTTCCAGATTATGAATTAAATGGTGGTGGTCTTCACGAAATTAAAAACGGAGGATATTTGAAAATTCATACAGATTTTAATAAACATCCAAATTCAGGATTAGATAGAAGAGTAAATATTTTAATTTATTTAAATAAAAATTGGAGAGATGATTATGGCGGAGATCTTCAACTCTGGGATAAAAATATGAAAAAATGTGAAAAAAAAATTTTTCCTAATTTTAATACAATGGTAATTTTTACAACCAATGACTTTAGCAACCATGGCCATCCTGACCCCATAAATTGTCCAGAAGAAATTTCAAGAAAATCTATAGCTTTATATTATTTTTCTGATGGAAGGCCAAATGCTGATATTGATTTAAAAAATATTAAAAATAAAACATACTTTAAAAATAGAGATGGTTACAAAGATGTAGATAACTCAAATTTAGAAAATTTCAAAAATTTTCTAAGAAAATTTGATTTTTATAAAAAAATAAAAGAATTAGAAAAAAAATATATCAGAAAAAAAAGATAATTATTTATGGACAATAGTGATAATTTAGAAATTTATTGTGTAACTAATAAAAGAGTACAATTTCTAGAAGGTTTTAAATATCACCTAGCCGGTGTAGGTAAAAATTCTTTTCCCGAAGATTATATTCGATCAGACACTGGAGATAATATTTTCTACAAAGAAGAATTTTATTCTGAACTAACATTTCATTATTGGTTTTGGAAAAATAAATTAAATAAGAGTAATAAAAAATGGATTGGTTTTTGTCAAAAAAGAAGATTTTGGATTAATAAAAATAAAAATAAAAAAGAAATAAATAAAGATAATTTCAAAGATTTTTTTTTATTAAATACTCAAAACGAATGGGATGACTATGAGTCAATTTTATGTGAGCCTATCTTTGTGAACAAATTAAAGAGAATGAAATTGATTAAAAATGGTCTTTTAAAAATTTTAAAAAAACCATCAATATTCTACAATTTTAAACAACAAAATATTGCTTTACATTTTGATATACATCATGGAGATGGGAACTTATCAAGAGCTATAGAAGTTTTGGATAAAAATGATCAACATGACTTTTATAGTTATGTTAATACTTTTACATTTTATAACCCGCATATCATGTATATTGCGAAACCAGATGTTCATGAAAAATGGTTCAGCACCTTATTCCCCTGGTTAGAAAGATGTGAGAAAATATTTGGATTTGATAAATTAGAAGGTTATGAAACAAAAAGACTTTATGCATACTTAGCAGAAAGATATTTATCTTTTTGGTTTAAAAAACATACTAAAAGTTTAAATTGGCCATGGACCTTATTTGAAAATCAATAAGAAAGTAAAAAAAATAATAATTGATAAAGAATAAAATATTAATTACCGGAGGGGCAGGATACATAGGGAGTCATATAGTTGAACTCTTGATTAAAACTAAAAGCGATATTTTTATATATGATAATTTATCAACTGGTTATAAAGACTTAATAAATAAAAAAGCAAAATTTATAAAAGGAGATGTTAAAAACTTTAGAAAATTAAAAAATATTATTACAGAAAATAAAATTGAATCGATTGTTCATTTAGCTGCTTATTTAAATATTAGTGAAGCTGAGAGTAATAAAAAAAAATACTACGAGAATAATGTTATTGGAACTCTAAATGTAGTTAAAGCATGTAAAAATTCAAATGTTAAACAAATAATTTTTTCTTCATCTTGCTCTATTTATGGAAATGTAAATGGCTCTGTAAAAGAAATTACAAAACCTAATCCACAAGGATACTATGCATACACTAAATTAAAGGGTGAGCAAATTGTAAAAAAATATTCTAAAATATATAAATATAATTATGGCATATTAAGATATTTTAATGTGGCAGGAGCAAGTCAATCTGGTCAAATCGGGCAAATTGAAAAATCTCATGGTCAATTGATTAAAAATTTAGCAATTCAATCTCTTAAATCAAAACCACAAGTAAATATTTATGGAAATAATTATAACACTAGAGATGGTACATGTATTAGAGATTATATACACGTTTCAGATTTAGCATATATACATGTTAAGTTTCTAAAAAATATTTTAAAAACTAAAAAATCATTAATTCTAAATTGTGGATATGGAAGAGGATATTCTGTTAAGGAAGTAGTAGATGTCTTTAAAAAAATTAAAAAAAATACAAATATTACTTTTATGAAAAAAAGGCCTGGAGATATAGGTCAGGTGTTTGCCAATACTACAAAAATTAAAAAAACACTTAAATGGAAACCAAAATTCAATAATATAAAAAAAATTTTATTAAGCTCAATTAATTGGGAAAAAATTTTAAATGAAAAAAAAAAATAAAATTATTTTACTTTCATTTGGAAGTAATGATCTTAAAAGAAGTATTGAACGCCTAAAAACTCAAGCAAAAGAAACTAAATTTTATGATGAAATTAGAATTTTTTGTGAAAATGATCTAGAAAGTGGTCTTAAAATGAAATTAAATCAGCTTAATTTGGCTGGAAAAAAAAGGGGTTATGGATATTTCTTTTGGAAACCTTCGTTGATTAAAATTGTTTTTGATCAAATGAATGATGGAGATGTTATCAATTACATTGATGTTGGTTTTCATTTAGTAAAAGAAAATTCTAAAAAGTTTAGAGAATATATAAATTTGATAAATGAAAATGATCGATGGATCCTACCATTTCAATATCATACCAAATTTAATCATGAGTATAAATATATATTTTTTCCAAGTAGAGATGAAAGCAAATATACCAAAGGAGATTTGCTTGACTACTTTGGGTATTACAATAATTCTTTAATAATAAATTCTCCACAATACATGGCAGGCTGTTTTTTTATAAAAAAAGGTGAAAAATCATTTAAATTTTTAAATGAATGGTTAGATGTATTTAACAATAGATTTGATTTAGTTGATGATACACCATCCAAAACAAAAAATTTAAAAGGATTTATTGAAAATAGACATGACCAAAGTGTTTTCTCACTTTTGTGTAAGAAATATAAATTATATTCTTTGTCTGCATATGAATGTGAGTGGGCATATCTAAATAATGAAAGAACATGGATTCACACTAAAGAGTCTCCTTTTCTTGCAAAAAGGGATCTGAGATATAGTATTTTTAAAAGATTTTTAAATAGGCAAAAAAAAACTTTTAATAGACTTAAAATAAAAATTAAATAGAAAAAAAATAAAAATAGTTTGCTTTCGTTTACAAGCAATGCTTTTAGGAAAAGCATTGACCGTCTAATAATTCAAGTTATACAGAAAAGAACTTTTTATGCTATATAGATTTATTTTTTTTAAAAAATTTATTAATTTCTAAGCTTATCAAATTAATTTGTTTATTAGTAATTTTTGTGTGAAATGGTAAACTTATAACTTGTTCCCCCCATTTTTTACTCTCAGGACAGCTTTTATCAGCATATTTTTTCTTATAATATTTTAATTCTGTAATAGATCTAAAATTCACAGTTACAAAAATTTTTTTCTTAAGCAAATGTTCTATAAGATTATTTCTATATTTTTTTTCTACCCCAATAGGAAATAAATAATAATCTCTATTTTTATTTTTCAAACTATTTGGAAATTCAATTTGTTTGAAATTAGATAATTTCTTTTTAAGCTTTAGATATATATTTTTTTTTTTATTTGCCAATTTTTCATAATCTAAAATTTGATCTTTCAACAGGGAAGCGTTTATATCACTTAAATTTGCCTTGAACCCAAAATTTTCAACATCCCAGGGTTTATATTTATTATTTTCAAATCTTTTAAAGGCTGGTTTGGACATACCATTATTAGCAATAGATCTAATTTTTTCCATTATCCGTTTGTTATTTGATAAAATTGATCCACCCTCACCACAGGTAATACTTTTAGTAGCATAAAATGAAAAAATTAAAAAATCCGCATAATATCCTAATGGTTTATTATTATATTCTCCCGAAAATGCATGTGCACTATCCTCAATAATAAATATTTTTTTATTAATTTTCTTTCTTAGTTCAAATGTTGGAAATAAATTACCATAAAGATGAACAGGCATTATAACTTTAGTTCTATCAGTAATTTTGTTTATACAATCATCTATATTCATCAATTTTGTTTTTGGATCAATATCAGCGAATACTACCTTGCCCCCTACCATTTCAATTATATTTGCACATGCAACAAAAGTACAAGCAGGTATAATAATCTCATCGCCTTTTTTAATTTTTAAAGCTAGAAGAATAGTAATAGCAGCATTAGTCCATGAATTTGTAAGATAAGCAAATTTTTTTATAAATTTTTTTTTTAACAAATTTTCTACATATTCACACATCGGTCCTGAGGTTAAGTACTGACCACCAAGAGTTTTATTTAAATAGTTTTTGTTTTGATTTAAATTGTGTTTATAAAATGAGATCATATTTTATTTCTTTCTAAATATTTCTGATAAATTGATAAAGTTATTTTTTTATCTGAAAAAGGAAGTTTATCTTTTTTTATTTTATTGAAAGTTTCAATAATTGAATTATTGGTAAATTTATCAAAATTTAAATTATTAATTAATTTTTTAGAAGATTTTGTAGAAACCTCGTAAGATCTTTTATCTATCGTATTTATTTCATGGAAGATATTTATACCTTTCATTTTTGTTAAAGATAGTATCTTTTTTGAAAGTTGAACTATATTTGTATTAAAATTTCCAATATTAAATATTTTGTTTTTTGTTTTATTGGATTTTTCATTAATTATTTTATTTATTATCTTACATGCAAATACATTATAACAAAAAAATCTTAATTGAGTCCCTCCTAGAATCTCAATTTTTTTTAAAAAAAACATATCTCTTATTATTTTATTTATTGCAATATCGTACCTCATTCTCGGAGACCAACCATATAATGTTCCAAGTCTTATAATAGTAAAAGGTATTTTATTTTCAGATCTTATATAATTTTCGTATTTTAAACATAATTTAGAATACAAGGATATTGGTTTTGGCAAAGATTTTTCATTTATTAAATGTTTATTATTTCCATAAACTGAGCACGACGACATATAAATATATCTAGAAAGTTTCTTCAAATTTTTTATTTTTTTATATAATTTAACTTTATTTGAAAAGTTAGTTAAATATGTAAACTTTTGATTCAATTCAGACGCTGGATCATTTGAAATATTTACAAGATCAATTATATAATCAAATTTTTCAAAAAATTTATTATCTAACTGATTGTAATCTTTCTTATGTAACTTAAAATTTTTGGTATTTTTATTATTTTTTCCAAAAAAACATTTGTCAATTCCAATTATCTTATAATTGTTATTTTTAAGTATATATGGAACCAAAACCGAACCCAGAAAACCCTCAGAACCTAATATAAGAATTTTTTTCATTGAAACAAATTTATACAATATTAATACTCATTCGATATACTAATATTTTATGAAAAAGAACATTTTTTTTTGGGGAGCAAAATATAAGGCAGGTATTATTTATAATTTAATAAATAATCGTAAATTAATTGGCTTAAAAAAGAACATTAAAATAAAATATTTATTTGATCCATACCTAAGAAGTCCACAATTTAAGTCTCATGCAAAATTTTCAAATAAGGATTCAGATCTTAAAAATTTTTTAAAAGATTCAAATTATTTTGTTACTTGTATTGGAAACCAATACGGTAAAGCAAGATTAATAATTTCCAACAAACTAGAAAAAAAAAAATTAAAGCCTTTAAGTATTATTTCTAAACATGCGCAAATATCTGATAAGAAAAACTTAGGAAAAGGTGTTCAAATATTTCCAGGTGTTATTGTAAATGAAAATAGTATGATTGGAGATTATACCATATTAAATACTGCGTCCCTTATCGAGCATGATTGCCAAATAGGATCTGGAGTACATATAATGCCAGGCGCTGTACTAGGTGGAAATGTTAAGATAAAAGATTTTGTGACTGTAGGAATTAACGCAACTGTTTTGCCTGGTTTAACTATTGAAGAAGGATCTTTCATTGGCGCCGGATCAGTGGTGACAAAGAATGTAAAAAAAAATCAAATTGTTGCAGGAAATCCAGCAAAATTTTTAAAAAAAAATTTAAATAAAGTTATTACTAAATTTATCTAGCTCAAGTGAAAATATATCTTGCGACCTTTTATAGTCCAGATCTTAAAAGATCTGCTGAAAGGTTTAACGAGCAGGCAAAGAAAATGAATTTATATAGCTCAATAGACTTATATACTTTCGATGATTTAAATAATGATTTCAAAAGTTATGTTAAAGAGTTAATTAGCTTAGGTAAAATAAGAGGCTATGGTTATTGGGTATGGCAAACGTATATCCATCAAGTTGTATTATCAAAAATGGTGGATGGAGATATATATCATTGGTGTGATGTTGGTTGTCATTTTAACTTAAATGGTAAAAATAGATTGAAAGAATATATTAAATTTATTTCAGATTATGAAAAAGGTTTTTTAGGATTTGAATACAAAAATCTTGAGAGCATAGAATTTAAAAATCTTACTTTTCCAAATTATTTGGAGTATCAATATACAAAAGAAGATCTTTTTAAATATTTTGATGTGCAAAATAACAAACAAATAACAGATACACCTCAGGTTTGGGGTGGATCATTTTTTCTTAG
>MDSZ01171278.1_pt1 | contig 12422 bp, 25 predicted proteins | sample 811201 | NCBI WGS metagenome assembly MDSZ01 (sample SAMN05326647, study PRJNA326480) | marine metagenome | isolation source: seawater | place: Indian Ocean: North | collected 2010
CTTCCATTGTCCGTTACATCAGTAAAAAAGCTGGTATCGGAATTGGATCAGGACAAATACGGGCCCTCGGTGCAAAGATCGGAGACGGATCAGTAGTACATACTGGTTTAATACCATTTCTTAAATACTTCCAAGCAGCTGTAAAATCTTGTTCACAAGGCGGCGTCAGAGGTGGCGCAGCAACGGTATATTTACCCGTCTGGCATTATGAATTTGAAGATCTAGTTGTACTTAAAAACAATAAAGGTACAGAAGAAACTAGAGTAAGACATATGGATTATGGCTTTCAATTAAATAAACTAATGTACGAAAGATTACTTGAAGGTGGTAATATTACTTTCTTTGATCCTGTAGATGTACCAGATTTATATGAAGCCTTTTATGCAGATCAAAACAAATTTAAACAACTATACGAAAAATATGAAAGAGCTTATTCTATAAGAAAGAAAACTCTTCCTGCTCTAGAAGTATTTTCACAATTACTTACTGAAAGAAAAGAGACTGGAAGAATTTATATAATGAATGTAGATCACGCTAATGATCACGGTTCTTTTCTTCCTGAAGAAGCTCCTATTCGTATGAGTAATCTATGTTGTGAAATTGATTTACCAACTAAACCATTACAATCTTCTAGTGATACAGAAGGAGAGATTTCTTTATGTACTTTGTCTGCTATCAATTGGGGTCTTATAGATGATAAAAAAGACTTTGAAAAATATTGTACTTTAAGTGTAAGGGCCTTAGACAATCTATTAACTTATCAAGAATATCCTGTTCCTGCTGCTGAAATTTCTACTATGAATCGTAGACCTATAGGAATAGGTATTATTAACTTAGCTTATTTCTTAGCTAAGAGAGATTTAAAATACGATGAGAAAGCTTTACCTATTATTGACGAATGGGCTGAAGCTTGGTCTTATTATTTAATTAAAGCTTCTAACGAATTAGCTGAAGAAAGAGGTGCTTGTCCTAAAAATAACGAGACAAAATATGCCCGTGGGGAATTGCCTATTGATACATATAAGAGTGCAGTAGATAATTTAGTACAGCGCAAAGAACGATTACCGTGGACCTCGTTGAGAAACGCGTTAAAAAAACATGGGATCAGGAATTCTACGCTTATGGCATTAATGCCTGCGGAAACATCTGCACAAATCAGCAATAGTACAAATGGTATTGAACCACCAAGAGCTTTAGTATCTTATAAGCAATCTAAAGATGGAGTTATGGCTCAAGTGGTTCCTGGCTATCATCACTTAAAAAACAAATATGATCTTCTTTGGGATCAGGAAGGACCCGAAGGATATCTACAGATCTGTGCTGTACTACAGAAATATATAGATCAAGGAATTAGTGTTAATACCTCATATAATCCAGAACAATATGAGGATCATAAAGTTCCTATGTCAGTTATGATTCAAGATCTAGTAACGGCTTATAAGTATGGATTAAAACAACTATACTATTTTAATACATACGATGGTTCTGGAGAACACAAAGAAGAAGAACTACCTCCAGTAGAATTTTACGAGGATATCGATGATGAGGACTGCGAAGCTTGCGTAATATGAGTATATTAAAAAAGAACAATAAATCACACTTAAAGAAAGGAATGTTTTTTGATGAAGCCGTTGACATTGCGCGTTATGATCAAGTAAGATATCCTACAATAGATAAAATAATCGACAAACAATTAGGATTCTTTTGGAGACCTGAAGAAGTAGATATTACTAAAGATAAAAAAGACTTTGAATCTTTAACTGATCACGAACAGCATATATTTACAGCAAACTTAAAAAGACAAATCCTATTAGATTCAATTCAAGGTCGTGCGCCTAATATGGCTTTTCTGCCTATAGCATCTTTACCTGAAATTGAAACTTGGATTGAGACTTGGTCTTTTTCTGAAACAATTCATTCAAGATCATATACACATGTAATTAGAAATGTATATCCAGATCCTGCTGTAGTATTTGATAATATGCTCGACATAGAACAAATTCTAGAATGTGGAAACGATATAGCAAAATACTACGATGATCTGATCGCTTATAATAATAACGGTAGAGATGATATGTACGCACATAAGAAATCTTTATGGTTATGCTTAATGGCTGCAAATGCCCTTGAAGGTATTAGATTTTATGTTTCTTTTGCCTGTTCATGGGCGTTTGCCGAACTTAAAAAGATGGAAGGTAACGCAAAGATTATTAAATTCATTGCTAGAGATGAGAACTTACATTTAGCTTCAACAACGTGGATGATCAAAGAATTAGCTAGGTCTGATAAAGATTTTGCAAAAATACAAAAAGAGACTGAACAAGAATGTGTAGATTTATATATAAAGGTAATTCAACAAGAGAAAGAATGGGCACAGTACCTATTTAAAGATGGAAGCATGATAGGCTTAAATGAGAAGCTTTTAGCAGATTATATAGACTGGATAGGAGCACGAAGAATGAGAGCTATTAAACTTCCTTGTCCTTTCTCGGTTGGTAAATTAAATCCATTACCTTGGACAGAAAAATGGATTGGTGGAGGTAATGTTCAAGTCGCTCCACAAGAAACAGAAATTACTTCCTACGTAGTAGGTGGTGTTAAACAAGATGTAGACAGTAAAACTTTAAAAGGATTAAGTTTATAATGCGAATAGAAATTTACGGAAAGACAAGTTGTCCCTATTGTACTATGGCTAAACGATTGGCCTCTAGAATATGTAGTGAGTCATCTCAACAGAATCATACATATATCTATTACCAATTAGATAGAGATTTTAATAGAGAAGAATTGTTAAACAAATTTCCAGGTGCAAGGACATTTCCTCAAATTATGGTAGACAATAAAATTATAGGTGGTTATCAAGAATTTGAGGAGTGGTACGGTGATTAATTATTTCCACTGTCCCGAATGTTGTATCAGTTCTGAAATAAGAACTGAATCTGATGAGATAATGGAACAACCTCAATTTTGTCCGTTCTGCGGATATTGGGAGATACCAGATGAAGATGAATATGATGAAGAAGAAGATACTAGTAGCGATTACTACTAGCTTACTATTTACAGGTTGTAGTACGGTTGAAATATTACCGAACTTATGCTTTGATGGTGAAGAAACATATATGTGCGGTATAATGTGTAATGACGATGGTTCAATATGCATTGATTTAGATAATCCTCAATTAGATATAGAAAAAGATCTAGATCCTATATATGATGAAGCACCTATGCCTGAAAATTGTGAGCCCGACCCATCTAATGATTGGGTTATAAGTTGTGAAAAAGTAGCCTAAAGGAGGAAGATAAATACATGTATGGAACCGTGGATTTATCAAAATCAAGTTTGGGAACCTCCAAAAAATTGGGATCCCGAAATTTATTATGGATTTGTATATCTAATTACAAATCGATTTACCGACAGAAAGTATGTTGGTAAAAAATTCTTTTGGTCTAAAAAGACTTTACCCCCACTTAAAGGACGAAAAAATAAGAGAAGATCTGTTGTTGAATCAGATTGGCAATCTTATTACGGTTCAAATAAACATCTTAAAGAAGATGTAGAAAAACATGGACATGAGGCATTCTATAGAGAGATTATTCACCTTTGTAAAACAAAGGGAGAGTGTGCTTACATGGAAGCAAAAGAACAGTTCGAAAGAGATGTACTTTTGAAAGAAGACTATTATAACGGCATTATTGCTTGTAAAATAGGCGCTCCTACTGTCCGTAATTTAGCAGAAAAAAACAGTTTACATTCTGACAAAACTGTGGTATAATATAAGGAGTATTAATGAATAATGTAATAGACTTTCCTTTATCCAGAAGAAAAAAGGATATAGAAAAAGCTAAAAAACGATCTAAAGATATAGAACGTGAAATATATTACATGGAAGAAATTAATTATGAAGATATAATGGCAATAACCAATTACGTTACCGGTGAAATATACGATATGGTTAACCATAATGATTTTATTCCCTTTGAATTTAAATTCTTAGAAAGCAAAGAAAGTAGGGAATATAAAGATATGGCCGTAGTTGTTAATTTGTTTACTTCAGCACTTTTAAGAAGTAAAGGGATTAAACACGTATTTCAAGAAGATCTTGATGCCATTAGTTTAAAAATAGATTATTTAGGAAGTGAAATAGAAACGGATGATACTACTTGATTATAGTCAAATAGCTTTAAGTAATATAATAGTTCAAAAGCTACAAGACGAAAGTTTAATAAGACATATGATACTTAATAGTATTCGTATGTATAATGTAAGACATCGTGATCAATATGGCCAAATGGTTATATGTGCGGATGGCATGAATACCTGGAGAAAAGAATACTATCCAGAATATAAAGCACATCGTAAAGGTAATCGCGATAATGATTCAATGGACTGGAATGAAATATTTAGAGTATTACATACAGTCAGAGATGAAATAAAAGAAAACCTACCGTATAAAGTTATTCATATGGAAGGTTGTGAAGCTGATGATATTATAGGCGCATTAACTTACGAATCACAAGAATTCGGAAAGAATGAACCTATAATGATAATATCTTCAGATAAAGATTTTATTCAATTACAGAAATTCAAGAATGTCAAACAGTTTTCTCCTATACAAAAGAAAGCTGTAGTAGACAAACATCCACGTAGATACCTATTTGAACATATCTGTCGTGGCGATAAAGGTGATGGTATACCAAATGTGTTATCTCCAGATAATACTTTTACGGATAGCATTAGGCAAACTCCTTTAAGACAAACACTAATAGAGTTTTGGATTGAAAATCTAGATAATATGCCTGAAGAATATAAGCGTAATTATCAAAGAAATAAAACTCTAATTGACTTAAACGAGATTCCTGAACATATATATAATAGTATTGTTCTTGAATATGATTCGCAAAAACCTGCAAATCGAATGAGAGTTCTTAATTATTTGATTAAGAAAAGATGTACTAATTTGATTGAAGTCGTGGAGGAATTTTACAATGGCTAAAACGTACGATATGATTTCTGAGCTTTTAAAGGACGCTGGGAAATTGAAAACAAGAAAAGAAAAAATTGAGTTTCTTCAAAAAAATAACTCAATGCCTTTAAGAACAATTCTAAAAGGAGCATTCGATCCTGCTTTAGAATTTATTCTACCTGAAGGGGAACCACCTTATAAAAAAGACGGAGCACCTGAAGGATTATCCCCATCAAACCTATTTAAACAAATGTCTTATTTTCAGTATTTTGATAAAGGCGGCGTAGGAGACAATATGTCTGCAGCTAAGCGAGAACGTCTATTCATTCAATTACTTGAATCAATACATCCAGCTGAGGCTGAAATAGTTTTGTTAATGAAAGATAAGAAACTTGGAGGAGTATATAAAGGAATAACTAAGAAATTAGTTTCCGATGCATTTCCAGGTCTTATTAAAGGGTCTTCAAAGCCTGTTGAGGAGGCAGCGAAGGTAAACAATAACTAGACTTTAAGGAGGTGATCCAGTAACGCAGATTATGTTTTACTTTAACCGACAAGCAAAAAGGAGGTGTCACCGGCTTAATAAACATGTAAGCCCCTAGTCTGCAGCTAGGGGTTTACTTTTCCTTAAAACTGTGGTATAATATACATTATGAATATTTTTGTCTTACATCAAAATCCAAAACTTGCAGCTCAAATGCAATGCGACAAACATGTCGTAAAAATGATTTTAGAATCCGCTCAAATGTTATCGGCAGCCCATCGTACTTTAGATGGAGATACTTATGCTGATGCTAATGGTCTATATAAAACTACTCATAAAAATCATCCTTGTACTAAATGGGTACAAGAATCTATATTTAATTATAGATGGTTATACGTTCATTTTATAGCTCTTGGAGAAGAATATACATATAGATATGGTAAGGAACATTTAAGTATAACCAAACTAAAAGATCCTTTAGAAAAAATACCTGATAATATTCCTGTAAAAAGGTTAACTCCTTTTGCACAGGCTACAGGTGATATAAAGGAAGATACAGTAGTAAATACATATAGGGAATATTATATGACTAAACAAGATAAGTTTAATATGGCTTGGACTAATAGAGATATGCCAGATTGGTTTAACGCGAGGTCTAGCTAATGCCTACATATGTATTTTTTAATAAGAAGACAAAAGAAGTAGAAGAACACTTTATGAGTATGTCAGATAAGGAAAGATTTCTTAAAGATAATCCTAATTTGAAACAACAAATAACCGCACCGAATATAAACTTTTCGGAAAGAGGCGGAGCTTTGAAAAAGGCTGGTGATGGATGGAAAGAAGTACAAGATAAAATAAAGTCTGGTCTTCCTCCAAGATATAAAGATAATGTTAAAACAAAATGATAAAATATGAACCTGTTCAAATCGATGATAGACTTACTCAGCACACTTATGATAACTATAGAGTCTACACCGATTCTGATAATAATAGCTATTATAGCGTTACAACTGTTCTCTCGATATTAAGCGAAGATTCTATACGTGCCTGGCGTGCACGCGTAGGCGAAGAGGAAGCTAATAGAATTAGTAAACAAGCTTCTACTCGTGGATCTAAGGTTCATGATATGATAGAGCAATATATTATAGGCGAAAGTGTAGACTACTCAGATCTTATTTCAAAGATGAACTTTGTAGATATTAAACCTATAATTGATAGTTCTTTATCTAAAGTATACGCCACAGAACAAAAACTATATTCTAAGCATTTAGGATTAGCTGGTACAGTTGATTGTGTAGGTGTTTGGGATAACAAACTATCCATTATAGATTGGAAGACTTCTAAGAAGTTTAAAAAGAAAGAATGGATTAGTAACTATTTTATGCAAGCAACGGCTTATGCTATTATGTGGGAAGAAAGAACCGGCACTCCCATAACTCAATTAGTTGTTTGTATTGCTGGTGACGCAGGCCCACAAGTCTTTGTAGAACATAGAGACAATTGGGATAAGGAATTAATAGAAACTATTAATGAGTATAAACGAAGAAAGTTATTTAACCATTAGGGGGTTAATATGAAAGATATGTTATTGAAAGCTCTAAGAGCATATTATAACGGTGAGATCGCAAAGCATAAAGCTAATGTTGAAATTATGTTAGAAAAAACTGCTGGTGTTGCAGAACATCCTGACACTATTGAAACTATCTCTTCAGAAATCATGAAGATTGCTGAATTTGAAGATGCTTTATTGGTTTTGGATCAGCACTTTAATACACAAATACCAAAGATATAATGTGTATAAATAGATACGTATAGCTGATATGGACTGGACAGCTCGGAATAACTTGATTGGTATTCTTAAAAAGAGCTCGGAAAGTATCAGCTATCATTTTAACAAAAGGTGAAGATTATTAAAAGAGAACTACTCAATTATATACTCGAAGCAGCTCGTGGAAAGGGCCTTACAATATTTGATGTTGACGATACTTTATTCCACAGTAATGCTCGGGTGAAAGTTGAAAAAGATGGAAAGGTAATTAAATCTTTAAATAACCGTGAATTTAATAATTATAAACTGAAAAAGGGTGAAACCTTTGATTACGGTGAATTTAAATCTGCCAAGATCTTTAATCAAACTTCTACACCGATTGCTAAAATGATTAACAAGGCTAAAGCTATTATTAGAAATTCTATTAAAGCAGGATCTAAGGTAATAGTAGTAACGGCTAGAGGTGATATGGATGATAAAAAATTATTCGTAGACACCTTTAAGGCTCAAGGTCTTAATATGGACAAGGTCTATATTGAAAGAGCAGGTAATATTGGTTTAGACAATGCTGCTCGAAACAAAGAGGTGGTCTTTAGAAAATATCTAGAGACTGGAAAATATAAACGAATTAGATTATTTGACGACGCAGTTGAGAATTTATATGCACTACTAAAGCTGAGGGATGAGTTTCCAGATGTAGCTTTTGAAGCATATCGTGTCAAGAAGGATGGTTCTATACAAACAATAAGGAAGTAATGCCGACGAAATTAAAACAGAGTTCACAAACTTACAACCGTGCTACGGGTAAGACAACAACAGAACATTATTATATAAAGAATCAAAGTTTAGATACTTTGTTTGAAGAGTTAAATCGCGACAATACTAAACCTAAAGTTAAGCAAAAAATTCGTAACGAAATAAACAGAAGAGGAGTTAAGATCGTAAAACGTCCAATCGAGAGTGAATGAAATTTAGTGATAATGATTATCGGCCCTTACCCAAGGGCCTTACCGTCAAAGAAAGCGGTATCCATGGTTTAGGTCTTTTTGCGACAGAGAATATTTCCTCGCAAACCTTTTTAGGAGAATCTCACGTCTGGTCAGAAAGAAAAGGCGGTTGGATTAGAACTCCTATAGGTGGATTCATAAACCATTCAGACAATCCTAACTGCTCCGTCAATGAGGAAGAGAACGGAGGAATAAGAGAATTGTATGCAGTAAAAGATATAAAACCTAATGAAGAATTAACTGTATATTATTCTACTAAATTAGGATATGGGAAAGGAAATTAGATTTTTAAAGGACGCGGGATTAATACCTAGGAAAAAACAAAGGAAGGAAATGTACTCAGTTGGTTATATATCAGCTCTTATATTTTCATTGATGATTATTTATGGCATTATATAAGAAATTTAGCGCACACACTGGAACGAAAAAAAGTAGTTCACAGGGCATAGGCGGCAGAGGAAGAAAAACTAAAATCGCTATGTCTACGATGAACAAATCGAAAAAGAGGTCGCATAAGAGATATCGTGGGCAAGGGAAGTAAACGAAGACCACAAGTAATAAGTGATGATAAGATGGAAGACAATTGGCAGAAAATATTTGGCAAGCCTAGGCCTAAATCAGACTGGAAACCTAGAAAGGTTATTCCATCGCACGCTCGTACGCGCGTAGAACCAGATAAAAAGAAAAGAATTCCGCGTAAAGAGAAGTATAAACATATAAATAATATTGGAGAATAAATATGTCCGATGATTTACTAAAATTCGATTTTGGCTTTACAGCAGTCGATGAAGATGAAATAGATGCAGTACAAGAAGTATCTACATCAGCTTCTGCTGCAACGGCCGAATTAAAGAAGGCTCAAGATAAACTTGATAACCTGTATAATGCAATTTTACCATTGCTTAGTAATTTAAAACTTAATCCTGAAAAGGAATATATAAAGTGGCCAGATAGAACAGCTAAGATTGAAGCTTTCGAAGACCACATAAGGAAAATAATTGAATGAATGTAGACAAATTGAGAGCCCAACTAGAAATAGATGAGGGTGTAGTATATGAAATCTATAATGATCACCTTGGCTATCCTACTTTCGGGATTGGCCATCTGGTTCTGGATTCAGATCCGGAATACGGACAAGAGGTGGGAACGACAGTTTCGGAAGTTCGAGTCCATGAGGTATTCGAAAAAGACGTACAAGTAGTTTTAGAAGACTGCGAAATATGTTTTCCAAGCTGGGCTGATTACCCAGAAGAGGCAAAGCAAGTCTTTGCAAATATGATGTTTAATATGGGTAGAACAAGACTATCCAAATTTAAGAAAATGATCGCGGGAGCAGAAGCGAATGATTGGAAAGAATCTGCATCCCAAGGGAGAGATTCCCGATGGTATAACCAGGTGACCAACAGAGCTGAAAGGCTTATGTCTAGGTTAGAGAACGTATAAATATTTTTGGAGAGAAAAAATGACCGACAGAACTATAAGATTGTTAGGATCAGAAGGCAACTTATCTTCAGCATCTAATGTTGGATTAAGTAAGTTAGTTAGAGTATTAAATAATAAAGGCTCAGTCCAAGTTATTACTTGGAAGAATGCAGGCGGTACTACTTTAGGTACTATAACACTTGCAGCCAATGAAGTTGCTTTTATAAGAAAGGCAAGCACTGATACTCTTACAGGAGTTGCAACATCCCTAGCAGTTGGTATCGCATTCGGCGATTAACCGAGGAAAAAAATGGCCTATTCACAGAAGGTAGTAGACAGATATAACGCTGTTCTAAATAATCCAGAAACGCATGGAGTAGGAAGATTTGATCCAAAGGATCCAAATGTAGTCACAGGAATGGTGGGCGCACCTTCCTGTGGTGATGTCATGAAGTTAGATCTTAAATTAGATGAGAACGACAAAATACTTGATGTGAAATTCAAGACGTACGGCTGTGGTTCAGCTATAGCGTCTTCATCGTTATTCGTTGATATGCTAAAAGGACTAACAGTAGAAGAAGCTAAAAATATAAAAGACAAAGATATTGCAGAGGTATTAGAATTACCTGCTATCAAAATCCATTGTTCAGTCCTTGCCGAAGAGGCAATTCATAAATGTATACAGGACTGGGCTGATAAACAGGCCCATCGTAAGCACAATGGTGGACCAGATGATAGAACTCACTGACGATGCAATACAACAATTCTTAATAAAAACCCAAGAAGCCAATAACGATACTATTAGAATAGGTATCACGGGTGGTGGCTGTGCAGGATATGAATATGTTCTGGACTATGCTACAGAAGTAAATGATGATGACAATGTATTAGATTTTGGTAAATTTATGATTGTCATTGACCCCGCATCTAAGCCTTATCTGGCTGGATCTACATTAGATTACGAAACTATAGGGATTAATTCCCAATTCAAATTCGCGAACCCTAACGTCCAAATGGCGTGCGGATGTGGCGTTTCCATACAATTCGATTAAAATCCGCTAAAATTGAGCCCCAGAGATGGCGCCTAAGGGCGGATCACAACTTGACCTGAGTATTACTATTGCGGATTTTTAGCATATCTAGAGAATAAAACAATATAAATAGTTGTATGGAAATATTTCAATTGATTGCAGAGGTTGGGGCTCCTATTGCTGGAGCATTAGTTATGGGTTATTTTATCTTTATAATACTCAAGCAAATGATGAACGGTCTGATAGATCAAGTGAAAACATTAACCATGTTTACTAAAAGTTTAGAAACTAGAGTAGGAACAATGAATAACGATATGATAAAGATAGATTTGCTGGTGAGTAGCGCGTTAGATTTAACACCCCCGATCGATAGAGTGGCTAGAGCCGAAAACTTTGTTGAAGACGGAAAGATAGACGCTAGAAGAGATTAATGTCTGAGTTAGGACAATTGGTCTCGGACTTCGGATTCCCTGTAGTTCTTGCAGTGGGCATGGGGTATTTTATATACTATGTGTGGACTTTTATTACTAATCAAATAGAACCACAACTAGAAAAAATGCACATGCAATTAATTAGATTGATTGATCAGATTAGAATGCTCGATCAAGATATGATACGATTACAACAAAAGGTTAATGTTGTTATCGAGTATAGAGAGCGCCAGAAAGAGCTAGAAGATGCTAAAGAAAAGGAAGCTCTCGCGGAGAAAGAAGAAAATGAAATTAAAAAAGGATAGAGAATTATTAATTGTTGGATGGATGATATTACTTTCGTTTTTTGCTTCTACTATTAAAGCAGACGAATTAGTTCATGAATTTAAAAATCCATCATTTAGTGGTATCGGTGCTTCAGCACATTATTTAACAGTTGAAAACCAAGAGAAATCTAGAAGAGATGCCATTGAAGATGATATAGAAGCTGCTTTAAAACAAGCAGAAAGAGATGCTGAAAATACAACCTTAGCTAAGTTTATGCGTAACCTCGAGAGTAGGATCTATGCGCAATTAAGTAAGCAACTCGTAGAAAACTTATTTAGAACATGTTCAGCTGAAGCTATAGCAGCAGGAACCTGTTCTGAAACTACATTCGGTAGTTTCGTTCTAGAAGGTAATACAATTACCTATCAAAAAACAATATGTGATGAAAGCATTTGGGCATGTTCTCAAGGCGAAGATGTTATTGTTATGACAATCGTAGCTGAAGATGGAACAGAAACTCAAATAGTAATACCAATCGGAGCCGGATCAGCCGGAACTGGAGATGGTTAAGAAACTTTTTGGTTTCGCCCTCCTTATTGGGTTATTGCAAGGGTGCGCATCGATCGTTCCACCCGGAGGATTAGATGCAAAAAATTGCATAGACAAATTAGCATGTGTAGAAGATCCAGAAGTGGTTCAAATGCCTACATATGAAGAATTAAAGAATTTACCTTCACCGGAAAAACCAGTTATTGTAGCCGTATACAAATATATGGATAAGACTGGTCAAAGAAAGCAAAAAGGAAATGCAGCAATGTTTAGTACCGCCGTATCTCAAGGTGGTGAGACAATGTTGATCGACGCATTGAAAAGTGCTGGTGATGGAACATGGTTTAGAGTAGTAGAAAGAGTAGGATTAGATCATCTTACCAGAGAACGTCAAATCGTTCGAACTACTAGAGAGCAGTATAATACAGAGGGGAAAGATGATACAGGTCTTGCTCCACTGCTATTCGCTGGAATTATTCTTGAAGGAGGTATCATA
>MDSZ01216304.1_pt1 | contig 12422 bp, 12 predicted proteins | sample 811201 | NCBI WGS metagenome assembly MDSZ01 (sample SAMN05326647, study PRJNA326480) | marine metagenome | isolation source: seawater | place: Indian Ocean: North | collected 2010
TGAATTTTAATTTAGATACAGTTTACCAAGATATTGCTAAGTCTAAAAATAAACATGATAAAAAATGGGCCGGTGCTGATACTTGTATTGTATCACCAGAAGATATGAAAAAATTAGAAAATGATCATGGAAAGTATAATTATATCCCAACTTTTTTTTATAAAGAACTTAGTTGGTTATTTATCATTCTAACAAAAGTCTGTCATAGAAATTATTTGTATGACTATTTAACAAAGTATAATTTTTATTATTTACTGTCAGTAAGAGCTAATAGGTATATCAAGAAACATAATGAGAAAGAATTATCCAAAAATAAAAACTATTCTAGAAAATATATTCAAAATCTTTTTGATGAGGTTTTAGATGAATTTGAGTCGTATATTCTTCAATTAGAAATAGAAATCATTACAGCAAATTAGTGAAAATTAATTTTTAAAATTTCACTAAAAAAATTTCATTACTTAACTAAATATATTTTATAAGGAGATAATTATGAAATATATTCAAGAAAAAAAATACCTTAATGAAAAAAGCTTAGCAGCTTATTTAGATATATCTCATCATACGTTAAAATATTGGAGGAAGACAGGCAAAGGACCAGATTTTTTCAAATTACCAAATGGTGGAGTAAGATATTCATTTGATTCAGTCAATGATTATTGTAACAAATTTATTAAAAATGGATTAAGTTGATGACCCTTAATATTTCTACAAACAAACCTGCTGAAAACTTTTTCATATCTTATTGGAGAGGTGATTTAAGCTTAGGATTATCTTTTTGGGGTGTTTTTGTTCTTTTAAGTATTTTAGTTACTGGCCTGATGGGTATGTCCATGGATTATATACCTGAACAAATATCCTTTTTATTAATGACTGCTTTTATGATTTATACTTGTGTCGGATTGTATCAATCAAATATCAAACACGAGTCTCATGGCTTTTTAACTTTTATTTTGCATTTATGTGTATTGAGTAGATTTATAAAGGCTGTCCTATTTTTTTTCTTAGCTATTTCCAGCTTTTAAATTATGAAAAAAATATTTCTTCTTATAAGTATTTTTATTTTTTTTAATACTTATATCCATGCAACAGAGTATAAGGCATTTTTATGTAATTATTTTGTATCCTCAACCTTGGCAGAAGATAACTGCCAAGGATCAAACAGCTGGTATAAAATATATTTTCCTGAAAATTACAAAACAAAAAATATTTGTACCGCCCAAAGCGAGAAAATATTTAACAACGATTTGATATTGGAAATATTTCCTGATTATCAAACCTCAGGTGACGAAATTAAATCTTGGGTTTCCGGCTGTGATGACTTGTGGTTATTTTAATTAAAAGTATAATAAATAATATTTCTTAATTATATTTTTATATTTATGAGTAATTTAAAAAACTTTTTTTATTTTTTATTAATAGTTTTTTTCTTTTTTCCGCTATTGCTTAAAGCAAATGACTTATGTGATGTATTTTTAGATCCAAACACATCTATTCCTGAGACTTCAATAAAAGAGGGATATTTATTATCGACCGAAGTAAGTGTAGATAAGTGGAAGATTTCAGGCCAATCTTCACTTTCATCCGTTGGATTTAAAGTAGATTTATATTACCCAAACCAAACATTTGAAAATTACTTAAATAAATTTTATCCAAATTTGAAATCAGATAACTGCATAATAACAAACAAAGATCAAATCAGAAAGATTTATGAAAGGGTGCATTTGTATTTTCCTCAATTTAGATCTAACAAAGATTTGAAAACTAATCATAATTATTTTTGGGTGTATAAGGTGAATGATCCTGATACCAATGAATCTTATTGGTTATTTGAATATGATTTAGAGAAAGAAATAGAAATAGTTAATGAAAATTCTTTTCAACAATTTCCATTTGATGAAATTAATACATTTATAAATTTTGAATACCCGAGCTTATCTATGGAAGATGTAATTGATGATTTTGATAAAAGTTTTGCTGATTTTTATGGTGAAAATAGTTTAACTCAGCTTGAATGGAACAAATATAATATTAATAAATTAGCAGGTTTACATGAGTTTAATCTCGCAGAACATTTAATTTATGAAGAGCCGTTTACTTTTATAGACGGTGATCAATATGCAAATTACGTTTATTATTTCAGTTTTAATCGCAATTTTAATTTCTATGTTTTAAAAATTATTGTCCCAGTTATCTTTCTTGTTTTCTTGTCTTTTAGTGTCTTCTGGATAAGAAATAACGAAATAGAAGCAAAGTTGAATGTCTCAATAGTATGTTTGCTTGCTTTAATCGCCTACAATTTTGCAGTAAACAGTGATATTCCAAAGTTGAATAGTTTAACTATCCTTGACTCATTTATTTTAATTTCATACCTGTTTTCTGGTCTTGCAACTTTTGTAACAATTTATTCATATTATGATTATAGAAGAGATAACTTGACAGGGGATTTTAATCCGGTTGACATCAAACTGAGAAAAATTGCACCTATAACGTATGTCATGAGCACATTTATGATTGGTACTTTTTTATATATACAATCATAATGAACGTAACCTTATATCTATCTTTAAATACTATACCCGCTATATTCATCTTAACTTTATTTTTACTAAGAGAAAAAAATAAAGAACCATTATCGATAGTTCTCTCTGCTTTTGCTTTAACATATATTATAGTTTTACCTTTAGATTTATTAATATCTATTGTCGATCCTTATTTAGAAAGTAATTTTGATAATCAGCATTTTTTTTCATTAAATGATTTTTTTAGAGCAGCATTTCTCGAAGAATTTCTTAAATTTTCTGTAATGTTTTTATTTGTGTATAGACAAACTCATTTTGATGAGCTCTCAGATGGAATTATTTATGGAATTGCGGTCGGGCTTGGTTATGCAGTAGTAGAAAATTATAATTATTTGTTTATTGACTATTTAGGTCAAAAACCGATGGAGGAATTTATCATGAACCGTTGGTGGGCTCTAATTGTTCATGTCAGTTTGGGAATAATTATGGGAATGTTTCTTGCAAAATCAAAAATTAAAAAATTTAGTAATAAAATTATGATGACTTTAGCACTAGTAATCCCAATTTTTATTCATGGACTGCACAACTATACTTTTGCCAGTGAAAAACTTTATCAATTATATATTGATTATTTTATATTTGGATTCAACTTACTATTAATAATTGTGTCTTTTATATTTTTAAGAAAATTAGAAAACATTAAATTGGATATAAATAATAAAGGTGAATTAAAAGACTATTTTACTACTATTTTTGCAGGTTTGATATTCTCATTGATTTTTGCATTTATCTTTGGTTTCATACACTAATGAAAATTTTAAAAATATTTTCAATAATTTTATTTTTATCCTCACAAGTTTTTGCCTCTAGCAAAGATGACCCTATTTTATTTGATGAAGTGGGCGGGTGGGAAATTGGTATTTTACCTTATTTGAATTTTGGATGTTACACCTCTTCTCCTATTTATGAGGGCGGTTCAATGTTATCAGTATATGTAGATAATAGATCTGGGGTGGAAGGCGTTTATCTTCACTTAGTAAATCCATCATGGAGTAGCTTAAAAATAGGTGAAAGATATGAAATGAAAGTGATATTTGAGCCTTTTTCTGATGGATGGATAGGTGAAGCAGATGTGGTAAGTTACGGTGATCACAAAGGAATTGAATTCATAGCAAATGCAGATTTTGTAGTTGCTTTTGCAGAAATGGAGTCTGTAAGATTTTTGTATAAAGAAAGAGAAATTCTTAACTTAGAATTAAAAGGAAGCTATAAGGCTTCAATGTCACTTTTAGAGTGTCAAGCTATGGTCAATGAGTCTGGAGTTACCAATACAAGTTTGAAAAAGAAATTAAATAAACCATCAATTAGAGACCCTTTTATGGATTAATTTTTGAGACTTCGTTTAGTACACCTCAAAAATTCCCTAAATTTTTTTGAATATTCAACTTTAAAGAGAGTTGTTGATCTTGCTATATTTTTGTCTGTTTTCGCCTTAATTTCATCAATAATTTCTATTAGCTATGAAATAAAGATAAATGATATTTCTTTAGAAATATCAAAAGAGCAGACTAAACAAAGAATTTATAATCAATGGACCCAGTTAATAAGTGAAAATCTTCATAAATCAGATAGACGATTTACTCAAACAAATGACATTATAAATATAACTTATGAGTCTTTTAATGACGAAGTTATTCTTGAGCAAACAATAACCTTTCGAATATTTCAAATCCTCAATCAAATGCCAACGCAATTAAAAAATTCAGCTAGAGATATGAGATATAATTTTACAGAAGAGCAATTATCAAAATACAATGTTGTTCCACTAGAGGAAGGTTATGACAATGCTGTAGAGGTTCTAAAAACTACCAATTATAATAACCCCAATGCTAATTTTAGAATTTTACAAAGAAATTTAATTAACTCTATTTTTGAAACAAGAGGCTTGCTTGAAAACGCTTTAAGCATTTTTCAATCTGCAAAAAATGATGTTGACAATAAAATAACTGAGCTAAATTCCAAAAAAAATGAAGTATCTCAATTATCCACCAACATCATTTTACTTTCGTTTGTTTTGCAATTGTTGATTTTCATCGTAATACAATTTGTGGATATTAGAAGCAGTGAAGAAGTCTAGTAAAATTAGTAAAAGAGGTTTTGTTATTCTAATTCTTGCAGGTATTTTACAATTCGCTTCATTGGCGATTCAACAGTTTGTTGTGCAAACTGAAGGCAACATAAGAGAAATGCAGGAAAATATTCCAGAGTTAAATAATAAATATCAAAATATACAGTCATCATATTTCTCACTATCGTCTCTAAATAGTGAGTATTTGGAGTCAATTCAAATGTCAATTAATTTTGGTTTATATAGTGATCACTTATTATCTAATTTAAAAATTTACACCACAAATTTTATGGAGGCTGCTATTGCAAACAAATATGTTCAAGAATTTATTGATGAGACATCCATAAATAATTTTAAAAATCTAAGAAAAAAAATTGATGCAATTGAAGTCAAAGATATAGATAGTTATCAAATTTTTGAGGACTATCTATATGAAATAATGAGCTTCTATAGAGTCTTACAAAAAGAAGCGGGAAGAACTTTGGGTGAAATAGATACACTTAATATTGAAATAAATAAAATGAATAATGATAAACAAACCTTTTTATTGTCATCTATTGTTCTAGAAATTTTATCTTTTTTGTTGGTGCTAGTATTTTTTAGATTATTTATTCAGAAAAATTTAATCAAAAAAATCAAATAAAAAATATCAAGCGCCTTTTTAGGGGCGCTTGATCCGTCACGTTAAACAGAAAGGAGTCTAAACATGCTAAACAATAACAATAAAAGACATGTTTAAAGTATTCTTCTTGCCATAATTTTTTAGTGAAATGTTAAGATATTTTTTTCACTATAATATAAATGATTTATTTGATTATATTTCTACATGATCAGCTTGAAAAGAAATAGCAAAGGTGAAATACAATTGGCCAAAGGAAAGCGAGTTCGTCAAAGCTCTATGTATACACCCGGTCAAAATTCTGCTTTTAAAATAAGTCGTTCAAAATTCTCAGATTTTATCGATTGTCCAAGGTGTTTTTATCTAGATAGAGTTAAGGGTCTTGAGTCACCTTCGGTTCCAGGGTGGTCTTTAAATGTAGCTGTTGATGAATTATTGAAAAAAGAATTCGATTTATATCGTGATGAACAAAAGCCCCATCCTATTTTTAATGAGAATAATTTAAATTTTGTACCATATAAACACCCTGATATTGACAAATGGAGAGACTCTAGAACAGGTGGTATTTTATATGAAGACCAAAATTCAAATTTAATTATTCATGGTGGCGTGGATGATATTTGGTTCGATAAAGATAATGATCAATTAGTTGTAGCTGACTACAAAGCTCAATCCAGCAATAAAGATTTAGAAAAAGATTTATATTTATCAAGCCCCTACCACCAATCATATAAAACGCAAATGGAGATATATGTGCATATTTTAAAAAAAATGGGCTTTGATGTATCTTCAAAAACATATTTTGTAGTTTGTAATGCACAAAAAAATTTAGAAAGATTTGATTCTGTAATGAAATTTGAGGTAAAATTAATTGAATATGAGGTAGATATATCTTGGGTGGAGGAAAAGATTATTGAAATGAAAAAAGTATTAGATAATGAAACATTACCAAATCCTAATCCTTGTTGTATGAATTGTGCATACGCTTACCTTTCTAAAAATTTTTATAAAGAAACCCAATTAAGAAGCAATGACTGACGACAATATTATAAATATGATTAGAAATTCGATTGATACTCAAAATCGTAAAGGAATTAAACTAGAAGAAATTGAGGCAACCTTAAAAAAAGGTTATGCTAAAAGCTATCATTTAATTATCGAAGACCAAATTAATGAAATTAGACAGGATATGGAAGATATTATATCTTATAATGGTCAGTGTGCTATTCACGATCCTGAAAATATAAGATGGTACTCAAAAAAAACACGTAATTTTGAAAATTGGAACTTATATAAAAGCCATCTCAAAAATAAAAAAAAACCTTTATCTGAAAAAGCAATTGAGGATATTGATTTTTATACAGATAAAATTATTTCAAATTGTTCTGATCCAGGATCCCCTAAAGTTAATTCTAAAGGCCTAGTAGTAGGATATGTACAAAGTGGAAAAACTGCAAATTTTATTGGTTTACTGGCTAAAGCGGCTGACGTTGGTTATAATTTAATTATAGTTCTAACTGGAACTAAAGAGAAGCTCAGAAGCCAAACCCAAACTAGGATTGATAATGACTTATGTTCATTAAATCCCGGAAAATTAGTGCTTAAAACATATGTAAATAAAGATTTTAGAAAACCACCTGATAGCCCTGAGGCATGGTTTAACTCTACAAATCAAACGTCAATTTTGATTGTAAAAAAAAATAAGACAATTCTTTCAAATTTTATCGACTGGGTGAAATATGGAAAAACTTCAACTGAATTAAATAAAGTTGAAACCGTTGAGGCTGTTAGATCGCAAGCAAAAACTCTAATTATTGATGATGAGGCAGATGAAGCCAGCATAAATGTATCCAGACATGATGACATGAGTCAAATATATGAAAAAATAGTAACAATTAGACAGATACTGCCAAAGTCAGCCTTTGTAGGATTTACTGCAACACCATTTGCCAATGTTCTTATTGATCACAAAACATTTAATGGACACAATCTTTATCCAAATAATTTTATTATAAATTTACCAAAGCCTTCTGGTTACTTTGGAGCACAAGAGGTTTTTGGAAGAAGACGAACTCAATCTGAAATTGATGATATTGGAACCGATGAAGATATTAAGGGAATAGATGTAATTAGAGACATACCGCATCATGAAATATTGGATCTTAAACCGCAAAGAAATAGTTTAGTTGATGATTTTAAACCTAAAATTAATAAAACCCTTAGAACAGCAATTGATTATTTTCTTATCTCTACTTGTATTAAAATTGCGAGACTTGGAAAACTTGATCATACCACAATGTTTGTCCATACACATGTCAGAGCAAAAATTCAAATTAAAACTATTAAAATCATAATAAAATACATAGAAGTAATACGATCAAAATTTGAAAACGAAAATATAGAATTAATGGATCACTTAAAAAATATATGGGATGAAGAAATTAATAAAGTTGAAAGAAAAGATAATGAAAAAAAAATAGAGTTTAAAGAAGCAATGAATTTTTTTGATTATGTTTCTGAAAATTTGATTGTAACAATGGTAAACACATCTCGGGATGCAAGAGAGTTACCTAAATTAGATTATAAAAAAGAACATGAAGATGAACCAGGAAAGATATATCTGGTAGTTGGAGGAAATATTTTATCAAGAGGTTTAACTTTAGAGGGCCTCACTGTGAGTTATTTTTTAAGAACTAGTTCAATGTACGATACTCTCCTACAAATGGGAAGATGGTTTGGATTTAGAAATGAATACAGTGATTTACCTAGAATTTGGACTACGGAGGGAATTAAAAAAAATTTTTATCATCTTGCTCAAGTTGAACAAGAAATTAGAGAAGAAATGAGTATGTACAACAATTGGGGAGTTAATCCTTTAAATTACAAAATTAGAATTAGGATCATTCCTAAGATGCAAGTTACTTCAAGATTAAAAATGAAAGATGCAGAGACAAACAAAAGATACAGTTTAAATACTCAAAGATCTGAAATTACAGTTTTTGATCCTAAAAACTTAGAAATACTTAACCACAATATAAAAACAGTAAAATCACTTTTTGAAAAAAATTCTTCTAAATTAATGTCTTATAAACACCAATATATTATAAGCGGTGTAAAGAACTCTGACATCAGAGAGTTTTTAGATTCTGAAAATAATAATAGATTCATAATAAATAAAGGAGAGCCAAGTATAAATCCTGTTACATTGATTAAATATCTAGATGAATTAACAAAAGAAAACCTTTTGAGCGACTGGAATATTGTTTTTGACTCACTTAACTCTGAATCGAAAAAATTAGGAAAATTAAAAATTTCAAATGATTTAATTTTAAATTGTAGAAAAAGATCGGAATTATTGGATAAATCTAATTACATATATTTCAAACATATCACCTCAGAGAGAGATTACTTTGCTGATATTGAAAAGGAAGTCCTTCAATCTATAAAAGACCAATCAATAATTAAAAAATTAGAAGTCTTTAATATTGCAAACAAAAGTAATTTAAAACTTAAAAATCAAAATAAGATTAATAACGAAGACAAGGTTATTTATAGATTATTATTTGCACAAAAAACTGGGATGATATTTATTGTGCCAATTTCAAAAGACTCTGATTCTGTTGATGCCGTTCAACATCTGATATCATTTATGATTGTTTTACCACCCCTTAATCCAAGAAAAGATTCTTCACATGCAACAACCCAACCATTATTAAGATCAAATTATATATCTGGAATTCCAGACGAAGAGTATGGAGAGTTAGAAGAAGAGGTAGAAAACGATTTTGAGGAAGAGACGGAAGATAATGATGAATAATATTGAAAAAAATAAATTTGAACTTGAATGTAAGTTAGAAACTGAAAAAAGATGGAGAGCCTTGCTTGCAAAAAAAAATGAAAATAATAATGAGCCTTTTTATTATACACCTTTCAATAATACAAATATTACAAGTTTTTTTGCAATAGATAACGAAGGAACAAGAAAAATTTATTTACCATTGACTAACCAAGTAAATTTTAAACAAGACAAAAGGTCAGCCAGTATTCAAGTTTTAAAAAGTACTAATGAATTATTTAATAAAGAACATAAAGAATATATAGAAATTTGTTGTTTAAACCCTGATAGTTCAGATTTTATCTATAATAAATTTAATACTTTAATATCTATGATTTTTACCTCTATAAAGTTTGATCAAATAGATAATTACTCAGCAGTAAAAAATACTATCCAAGAATGGAGAGATTTCTTAAGGCTAGTTAAAAAAAAACACCTATCAATTGAAGAAGTTAGGGGCCTTATAGGAGAGCTACATTTTTTGAATGACTTATTAGCTATAGATAAAAATTTATTTGAGTCTTGGCATGGCCCTGAAGCAGAAAGGCATGACTTTCGACAGAATAACATTTCTGTTGAAGTAAAAACAACAAGCTCAAAAAATAAAATTGTAAAAATTAGCTCATTAGATCAGCTTGAAAAGCCAAATGATACTGAGCTTTTTTGTCAGTTTTATCAATTAGAGCAAGACGATAAGGGTTTTTCTATTCCTTCGCTTATAGATAAAATTATGGATACACATAGTATCAGTAAAATTGATATTGAAAGAAAATTGAATGATCTTAATTACGATTTTAATGACAGAAAATATTACGAAAATGAAAAATATAAGTTTAGAATTTTAAATAACTATTTTTATATAGTAGATGATCACTTTCCAAAAATAATAAGAAATTCATTTAAAGAAAACAAAATTCCAAAAGGAGTAATGGGTTTAGAATATAAGATAGATTTAAATGGACTAGATGAAAAATCCATAGAAGATAAAGAAATTATTCTTACTAAGATGGCTAATTAATGAAGTGGCTTTCTCAAAAAAATGATCCAATGGGTGGAATGAGCTCAAGAGGTTACTTAAATATTTTAGGAAGGCCCTCTTTAGATCCTTTAATTGTGATGATACGCGAGTCTGTTCAAAATTCTTGGGATGCCAAAAAATCAAAATCAGATTTTATTGATTACACTCTTTATGTAAATCGATATACCAATGAAGAAAAAAATTTCTTAAAACAAAAAATATTTAACCAACCCTTAAAAGAAATTCCTAATTTAGAAAAAATTGATGATTTTAATAATTATTTTTTAATTGAAGATAAAAATACTGACGGTTTAACCGGACCAGTAATTGCTACAGAAAAAAAAATAGGACAGGACTCTGATTATGTAGATTTTATCTTAGATTTTGGTGCCCCGAGAGATAAGGATTTTGGAGGTGGTACCTATGGTTATGGCAAGACTGCTTTTCATAAAGTAAGTAAAATTCAAACTATATTTGTTTTCACCAAGACAATTTTTCAAGGAAAATTATCAACCAGGTTTATAGGTTATTGTATTGGCGAAGCCAACGAAACTAATAATGGTAGATGTTGGTTTGGAATGCCAGATCATAATAATAATTTAGTGTTACCTTTACTTGATAATGAAGCAAAGGAGGTAGCTAGAAAACTAGGGTTCAAAAATGTAGATGATGAAAGTACAGGCACTTCAATTATGGTCCCTTTTCCTGAAATGGGTTCATTCAGTGAAAGGGATACTTTAAAAAACCGAAACGATTATGAATGTTTCATCTTTATGCTAAGTGCAATTTATTGGAATTTATGGCCTAAAATGATCAATTTTAATGATGAAAATCAACCACCTATAAATTTTAAAGCATTTTTTCATGATAAAAAATTTGATTTATTTCATCCGAATGAGCATCCTTTATTATCAAATTTTGTTCAATCATATTTTAATTATTTTGAACTAAGTAAAGATAAAAAAAAGGTAAAATCAGAAAAAAACTTAATTTCTGAGTTCATTAGGCACAGTGGTCTTAAAAAAGATATCGGGATTTTATCTGCATTTGGTCATCCAGAAATAGATAAAAATTTATCAAAAGAAAATGACTTTAAATACGATTTGATGAAATCAATTTTTGAAACATCTCCTAACAAAAAAGATAATGATATAAAAAGTCATCACATAGCTCTAATGAGGTCCACTGAGCTTGTGATAAAATATCATGAGGGCCCTGAAAATGTAGAGTCAAATTACTCTGGAGTATTTATTGCTAACCGTTCCCAAGATATAGATGATGCTTTTGCAGAGTCTGAACCTCCTACACATGACGATTGGTCAATTGACCAATTACAAGGTGATCAGAAAAAAATTGTTCGACACACTTTTAATCAAATTAAAATTAAAATTAATGAAATGATTAATATAGATACCTTCGATGATAGTGCTGAAAATGAATTTGATACAGTATTGGATTTAGCATATCACTTTGGAAATATTTTAATGCCGCTCTCATCTGGGGTTGCTCCTGCAAAAGATATAAAAATTAAGCCCCCTAAACAAACAATCAAAAAAAAATCAATTGATGGTTTTATCAATATATCTAAAAATCCATTAATTGAAAAAAATGATGGTAAAAAAATATTTAAAATCTCTTTTACTCCAAATATCATAAATAAAAATAAAATTTTTAATCTTATAACCTCAGTAAATACATGCATTGAAAATAATTCTATTGAATTATCTGGTCCAAATAATTCTAAAGAGCCTAAATTTTTATTTTGGTTAAATGAAAATAACCAAAAAATTGAAAAAAAAGATTGTCCAATCGATCATCGTTCTTCAGGAACAAATTGGATAGTAGCCTACGAGGTTCCAAATAATATTTCAATTAGTGTAGATGTTAATTTAAGTTAAGATGGCAAGAGAGTACTTTAAACCTTTTAAAACCGCTACAAATAATGCTTTTATAGAGATAAGTGAATGGGTAGATGAAGAAGATCACCCTATTATAGAAGAGGGTATTTTAACCAAAAGATGGTCACCGAATTCCGTTTTATCACTTCACCGAAATATTTCTTTTAATAAAGAATCTTTTTTAGAGGAAACAGGTTTACAAAGTAATGATACAATAAGATTTACAAATAAATGTTTCTCTAATGGAACTGGTTTAAAAATTAGTGAAACAAATTCTAATAATAAAAATATAAGATTAAGCAATAAAGACAAAATAATTGATATTACATCCTCAATAAATATTGATGGAACTAAAATTTCTGAAAATATTGATTTAATCTCAGAAATTGTTCTCATTGAGAA
>MDSZ01261861.1_pt1 | contig 12420 bp, 13 predicted proteins | sample 811201 | NCBI WGS metagenome assembly MDSZ01 (sample SAMN05326647, study PRJNA326480) | marine metagenome | isolation source: seawater | place: Indian Ocean: North | collected 2010
CCGACCTCGCCTTGTCGTGTGAGGTCACAGCAAAGACCGCCTGGTCTTCTCGCGATGTTCCCGTTTCAGCGGCGAGCCTTGCAGCTGCATCTGCAAGATCCGGGTCGCCGAATGGCGCGGGCGCAAAAGCAGGACGGTCGTAAGCAACGGGCGGTACCTCCGGATCGACAGGTCTGATCATCCGGATCGGCGACCGGCTGAAGCTTTCCGCTCCTCCTGCCAGAACAATGTCCGCCGCACCTGCCTCGATCAATCTTGCGCCCATGACGATCGCATCAAGTCCCGAGCAGCACTGCGTATCGATGGTGAGAGCGGGAACCGTTTGAGGCAACCCGGCGCGAAGCGCGGCAAGGCGGGCCGGATTGCCGCCGCCATAAAGAGCGTTGCCCAGAAAGACGCAGTCGACCTCTTCTGGCTCTATTCCGGCGTCAACGACAAGCTGTGCAAGAACGGGTGCGGCAAGCTCGTCGGTCTGAAACAAGGCAAGTGCGCCACCGCGCGGGCAAACCGCCGTCCGCCGTGCTGCTGCGATCACTGCCTTGCGTGTCTGCGTCACCCGCTGCCTCCGGTTTTCGCCAAATCGGCCACGACCTTCCGAATATCCGGCTTGCCCCCTGGCGTCAGCGGCATCTTTGCCCTGATGTGAATATGCCTCGGCACCTTGCCGGGTGCGAGACGTTCGCGGCAATGGCGCAGCAAGATCTGCTCTGCCCCCGCCAAAGACGCACCCAGCTCAACCACCGCCTCCAGCCGGTGACCGCGCACCTGATCCGGTAACCCTGCGACGACTGCAAGGGCGACGGCGGGATGGTCGGCCAATACGGCCTCAACCTCTTCCGGATAGACATTCAGCCCGGAAGTGATGACCATGCGGTTTTCCCGTCCTGTCAGAAACAGGAAGCCTCGCTCATCGAGAAAACCGTGATCGCCGACGGTGAGCCAACCGTCCCGCCAGAGCGTGTCCGGCGATGTGCCGCTTATATAGTGCGAAAACAGCAGTCCGCTCCGCACCCAGACCGGCCCGGCCCGGCCAGGGGCAGCGGGGGACGAAGGGTCACCGATCACGATATCGACCCCTTGCGCGGCACACCCGACCGAGCCTGCAGGGACATTGTCCTCAGGTGAGGACAGCGTGATGAAGCTGGTTTCCGAAGCCCCGTAGAATTCGAAAAGGCGTGCCTCGGGGAAAACCGACTTCAAGGCCTGCCTGTCGGCTTCACGCCATTTGGCCCCGCTCGCGAGAACCTGTTTCACCGCAGCGATGGGACCGCTGCGCCGGGCAGCCTCGGCCAGAAAGTGCAGCTGGGTCGGCGTTGCATAAAGGACAGAGCCTTCGGGGGCACTGCCAAGTTCCCTCAGGACGACGCGCGGGTCGAACCGCGGCGTGAGCACCACCTGCTGGCCGCAGGCGAGGCCGCAGACAGCGCCATAAAGGTGAAGTGAATGCGTGAGCTGCCCGGGCAGGACGACGCGGCTGCCTTTCGAAATACCGAAAGCCTGTGCTGACAGCTTGAAGCTTTCGAGCCACGATCTGTGAGAGCGCACATAGCCCTTGGGAACACCGCTGGAACCGGAGGTGAAGCCTGCATAAAAGAGGTCGTCTTCGTCCGGCAGGATCTCAGGTGGAGTTTCCGGTGACCTTCGCGCTTCAGTGGAACCGGTACCAGCCGTCAACAACACCGGCAGGGACTGGTCATCGATGACGAGGTCTGGCCCGACCGCTTCCAGAACTGCTGATGCCTGGGCTGAAGGCCAGTCCGGGTCCATGACCGTGGCGACACGCCCGGTGCGGGCGCAGGCAAAGAAGCAGACGACCAGGTCCGCAGGGTCCCGAAGACGCAGAACCACATAGCTTGCATGGTCGGTCCGATCACAAAGCACTGCCTCGATCCGGTTGATCCGGACTGCAAGCTCCTGCCAGGAGAGAGAATTCGGACCGCATGTGAGTGCGGCCCCAGTGGCTTTCTCACTGGCAAACCGGTCGAGATTGTCGCCGACGAAGGCCATGATGTGGCCTTGCTGGATCTACGGAATTAAGACCGGGACAACACGGCACCCGGCAGGCCGCGTGCGACGGTCTGAACGATGAGCGCCGTAAGTGCGACCTTGACCAGGTCACCGGGAATATAGATTGCGCTGCCAAGCGCGGCTTTCGGAAGGGAAAGTCCGGCCATGATGGCAACGCCCGGGATGCCGAAAGCGTAAACCACCAGAATGCCGCCGACCGCAGCCGCTATTGCCGAAGACACCAGAATGTTCAGCTCGCGGGTCGACTGCATGATCAAGCCGGCCACGAGAGCTCCGACCGGCCAGCCGATCAGGAAACCGACAGACGGACCCATGAAGACGCCAAGACCACCGCGGCCGCCGGACAGGAACGGCAAGCCCAGCGCGACGAGAAACAGGAAAAGCAGCACGGCAAGCGCACCACGGATCGGGCCGAGCATGACACCGGCCAGCATGACACCGAGGGTCTGCGCCGTGATCGGTACACCGCCGAGAAAGGCGATCGCCACCGGCGGAACCAGCCCCAGGGCGGCAATCAGCGCGGCATAGAAAGCAACGTGCACAAGAGACCTGTCAGCCATGATGAAATCGACCTTCTTCTCGTTAACAAGGGTGCTGCCGTTCAACCTCGCGCGGATCTTACCACATGAGGGTCAGGCAACGTCATCTGTGGGCGGGATATCCCAGTTTTTGGCCGAATGCCAGCCATATGGAGCTTCTTTTCGGTCATCTTGACAAGCCTTCCGAGCCGCCGCGCGCCTTCAGTGCTTCGGCAACATGATCCGACATGCTCAGGGACTGAATGGCGAAAGGCGCCAGCAGACGCCACGAATTTCGCGTGCCGGTTCGCGCCTGCCAGGCTTCGCGCAACTGACCGAAAACGACGAGCATATAGGGCGCGAAGCGAAGCACCAGTGCAACGCCCAGCGCCGGTTTGCGGGGAGAGAAACCGAGGAACTCGAGCGGCCTGAACAGCGGCTGGACAGCGTTCAGCATATCGTCCATGCGGGTGGTCACCGAAACGAAATTTGCAGCCAGGATCATGATCGCAAGCCGCAGGATGATCGTAACCCCTTCCAGAAGACTTCCGGACACCCAGTGAAGCGCCAGCAGCACGGCAAGCAAAAACGACATTGCCCGCAGGAGCTTCAGTTGCGCCAGTCCCTCGCGCCCGAGGGAGGCATAACACAGGAGAACACCTGCAAGAGCCGGCAGCAGAACCCAAAATGATGTGTATCGCAGCAGCAGCAGGCTGGCGACGGCAACAGCCAGAAGCTTCAGGCCCGCGGGCATCCGGTGGGCCCAGCTGTTGCCCTGGAGATAGACCGACATCATAACTCGGCAACCTCCACATTCATGCCCTGCCGCGAGACGACGTCTTCCTGAAACGCCGCCCGAACCGCATCCGGCGCGCCATCCATGCGCAAACGTCCGTCCTCCAGCCAGAGCAGTCTGTCGAAACCGTCGAACTGGCTGAGATCGTGACTGACGAGAACGATCTTCTGCGGCAGTGACAGGATTTTCTGGCGGATTCGCACTGTCGTCAGTGCATCGAGGCTGGCCATCGGCTCGTCCAGCACCAATAGGCGCGGCTCCATGACCAGAACCGCCAGGATGCAGACGAGCTGTTTCTGACCGCCGGAAAGTTCCGTGATCGGTTTGCCGGCCAGCCCCTCACAGCCATGCAGGGCGAGGAACGCCCGCGCACGGCTGCGGCTTTCTTCCTTGCCGGCCCCGAGTTGGGTGAGGCCAAAGGCGATCTCTTCTTCCACCGTGGGAAAAATGGCCTGATGATCCGGGTTCTGGAACACGAAGCCGACATGACGCGGCAACTCCAGTTCCGCCTCGGCGGAGGGGGCTCCAAAAAGCGTGAGGTCGCCGCTCGTCGGTGTACGCAAGCCGTTCAACAGGCGTACAAGAGAGCTCTTGCCGGACCCGTTCAGGCCGATGATGCCGATCCGGTCTTCGGCAAGCTGCAAGGTGAGATCCTGCAGGATATGCTCTTTGCCGACACTCAGGCCAACCCGATCGAAGACCGCGTAGGGACTGGCGTCGGGATTACAGACACTGGGCCTGTCCTTGAGTTTCCTGCTTTTGGGCCAGAATGCCATGTCACCTCGTCGCGGACGGCACTCCTTGCAAGGGCCGGTCCTGTTTTGCGCGCAGCTTATCGGTCGGATCTGCCGGCTTGTCAAAGACTGACAGGTGCCTGGCAAAATCACACATTACCGCAAGGCCTTACCCTACCGGGCGGGTGAGATCGGGCAATTCGGCCAATTGGCCGATGGTGGATCTGATGCGCTGGAGGGCCCAGCGGAATCGGTCGTCGGACTGCTCGGATCCGAAGGTCAGGCGCAGATAGGGCGCCGGCTGGTGGTCCTTCGCCTGAAAATACCGGGATGACAAGACCGAAATGCCCTGGTGTCCGAGCGCGTTCTGAAGCGCGTCGGGATCGACGGTTTCCGGCAGGCGCAGCCAGCCGAACACCTTGTTGACGTCGCTCTGCAGGAAATGCGGCGCGAGCAGGTCACGCGCCGCCAGGAACCTCGTGCGGTTTGCCTTGCGCTTCAGGCGCAGCGTCTTGAACAGATGTCCCTCGCGTACCCAGCCGGCAATCAGTTCTGCCGTGATGGGGGAGGCCATCCAGGTGCTTTCACCGATCTTGTTGCGAATGCTGTCACCGAAAGGCCCGGGCACATGGACGAAGCCGATCCGGCTTCCGGGTGAACAGACCTTGGAGATACTGGCGATTGAGGCCGTGCGCTCCGGCGCCAGCGCACCGAAGGCGGGCAGAGCATCCGGCAGAAAAGGCGTATAGGGATCGTCCTCGACGATCTTCAGGTCGAATTGCCGGGCAACCGCAACCAGATCCTGCCGTTCTTCAACAGACATGGTGTGAGTGGTCGGGTTCTGCATGTTCGGCATCAGGAACACGCCTTTGACACCATGCGTCTTCGCGGCCTGGGCAAGCGCTGCCGGATCCATGGCGCCGAAGCCGCCATCGGCCCGTATCAATGCGGGCAAAGGCACCGGCTTCAGGCCGATGCTGGCAAAGGAACTGAAGATCGACGGGTAGGTGAACCGGTCGACGGCAACCGCATCGCCCGGGCGGAACAGGGCCTGGCAGGTGACCTGAATTCCGTGCTGCGCGCCACAGGTAACCGCGACCCGGTCCGGGTCGGCTTCCAGACCGTAGTCCTTGAAGACGAGAGCCCCGGTTTCGCGATGCGCCTTCAGCCCTTCAGACGGTACGAACCCGTTCAACCGGTCGATCCCCACCGTGCGCGCCATCCGCGTCAGCCCGTCGGAAAGACTCGGGTTGAGATGCGGATAGGCAAAGTTTCGCGCCAGATCGCAGGTTTCCGGCTCGTCTTCCTTCGGGGCAAGGGGCGAAACCTTCTGGGTTTCAGAGGCAATATAGGTGCCCCGTCCGGTTTCTCCCTTCACCAGCCTGCGCCGCTCGGCTTCGCCGTAGGCACGGGTAATGGTGCCGAGCGTCACGCCAAGCTGATAGGCAAGTTCGCGCTGTGGCGGCAGCCTGTCGCCCTGGGCAAGCGCCCCGGTCTTGATGTCGGCTTCCAACGCGTCCGCGATCGCCAGATAGATCGGGCCACCGGCCGCTTCGATGTTCGGGATCCACATTGTCATGAGAACAATGTTATCATTGACTGATACAATACCTCAAGACAATTAGTATCTCCGCTATTTTGTATCGATTGTATCGAAGCACTCGATGCTGTGTCTGGAGATACCCATGGATTACGCCACGTTTCTCGCCTTCGCGGTGTTCGTCATCGTCATGACCGGGACACCCGGTCCGGGCAACCTGACCTTTCTGGCCATCGGCGCATCCGCAGGGTACCGCACCGCCTTTCCCGTGATTGTCGCCTCGCAGATCGGATCTTTGCCGCTCAAGCTCAGCGTTGCGTATGGCCTGGGCCATGTGATGGCCGGAGGCGGCACGGTGGTGACTGTCTTCAAGGTGCTGAGCATGGCCTATATGACCTATCTTGCCTGGCGGATCGTTTGCCTCAGCGTCAAGCCGAAGGGCGAGGTCGCGCTGCCCAGTTTCTGGGAAGGGTTGCTGATACACCCGCTCAGCCCGAAAACCTGGGCCATGAACCTGGTTGCCTTTTCAACCTTCCTGGCCGGCAACGGGCTCGGGATCCACGAAAACGCGATGATCCTGGTGGCGGGCTTTACCCTCGGCGGGATGGTGTTTCATTCCCTATGGGCCCTGGTTGGCGTGTCGATCCTCGCCCTGATCGGCGAAGGCCCGCTCATGCGAGCCATCACGGTGACCATGGCAATCGCCATGTTGGCGGCGACTGTTTGGGCATTGCTGATCTGAGCCTGCGTGTCAGTCAATAAACAAACGGGATGAACTTGCGCGTGCTGGCTGCATAGGCGTCGAATTGCGGGCCATATCTCCGCGAAAGATAGGCATCGAGCGCCGGGATATGAAAGACCACAAAGGAAACCGCCATGAATGCCGGAACGGCAAGCGCCGCAAGATTGTGGGTGAGCAGAGCCCAGCCTGTGAACAGCACCGTGTCGCCGAAATAGTTGATATGCATCGATGAGGCGAAGAGACCCCCGGTGTAGCATTGACCGTGATGGGCGGGATCACGTTTCCACCACTTGCGCTGCAGTTCCGACCAGCTGTTGAGAAACGAACCGCCGACCACCATTGCAAGCGCGACACCATCGAGAACCGAGAAGGGTACGGCGACCTGCCGAAAGGCACCGCTGCCGAGCAACAAAAAGCCTATTTCGAAGAAGGCGATGAAGGCTCCCAGTCCAAAGACCTCCGGAAAAGCCACCTTCCGGGCAAGCAGGTAGAACAGGGTCAACAGATGGCGGGCAAAATAGAGCACAGTGCAGGCAAGCAGGAGCAGACCACGCTGCGGATCGGCGAGGGTGAGTTCCAGCCCGAACCAGGCACCGACCCGTACCCATCCACCGCCCAGAAGAAGCCAGATGCTTAAGAGCACACAGATGAGGTGAAGTGCTGCGAAGACACATTTTTGCAGCAGGGACCTTTCGTGCTCGCGGCTCACGCCTCCAGGTTGCGCCATGAATACTCCTTCGATCCGACAGCTCGATTTTTGGAGCTTGTGGACCGTCAATTTATTTTCGTCCAACTGGACTAAAAAGAGATCTAGACGACGCACCATCAGGTGGTCAATATGTTTATCGACCAACTGGACGAAATAATGCCGAAACAGATCGATCACGAGGCCTACCGGCTGGAACTTGCGCGCAAGGCTGCGCCGCTTTTTTCCGAACTCGGCTACTCCGGCCTTGGAATGCGCCGCGTTGCGGAAGCCCTGGGATTGTCGAAAAGCGCGCTCTATCACTACTTTCCAAACAAGAAGAGCCTGTTCCTGGCCTGCACCGAAACAGTCATGGCGCAGATGACGTCAGAGGCCGGCGCGAATGATGCTTCACGGGTGCCCGCGTCAGCACTGGTTGACTTCGCCCGGAGCCTGGAGCCTGGAATTGCAGCCGAAATCTCGCTGCTGTTCGACTACCTGCGCGGCAAGACGGGGGAAGAAATCGCCAGTGACCCGGCAATGAAGCTCGCCAATGACCAGCTGCGCGGGCACGTTCGAAGCCTTGTGGGGAGCGAGGCGGCCGACAGCGTGCTGTGCCTTTTGATGGGCACCTTGCTGATGCGCCATTTCACCGGCGGCACGCTGGATTATGAGACCATTCTGCCGGCGCTCAAGAAACTGACCTGACCGGAGGCACTGCGTGAAGCGAGACAGATCCGGCAGCATGCGCCTGCCGGATCTGCCCGACCGGCCACAGGGGAGACCGCGGCCGGGTGAAGGTCAGGCAGCGGGTAAACTCTACCGCTGCAGGTCCTTCAGTTCCTTTTGCCAACGCGCCTCGAACGACGTTTCATGCGGGTTGGGGCCAAGCCCGATATCCCGGCGCAGCTCGTCCGGCAGATGAGCCACGTTCACACGCTTGCGGCCACGGGTTGCCATCCTTGCGAACAGAGAACCGATAAGCGACCTTAATGAAAAGCCCAAGTCTTGCTGATGGGTCGCGCAGCCCGATTTCGTCTGGGAGAGCCTGAACACGTCTATAACTCCTGTTTCTTGTGAGTTACATATCGGCGAGTTCCGGTTGTCTTACCAACGAAAATTCGATAGACATGCATAAGGGAGACTTATGCATGTCAGTGAATTTGCCACCACTTTCCGCAATCCGGGCCTTTGAAGCTGCAAGCCGGCACCTGAGTTTTACCAAGGCCGGCGACGAGTTGGGCATGACCCAGGCGGCTGTTAGCTACCAGATCAAGATCCTGGAAGATCGTCTCGGCTTTCAGCTGTTCACCCGCAAGGCCCGCAAGATCGAGCTGACCGACAATGGCGGGCAACTGGCGGCGCGGGTGGTGGATGCGTTCTCCTCGCTTCGCAGTGCCTTCGAGGATATTTCCGAAAAGAACGCCGGCCAGCTTGTCGTCTCCAGCAACACCACGTTTGCGGTCAACTGGCTGTCAAACCGCCTGTTCGAGTTCCAGATGCAGAACCCGGACGTGGGCGTGCGCATCGTTCCCTATGGCCCGCATGCTGAACCGGAGTTCAACGAATCCGACGTCGTGATCTCCGCCTGCAAGGCTCCTCCGAAAAACTGGCTCGCCCATGAAATCGTGCGTGCGGACTTTACGCCGATGCTGAGCCCGAAGCTTGCGGACACGATCGGCGGCGTCAGCAAGCCCGAGGACATTCTGAAATTGCCGCTGGTCGATCCGCAGGACCCCTGGTGGCAGATGTGGTTCGAGGCAGCGGGACTGCCGAATGTCGACCTGAGCGGTCACCCTAGCTCGCGCATGGGGTCACAGGCGCTCGAGGCCAATCGGGCGATCGCAGGACAGGGCGTCGCGATCCTGACCCCCTATTTCTGCAAGACCGCCCTTGAAAACGGCCAGTTGATCCAGCCGTTCAAGCTGACCTGCCATGCCGATGACGAAAGCTGGTACATGAGTTACCCGCCCGCCCTGCGCACCAGCCGCAAGGTCCGCCTGTTCCGTGACTGGGTTCATGCGGAACTGAAGCGCGACGGCATGCCTGTCAGCGCGCCGATGGCAGTTGTTGCCTGAGGACATCCGCCCCCCCCAACCCAAGCTTCCGGATCATGAAAAAGCCCCGGCCATCCATCGGACGACCGGGGCCAATTGCTTTTGGAACACCAAGGTTTGCCTTACGGCGTGAACACGATGGTCTTGTTGCCGACGATCATCACCCGGTTTTCCAGGTGATACTTGACGGCACGGGCCAGCACGCGGGATTCGATGTCGCGGCCACGGGCGACGAAATCGTCAGCGGAGAGCGCATGGCTTACCCGTTCGGCGTCCTGCTCGATGATCGGGCCTTCATCGAGATCCGGCGTCACATAGTGAGCGGTGGCCCCGATCATCTTGACGCCGCGAGCATGCGCCTGGTGATAGGGTTTTGCACCCTTGAAGCTCGGCAGGAAGGAGTGGTGGATGTTGATGATCTTGCCGAACAAACGCTTGGAAAGGCTGTCGGAAAGCACCTGCATGTAGCGGGCGAGAACCACCAGATCGGCTCCGGTTTCCTTGACCAGCTTCAGCAGTTTCTCTTCCTGCTCGGCCTTGTTTTCCTTGTTCACCGGCCAATGGTGGTACGGAATGCCTTCGTGCTCGGCCGTGCGCTGGCTATCGGTGTGGTTGGAAACAATCGCGACCACTTCGGCATCCATCCAGCCGACGCGGATCTGGTAGAGAAGGTGCAACATGGCATGGTCGAATTTGGACACCATGACGATGACCTTCGGCCGTTTGGCCGTGTCGACCAGTTTGGCCTTCATGTCGAAACGGCTGATGACCGGGTCAAGCGCCCTCTGAACGCTTTCCAGGGTCACGCCTTCCGGAGCCAGAATGGCAATACGCAGGAAGAACTGGTTGGTTACCCGGTCCCAGAACTGGTCACTTTCGGCAATATTGGCGCCAAAATCCGCCAGTTCCGTCGTGACTGCCGCCACAATGCCAGGCTTGTCCGCGCAGGACAGCGTCAGAACGTAAAGGCTATCCGCCATGATTTTCCAGTCTCCAACCTTGAGGGCCGCAGCCCGCTGATTTTGCTTCGTGCCGGATGCCGGCCCGAACAATCAGGCAGGCATCAGACTGTGTTCCTTCAGGGCCGATACCAGATCGCTGACCCGGTCGGCATTGTCTATCGCGCGTTCTCCGGTCCTGTTCCACAGGCCGTTTTCAAAACCGATCCTGGCCTTGCCGCCCCGCCGGACCGCCTCCACCAGACACTCCGTCTCGCGGTGTCCGAAAGCGCAGACCGCCCAGTCCAGCGACTGCCCCTTGTCGCGTTCCGCGAGCTTTTCCAGAAACGGCACCAGATCTTCCGGTGTGCTTTCCTGGCCTGCCGCATAACGCCCCAGAACGAACAGCAGCTGATGGCTTTCCCCTGCCAGGGTGCCGGCTGCCGCCAGGTCGAAAAACCGGTCCAGATCATCCGCGCTGTAGACGATATGCTGGACCGCACATTCATGGTCGAACGCCCAGTGGTAAAAGGCTTTTGCCTGGTCTTGCCCGCCTTCCGGAACCATCTCCCGGATCGCGACGGAGACCGCATCCGGCTTGACCTTGTAGACCAGTTCGCGTTGCTCTTCCGGAGTGTATTTTCCAACAGCTTCCGTGGTGATTTGAACCTGCATTTGCGGCACCGCAACACGCATTTCCGACAAGAGCTCACGATAAAGCCCGGCGTCAAGCACATGGGCGCCGGTAAGGTCGCGTACGTGGGCATGAAGCGCACCGGCTCCAGCCTCAAAACACGCATTTGCCGCTACCACCGTTTCGGCGATGGTCATCGGCAGGGCGGAATGATCCGCCTTGGTCCGGCGGGCACCGTTGGGAGCCACCATGATCAATGATAAAGGCGGCGGAACAAAAAGCGCACTCATGTTCAGAAGACCGCCTTGAACGCCTGGTTGAGCTTGTCGGTGATCTCTCCGATATGTCTGTCCTCGAGAATGAAAGGCGGCGCCAGCAGGATATGGTCGCCCAGCACCCCATCAATCGTCCCGCCCATCGGGTAGCAGATTAGACCGGCCTCGAATGCTGCCTTCTTGAGCGCCTTGTTGATGCCCCTCTTCGGATCAAACGGCGCCTTGCTGGCCCGGTCCTCGACGATTTCGATGCCTCGGAAAAGTCCGCGGCCGCGAATATCACCAACATGCGGGTGCTGACCGAAAGCATCGTTAAGCGCCGTCGTCAGTTTCTCGCCCATCGGCATCACCCGGTCGGCAACGCCGCCGGTCAGTTTCCTGAAAACGGCGAGCGCGGCAGCGCAGGCGGTCGGATGGCCGATGTATGTGTGGCCATGCTGGAAAAAGCCCGATCCGGTCTCGATGGCTTCGTAAATGGCAGCGGTGCACAGCATGGCACCGACCGGCTGATAGCCGGCTCCGAGCCCTTTCGCGATGCATAGAATATCCGGCGCGACACCATCCTGCTCACAGGCGAACAGGGTGCCGGTGCGGCCCATGCCGCACATGACCTCGTCCAGGATCAGAAGCACGCCGTAATTATCGCAGATCTCCCGGATCCGCTTGAAATAGCCATCGACCGGCGGCAGGGCACCCGCCGTCGCACCGACAACCGGTTCGGCAACGAAAGCCATGACGTTTTCCGGCCCGAGCCGAAGGATTTCCGCTTCCAGTTCGTTGGCGATCCGTTGACCGTAGTCGAAGGCGGTTTCCCCCTCGCGGCGGTCTCGATACTCGTAACAGGGGGCAATGTGGGTGGTATCGATCATCAACGGTGCAAAAGGCTCCCGCCGCCACTGGTTGCCGCCGGTTGCCAGCGCACCAAGCGTATTGCCATGGTAGCTCTGCCTGCGGGCAATTACCCGGTGCCGCGACGCTTCACCCTTCTCCAGGAAGTACTGACGCGCCAGCTTCAGCGCCGCCTCCATGGCTTCCGATCCACCGGAGACGAAATAGACGCGGTCCAGATTGCCTGGTGCTTTTCCGATCAGGAGATCCGCCAGTTCCTCGGCAGGTTCGCTGGTGAAAAAGCCTGTGTGGGCGAAGGCGATCCGGTCCACCTGGGCCTTGATGGCAGCGATCACATCCGGATCGCTGTGCCCGAGACAGGAGACCGCGGCGCCGCCGGATCCATCGAAATATTTCTTTCCGGACCGATCGAGAATGTAGCAACCGTCCCCTGTTACTGCGACGGGGAGATCGGCTTTGGTGTAGCGGGGAAAAACATGAGACATGGCAAACGCATCCGACAACTGACGGGACAGCCCACATTGGGTTGACGCATTTGTATCAGAAAACGTCAGTGCCTGAAACATTTGTTTCGAAGGCGCGTTAACCACGTTTTTCATTAGAATTTTAATAAAATTCAATCAG
>MDSZ01033750.1_pt1 | contig 12419 bp, 11 predicted proteins | sample 811201 | NCBI WGS metagenome assembly MDSZ01 (sample SAMN05326647, study PRJNA326480) | marine metagenome | isolation source: seawater | place: Indian Ocean: North | collected 2010
AAATTGGCTATTTTCAACTACTTTCTCAAAAGAACTCATAGAAGACTTAATAATTGGCTTATGTATTCTTGATAAGTCGTTGAATTTTACATACATTTTCTATACCTTTCTAACTTATTTTTTTTGCTGGATTTCCAGCATAAACCCCTGGAACAGTAATATTTTTTGTTACTACACTACCTGCTCCGATTACAACATCATTACAAATGTCTACTGGAAGAATTGTTGAGTTACTTCCAATCAAGACATTATCCCCAATATTGGTACTTAAAAAATTTTCTCTATCTATTTTCATGTTTGTAAATTTGTCATTTGTAAACATAACTCCATGAGCTACAAAACAGTCTTTTCCGATATTGACATTTGAACATATAAAGGAGTGGCTTTGAATTCTTGTATTCTCACCCACAAAAGAATCTGCCTGTATTTCGACAAAAGGCCCTACAAAAACATTTTTTTCCAAGGTACAACCGTAAAGATTAACCGGTTCAACTATTGTTACTGAGTCGTGTTTATTAATGTTTGTTATGGTCATGATTAAAGTTTAATTTTGTTGTTTATTTCTTCTAGAATTGAAGTGTTTCTTAACATTAAGTTCTCTGAAAATAGTTCGTTGAAATCATTTCCCAATATTCTATTTTTAAAATCTTCAACCACGAGCTTCAATGGTTCCTTACTATTTATGAAAGGCACTAAAGTATCCCCTACAGAAAAATTAAATAAGGAATCATTTTTATTAAATTTATCTTGTATGCTATTGATTTTTTTATCATAAATTTTTATTGGTTCATCAGTGCTAATATCATCAAATATCAACATTTTGTTATCACCTACTATTTCTAGGGTTCTTTCTTTTTTTGGATGTAACCAACTTACAAAAAAAGAAGCATAAAAATTTTTAAACTTTAGATTTACACTTGCAACTTCTGCAACAGGCGATTTTTCTCTCTTGAAAGTTGATACATCAATTTTTTCAGGCATCTCTTCTGTAATTGCATTCAGAATTGAAACATCATGAGTCATAAGGTCCCATATTGCATTAACATCAGTTCTTACAGGTCCAAGATTTGTTCTATTAAATTTGAGATATAAAACTTCTCCAAATTCAGGACTGCCTATAGCATCGATTAAATATTGAACGGATTTGTTATAGAGAAAAATATAGTTTGTTAGAAGCGTAAGACTTTCTTCATTAGATATTTTAATAAGCTCTTCAACCTCAGATGTTTTTAAAGTTACTGGTTTTTCTACAAGAACATGTTTTTTATTTGTAAGCAATTTTTTTACAATTTCAAAGTGGGTAGTTGAAGGGGTCGCCACAATAGCACAGTCAAAACTTTCGTTAATAAGTTGGTCTAAATTATTAAGGTATGTTATTGAGTTTTGAGTATTTTTTTCATTATTAAAGGAATTATCAACTACAAATTTTAGATTAAAAAACTCGTCTTGTTCAAGAAGTCTGAAGTAATTTTTGCCCCAGTATCCATTTCCAATAAGTGCTAAATCCATAAAATTATTATATCAATTTAGAAAAATAGCTTTAATGAAGACTCACTTAATTACTTCTAATGTAAATTAATTATTGTTTTTTCTATATTTGAAAAAACTTTTGAATGCTCCAAATTGTCATAAATCTTATTTTTTAAAACGATAATACTGTCACTTTTTGACAAATTATTATTATCTAAATTAGTTATCATTTTTTGAAATTCATATTTGTTGGACACTAACGGAAGGTCTATATTTACTAAAATACTTGACAACTTTCTTTTTGGATCCGGATCAGGATTGTCAATTATAAAGATTGGTTTTTCAAGAAGAAGATAATCTACGTAAATAGTTGATAAATCAGTTAATAAAATATCACTTAAAATTAGTAAATCATAATCGTAATCGATTTGTAGACTGTCTGAAAAAAAAATGTTTTCCATATCTTTTACCTCCTTTTTAATTTTTTTTGATATTTCATCGTTTATATGGTTTTTAATTACAAAGACAGTATTTGTATTGGAAAATTCCTTGTCTATAAATCGATAAAAGTCAATATTAAAAATAGAAAATTCTGAACTCTTATATTTTTCACTCCCTCTGTTTGATGTTGGAGCATATAAAACTATTTTTTTTCCATCCAAAAAGTTTCTACTTTTCAATTGTTGTTGCATTGCTTTATTTTCAACTAGTAATTGGTTTCTTGGATACCCTAGAACTTTTAAATTATTTGGATCAACAAATAACTCACTTATCAAAATATTTTTCTCGTAAGGAGAGTGAAGCCAAACTTCGTCAAAGAGCTTATAAGTTTTAATAGTTTTATTTTGATTTTCTGGAACGGCCCCCATAATTGAGTGTCCACAGTAAAATGTTCTAAATCCAAATGTTTTTACAATTTTATGAAGAAAAATTCCATGTGAAGATATAAATATCTTGTTACGAAGTGCTTTCAACACCTGAAAAAAATTCAAATAAAACAATATATTTTCACCATATAGTTTCCTGAGTTTTTTGTAATCTTTGTAGTTTATTGTTATGTAAAAGATCTCAATGTCTTTGTTAATGTTTTGAAAAATAGTCTCAAGATTTCCAATTAACTTATGCCCAACTAACAAGACTGATTTATCTTTCTTTATTAAAAAATTTGATACAAAAAGAGCAATAAACCAATTTGTTATCATGATTGTAAAAATAAAATAATGAGAAAATTTTAACTTATTAAACTTCATTTATTGTTATCTTTCTTATTGTATGAAAAGTTTTTTCAATTTTCAAAAGTTTTTCTTTATATACTATAGTTATGATTTTTAAAGGAATCCGTAAAAGCTTTCAAAACATCCTATATGTATCCAGGATTAGCAATGTAAAAAATAAAAAGCTAAAAATTTTATCTTCTCTAGCTTTGTCCAATTTAAGTGTCTTATTTGACATTTTTATTATTTTGTATTTTTCATATTTACTTTCAGATAAAAATACAAACTCTTTAAATTTGATATACAAAAGTGTATTAGATTATCTTCTTGACAATAATTATTTAATGATTCTTATAGTAATTTTTAGATTCTCTTTTTTCTATTTAGACAAACTTAATTTACAAAAACTAACACTTGAAATGAGAGAAAGTCTTAGGAACTACCTTTTAAAAGAAATATATAAACGTGGTAATTATTCAATTTCAGATTCGACTTTTTATATAAATGAATTAACAGTTCATATTGCATATTTTTACAATGCATTTACACAAGCTTTAAATTTTGCTTTCCAACTTTTTGTATATGGCTATTTTCTACTTTATTCAAATTCTGAATTTTCGATATACCTTTTTGCATTGGGAGTTGTAGTTTATTTTCCAACGAGAATTTTATTAAAGCAAGCCAGAAAGTACATCCACATTTCATATGAAAAATCTAAATCAATTAGCAAAGATATTCAAAAGGTAATTGATAATATGTTTTTAATAAAAATTTTAAAAACTAGTGAATTTGAACTTTCAAAATTTAAAGAAGTCTCAAGTTCTTATGCTTCAGCTAATATGAAAAATTTTAACTACTCAACTATTAACGCTTTATTTCCAATTACCTTTGCAACATTATTGTTTGTAGTTGCCTTATTAAATAAAACTATAATTAACTTGATAACGCTTGAATTTATTGGAATTACTCTAAGGCTTGTTCAAACACTTGGAAATTTTAATAATTCACTTAATAGTTTGATAAATTCTCAAGTTCACATAGAAAAATTAATTGAGTTTGAAAATGATAAAGATGTAAAGTTAAACCCTTTAATACTAGATACAAAGTTAAACCAATCAACAGCTATCAAGCTTGAAGATGTTAGTTTTAAATATTTTGGTTCAGATGAGTATATGTTTGAAAATTTAAATTTAGAAATTATAAAAAATAAGCATACGGTAATTACGGGATTAAATGGTACTGGTAAAAGTACATTAATTGGACTTATGTCAGGAATATACTATGCATCAACAGGAGCTGTAAAAATATTTTCAGACAAACTAGGCTATGTTGGACCCCTACCTTTAATTCTGGATTCAACTTTAAGAGAAAATTTAAATTATGGAATTAAAGATAAGAAAAGTGAAAAAAAATTATTAGAGTTTGTTGAATTATTTGATCTATTTAATGGGAAAAAAGTAGATCTCGATTTGAGAGTAAACAATAAAAGTCTTTCATCAGGTCAAATGCAAAAAATTTCATTTATAAGGGCAGTTTTATCAGATATGGATATTCTATTTCTTGATGAATCAACATCGAACTTGGATACCTCTACCAAAAACAATATTTATTCCGTTTTAGAAAATATGAATTTAACAATTATTAACTCTACACATAGTATGGAAGAGTTTAAATATGATTATCATCTCAATATTCAGAACATCGAAGGCAAAAGGCTAGTCAGTTTTCAATAACAGATTAAAGTCTGAAATATAATTTAAAAAAATCTTTTCAAAATTGTAGTCTTTTCTGATAACTTCAATTGCGTTTTCAATAAAATTTAAATTATCATATTGATTTTCTTTACAATTTTTCAATATTTCATTTAAATTTTCTTTGAATAGTAATCCAGATTCCATATGTTTAATTATTTCCCTATTGTTTTCAATATCTTTTGCTATAACAACACATCCTCTTGACATAGCCTCAAGAATCACTTTAGAGTTGCCCTCAAAGTTAGCAGTAGAGACAAAATATTTGTAGTTCTTATATATATCTAGCAATTCACTGTTTTCTACGTTATTAAATATTTTGATTTTTACATCAAGTTCTCTGGCCTGATTTAATAAATCATTTTTCTTTGACCCTTCACCATATATATTTATTTCAAAATCTGTTCCTGCAGATTCAGAAATTAGTTCTTTAAAATTCTTTTGATTTTCTAATCTACCAACAGCTAATATTTTATTCTTTTCAAAACTATTGTTTGATAAATCTACATCTACCCAATTTGGTCTTTTAACAAGCTTCTTTGTATTGAAAAATCTTGATTTTAAAAATATTAAGTCGGATGAACTTGTTACAGAATAAATATCAGAAAAGAGTATAGTTTTTTGAGTTAATATAAAGTATAAAATTCTTTTGAAGAAACCCTTTTTATTTTTAATACTAAATAAATACATGTCATAGCCAGTTCTCATGTAAAGTTTTGATTTGGTGATTAATTTTAAAATAATTGCTACCCAGGAGCCCAAAAGTTGATTTTGTTTAATTATTGTATTTCCTGGTTTGAAAAAAATATTTCTCTTAATTAGGAAGGGAAAGTAAAAAGATTTTAATAAATTTAATATTCTGTAATTGCTTTTATTAGTTGATGAATATATTGGAAACACATCAATTTTACTATTTTTTAAAATTTTTAAATCGGCACTATCGCCATACGTAATAAATGTAACTTTGAAACCATTTTCGACTAATAAATTGTAAAATCTAAGCTCTCTTTGTAGGTGGCCGCTATTTGCCCATGTCTCAAGAGAATAATCAAAGGTAAATAATAAAACTATATGCATTATGATTAATGATAGTTAATTAATTTATCTTATTTAGTTATGAAAAAAGTACTATTGGTTCACAATCAATACAGACAATTTGGTGGAGAAGATTCCGCAGTGTCTGGTGATGAGAAAATGTTATTAGAAAATTATCTTGTGGAAAAACATATTTACGACAATAAAGAATCAATAGACTTTTATGACTTTATTAATTTCATATTCTTGACAAATCCAAAATCAAATAACTCACTAGATAAAAAAATTAAAGAATTTAATCCCGACATAATTTACATTCACAACTTGTGGTTTAAGGGTTCATTGGGGATATTTAGACTAATAAAAAAACATAAAATACCTGTTGTTGTAAAAATTCATAATTTTAGATATTTATGTAGCAGTACATATTTTTCAAAAAGACATAATAAAGGGAATAATTTTTGTCCTGCTTGTGGTTTATCAAAAAGATTTTTATTTAACAAATATTTTCCTGAATCTTATATAAAGTCATTATTTTCAATTAGGTTTTCAAAAAAATTTTTAAAGCTTCTAAAAAAATCAAATGTCAATATATTATTACTAACACAGCACCACAAACATATTTTGTTGAATGAAAATATTGATCACAACAGATTATTTGTTATGCCCAACTACATACACTCTGAATCGACAAACATCTATGAAAAAGAAAATACTTTTATTTATGCTGGAAGGGTTTCCAAAGAAAAAGATGTAGAAGAAATAATTAAATCTTTTTTATCTATAAATTTACCCAACTATAAATTGAATATTTTAGGCACCGGACCAGACTTATCGAGATTAAAGAAAAAATATGAATATGACAACATTAAATTTTTTGGTTTTTTAGATAATGATGAAGTTTTAAAATTTATAAAAAAATCAAAAGTTGTAATTTCTGCAACTAAGCTTTATGAAGGTCAGCCATCACTGTTATGTGAAGCATCATTAAACTCAGTGCCAATTATATTTCCAGACAACGGAGGCATTAAAGAGTTTTTGCCAAAAAATTATAAATTTTTATATGAACAGTCTAATTACAATAGTCTTCAGGAAGCAATGAACAACATTGTTAATGAAGACATTGAAAAAATAGGAAAAGAAAATTATGATTTTATTTCCAAATTAATCGACAAAGACAAATTACTTAAAGTATTTTCAGAGGCAGCAAGCGAATAAATGAAACCATTAATTTCAGTAATTATGTCTGTCTACAATGATTCTAAAAATTTAGATTCATCTATAAGCAGCATCTTAAATCAAAGCTTTAAAAATTTTGAATTGTTAATAATGAATGATGGATCTACAGAGAACATACAAAAAATATTAAGCAAGTATGAAAAAAATTCAAAAATTAGAATTTTTAAAAATGAAAATAATATTGGGCTTACGAAGTCATTAAATCTACTTATTAAAGAGTCTGTTGGAAAATATATTGCTAGACAAGATTCAGATGATATAAGTATTTCCAGCAGACTTAATAAACAAATTGATTATTTAGATAAATATAATTTAGATTTATGCGGAACAAGAGCAATAATTAAAGGCACTACAAGGATTACACCGAATAGGTCTTACTATCTACCTTTAAGTGTAAGCCTAAAAATTAAAAACCCATTTATTCACGGAAGTCTTATTTATAAGAAATCTTCACTAGATAAAATCAATCTCTATGATGAAAATTTTTATTTTTCACAAGATTACAAACTTGTAAAGGACTTTTTCAACGCAGGTTATTCTTTAGGGATTTTAAAAGAGCCACTTTATGTTCTCAATATCAAAGACAACATTTCTACTAAGTACAAAGAAAAACAAAAATATTACGCAGACTGTGTAAAGAAAAATCAGGTGCCAAATGCCAAACTTAAAAATTAGTTTTAATGTTAAGCCAAAAACAGGCCCCTGGGGTGGTGGGAACCTATTTATTGAAAATTTAAAAAATTTTTTAGAATCAAATGGTCACCAAGTTGTATTTCACCTATTCGATTCTGATATTGACATTATTTTAGTAGTCGATCCAAGGCTTTTGTCAGAGAGTGTTTTATTCACAATGAAAGAGATTGAATTTTACAAAAAATACATAAATAAAGATTGCAAAGTAGTTCACAGGATAAATGAATGTGATGAAAGAAAAAATACTAGTGGTTTAAATGAATACTATCTTAAAGCAAACAATGTGGCCGATTACACTGTTTTTGTTAGTGAGTGGATTCAAAATCTTTATATAGATTTTGGATTTTCAAAAAAAAACTATAGTGTAATAATGTCTGGCTCTAATAATTTAATTTTTAATAATATGGACAGAGCTAAATGGAACAAAGACGAACCTTTACGTATTGTCACTCACCATTGGGGTGATAATTTAAACAAGGGTTTTGATGTTTATGAATATCTTGATGAACAAATATACAAACATTATCAAGATAAGTTAATTTTTACTTATATTGGCAATGTAAACAAAAATATAATTTTCAAAGGTTCTAATATTATTGCACCTAAGGCAGGAATTGAACTTTCAAAGTTAATTAAAGAAAATCACATTTACTTAACAGCTTCAATCAATGAACCTTCCGGCAATCATCACATTGAAGCTGCCCAGTGCGGTCTTCCGATTCTGTATAGAAATAGTGGTGGAATACCAGAATTTACAGATGGATTTGGTATTAGCTTCAACGGACTTGAAGATTTTATAGAAAGCTTGGATAAAATAAAAAATAAGTATGAATATTTCTTCGACAAGCTAACTACTTATCCATATAATTCAAATATAATGTGTCGAGATTATTTAGATTTATTTAATAAGTTAAATAAATCAAGTATCCCAAAGCTTGAATTACCTCAAAGGACAAACACACCTAAGCATTATTTAAGTAAGTTCGCATATAAATTTAACAAATTCCTAAATACACTTAATATCTATGAAATTAAGGTTAGAATTAAAAAATATTTGTTAATCAAATTTCCAATATTAAAAAATGAGAGAAATGTTGTTTGAATCAAAAATAAATAGATTTATTGGAGATATTTATTTTTTAAATTTGTTTTTTTATATTATTTTTGGTCGACCTTACAGCGGTATTTATTTATTTGGATTCAGATTAGGAGAGATAATTTTAGGATTTTTTTTGATTCTTAATTTGATAATTTTATTTATTCCAAATAAATATTTAAGAACTCCAGCAAATTATGACAATCTATTAATTTATATTTTTAAATCAATCATCTTGTCTTTTTTTATAATTTTACTTTTAAACAGTGGTTCTCTAACTAATCTTTACTCATATAAATCAAGCTCATATATTTGGATGCTTGGTGTGATATTTTTTTCAGGCTATTTTGTAAGTTTTATCTTTAATAAAAAAACGCCTTTTATCTTATTAAGCTTTTATTTGGTGTATCAATTTAGCACTATTCATTATCCTCTATCAATTATCAAATTCTTCGAAAATTATTCTGATAAATTTGATTTTCAAAAGGGTTCAGACTTATTAATCATTTATGTAGTGTCAATATTATTTATTCAAAGAAATTTAAAAAATAAATTTTTATCACTTTCAATTTTTTTATTGTCCAGTTCAATTCTTCTTCCACTATTTTTATATAAGAGCAAGGGTGCCTTTTTACCTGCTGTTATATTTATTTTTTACTACGTAGTAATTATTAAAAAGGAATTATTTCTATATAAATTAAAAACAATAGCTGTATTATTTTTGTCAGTTATTTTATTTTTTGTATCAACTTTTGAGGTATATGGAAACCTTAATTTTAAGAAAATGGGTATGGATGGCTATAATTCTGCGGAGGAATTGTCTCAACTTTTTTCTACAAATGAAATTGAAAAAGGCTTAACGGCTATAACTGCTGAGAAAAACACTGATGAATTTTTTCTTTCATTTTATGTACTCAACGGAAGACTATATTCAAGGGAAATGATGGCCAATTGGAGATTAGAAATTTGGCAAGATATCTTAAGAGATTTAAAAAATCAGAATAGATACTTTAAAGGTTTTGGATATAATAAAATTATACCAGCCATGGACCTTGTTCACAGAAGAGGTACAGATGGTACTAATGAAAACCCTCACAATTTTATGTTTTATATTTTGGCTCGAGGAGGTTTAATTCAGCTGGTTTTATATGCAATGTTCTTTTTTCAGATTTTAAAAATTTACCATAAAAAATTTAATAATTACCACATTTTAATCTTTCTAATTCCAATTTTTACAACATCTTTGTTTGATGCCAGTATGGAAAGTATAAGATTTCCATTAATTTTTTATTCTTTTTTAAGTTATTTTATGATGTATAGTATTTTTGATAATAATAGGCCAATAATGAGTAAAAATGAATAACAACAAGGTAGCGCTAATAACAGGAATAACTGGCCAAGACGGTTATTATTTAACAAAACTTTTACTTGAAAAAGATTACATTGTGCATGGCACAGTCAGAAGAACTTCAAATATCAATACCGACAGAATAGATCCATTAATTTCAAAATATTCTAAAGAAGAAAAGTTATTTTTACATTATTCAGATTTATTAGATTCATCTTCTCTGTCTTCTCTTATAAATTTGATTAAACCCGATGAGGTTTATAATTTAGCTGCTCAATCCCATGTAAGCGTTTCATTCAAAAACCCAATATTCACAACTCAGGTTGGCACACTGGGGTCCCTGTCCCTAATGGAAGCAATCAGACACTCTGATAAAAAAATTAAATTTTACCAAGCATCATCATCAGAGATGTATGGAGGAGAAGATTTAGTCATGTTGAACGAAGACTCTCCCTTAATTCCTAAAAGCCCATATGCATCCTCTAAAATATTTGCTCACCACATGGCTCAAATTTATAGAGATTCTTATGATTTATTTTTTGTCAATGGGATACTATTTAACCACGAGTCTCCATATAGAGGTGAGACATTTGTAACAAAAAAAATAACAAAAGCTGTTGGACGAATAGCTCAAGGACTTCAATCAAAATTAACATTAGGAAATTTAGATGCAAGTAGAGATTGGGGTTTTGCCGGTGATTATGTAGAGGGTATGTATCTAATGATGCAGCACGATACTCCGCAAGATTGGGTACTGGCCACAGGAGAGACACATACTGTAAAAGAGTTTCTTGAGAGTGCTTTTGAAATCGTAAATCTAGACTGGACCAAATACGTTGAAACTTCAGAAAAATATCTCCGCCCAAATGAAGTTGATTATTTACTTGGTGACTCATCAAAAGCAAGATCAGAACTTAATTGGAAACCAAAGTTAGACTTTAAGGGTTTAGTAAAATTGATGGTTGATTTTGACATGAAGGAAGCAGAAAGAGAAAGAGTTTTAATAGAAAATAATTTATTACAACCTACCTGGGAATATCCTACTTAAGAATCATTCTTTAAAAACCAGTCATATGTTTTTTTCAATCCGGCATGTAAATTTGTTTTTGGTTTCCATCCCATTGAATTTATATAGTTGTTATTAAGAAGTTTTCTTGGATTTCCATCCGGCTTTGATTCATCAAAAGCTAGTTTTCCCTCAAATTTAATTAACTCTTGAATCATAATTGCTAAATTTTTAATACTAATTTCCTCTCCACTACCAATATTCACTATGTTTTTGTCTTGAGTTTTACCAATTAAGAATTCAATTGCAAGTGATAAGTCATCAACATATAAAAATTCTCTTAACGGCTTTCCAGTTCCCCATATTTCAAATTCTTTTCTACCTTCATTTTTTGCCATGTGCATTCTCTTTATCAAGCCAGGAATAACATGTGAATTATTTTCTGAGAAATTATCATTTGGACCATATAGATTTGTTGGCATCAGGTTAATAACATTGTGATTGAATTGTTTTTTCATAGCATCAGCTAATTCAATAGAGCTTAATTTGGCTACTGCATAGGGCGAATTAGTTGGTTCAAGTTTTCCATTAAATATTTCATCTTCAGAAATTGGGTTTTTAGCATTTAAGGGATATATACAGCTACTTCCAAGATTGATAATTTGTATTTCTGGATAGGGCATCAGTGATTCTAAAATGTTCATATTAATTTTTAGATTTTCAAGTAAAAATTCAGTTCTAAAAGTATTGTTTGCTAATATCCCTCCAACTTTAGCTGCTGCATTTATAACAACATCTGGCCTGAAGTCCTCAATTGTCTTTTTAGTTTGTTCAAAACTAAAAAGGTCTGTATCTTTTCTATTAGATGCAAAAACACTACTAACTTTTGGAGATTTGTTTAATACTCTGACACATGAAGAACCTACTAATCCGTTAGAGCCAAATACTAATACTTTTTTTTCTACCACTTAAGAGATAATAAAATATATTTAAAATTAGTTCTGAAGTTATTTTATTTATTACTTAATATTAAATTAATGTGTGGATTTATTGGTGGTATATCCAAAACCCCCTTAAGTAGTTCTAATTTCAATCAAGCTAATTCCCACATAATTTGCAGAGGTCCTGATAAAAACCTATTTTTTAATAATAAGAATAAAGTTTTTTCAAATTCTTTAGATAACTACTATCACTTTGAATTTAATAGGTTATCGATACTAGATCTTTCTGAAACCGCTAACCAACCAATGTACTCCTCAACTTTTGATTCGCTATTGATGTTTAATGGTGAAATATACAATCATGCAGAGTTGAGAGATGAATTGAAATCTAACGGAGTAAACTTCCAAACAAGCCACTCGGACACAGAAGTAATCTTAAAAGGGCTTTCTAAATTTGGTATAGATTTTATTGAAAAATTAAATGGTCAGTTTTCAATATTCTTTATAAATAACAAGTCAAAAAAAGCCTATTTAGCTCGAGACAGGCTTGGTCAGAAGCCCCTTTATTTTTCTCTTAAAAACAATACCTTACTTTTTTCATCCAATTTTCTATCAATTAACCAACT
>MDSZ01081071.1_pt1 | contig 12419 bp, 13 predicted proteins | sample 811201 | NCBI WGS metagenome assembly MDSZ01 (sample SAMN05326647, study PRJNA326480) | marine metagenome | isolation source: seawater | place: Indian Ocean: North | collected 2010
TTAAACTAAATAAAATGATTATGACTATAATATAAGTAGAAATTAAATTTATTATAAATGATGAAAACACTATATCTGTTTGAAATAATTTGGAAAAACTAGCAATAACAAACGGAAATAAAATTCTTTCGTTAAAAGGATACATCGTAGTAACAAAATTTCCATCTAAAAAGCTATTTGCAATTATTTTGTAATAGAATGAATCCCATGGAGAAAATTGTCTTTCAAGAAGCATTCCTTTATCAAGATTATAAAAATAATACAAAAAAATACAAAACAAAAAAGTAGTTATGATATATTCAAAAAATTTTTTATTAATCATTAAATAAAAATAATTTCAACTTAAGGACTATTTTTATAATACTTTGCGGAATAAAAATAATTAATTTTTTAATTATCTGGAAGTTATTTATATCTTTTACCAAATAATTGTTTTTTTTAATTATTTTCAGAACATCATTTTTATCATTTATTAACAAGCTCGAGAATATCCAGGGTCTAATATTTTTTAAAAATATTACTTTTTTATATTTTTTATATTCATTAAAACCTAATTTTTTTGGGTGTATATTTTTTAAGTATCCCTTAAATTCTGAGTCTAATCTATTCAAAATGTCGTATTTAGATTTTATATGTTTTGAGAAATAGTTAGTTTTACAGATTATGTTGTTTTCATAAATAAACCAATTCTTATATCTTGTAATTATATTCACTAAATAATAAACTTGAATATAACCAAAATTTTTTTTTATTTTATTGCTTTTTATTTTTAAAAAATTTTTTTTTTTAATTATATTAGTACAAATCTTTCCAAGATTATTTGAGTCTCTTGATAATTTAAAATTGTTTATTCTACTAAAGTTTATTTTTCTTTTAATTTTTTTTTTATTATCGATGAAAGTAAGACCATTTGGGTAATTTAGAAATTTTAAAAGTTTTTCAATATTGTTTATACTGTTTGAATAAATCTGATCATCACTACCTAAAACCCAAAAATAATTTGTTTTAACTTTTTTTATACAATTTAAATAATTGTAATCAAAACCATAATTTTTTTTTAATCTTAAGTATTTCAAATTATTCAATTTATTTTTATATTTTAATACTATTTTAGAAGTTTTATCTGTCGATCCATTATCAGAAATTATTATTGGATAATTTTTATTATACTTTGAAATTTGAGAGAGTAATTTATTAAGAAATTCGCATTGATTATAGGTTGGAATACATATAGTTATTAGTTTCATTAGAAATGTTATAAATATATCTATTAATAAAAAAAAGAACAAAAGAAATTAACTTATGAAAGTTGTTATATTAGCCGGAGGTCTAGGCACAAGGATAAGTGAGGAAAGTTTGTTGCGCCCTAAGCCGCTAATAGAAATAGGTTCTAAACCAATCATTTGGCATATTATGAAACATTATTCCAAATTTGGACTAAACGATTTTGTAATTTGCTGTGGTTATAAAGGCTATATGATTAAAGAATATTTTTATAATTATTCGCTTCATACATCTGATGCAACTATTGATATAAAAAAAAATAAATTAACTTTTCACAATAATAAAGTTGAACCTTGGAAATTAACTTTAGTCGATACAGGAGTTGAAACTTTAACAGGTGGAAGAATTAAAAGAGTTAAAAATTTTTTAACTACAGATTTTTGTCTTACCTACGGTGATGGTTTGTCAGATATTGATATTAGGAAAACAATAAATTTTCACAAAAAACATAAAAAATATGTAACTGTCACTGCAGTACAGCCTAAAGGTAGATTTGGTGTAATTAGTTTGGAAAAAAATAATGTAATAAAATTTTCTGAAAAACTTAAAGGAGATCAAGGTTGGGTAAATGGTGGTTTTTTTGTATTAAACAAAAAAATTTTAAATTATATAGATGATGATAATACCATTTGGGAACAACATTCATTGCCAAAATTAGCCTCAGAAAATCAAATTCAAGCATTTAAACATAGTGGCTTCTGGTATCCTATGGATACTATTAGAGATAAAGAATACTTAGAAGAATTATGGAAACAAAAAGATTGTCCGTGGAAATCTTGGAATGAGTAACATTAAATTCCAAAAAAAGTTTTGGAAAAATAAAAAGGTTTTAATTACTGGTCATAATGGATTTAAAGGGACCTGGTTAACCTTAACATTAAAAATTTTAGGTGCAAAAGTCTATGGGTATTCACTTAAATCGCCAACAAATCCAAATTTATTTGATTTATTAAAATTAAAAAAAAAAATTAATAAATCATATTTTGGAGATGTAAGAGACAAAAAAAAATTAAAAAAGGTAATAAATCTTGTTAAACCAAATATCGTTTTTCATCTTGCAGCACAACCTTTAGTTTTAGACTCCTATAAAAATCCTTTTGAAACTTTTGAAATAAATTTTTTAGGAACCCTTAATATTCTTGAATTGACAAGAAATATGAAAAAAATAAAATCTACTATTATTGTCACCACTGACAAAGTATATAAAACATCAACTAAAAAAAGTACCTATGAAGAAAAAGATGCATTAGGTGTTACTGACCCGTATGGTAGTTCTAAAGTTACTGCTGAAATAGTTTCTGAAACATACATAAAATTATTATTTAATAAAGATAAATTTTTAAAAGCAGCAACTGTTAGAGCAGGAAATGTTTTAGGTGGTGGAGATTTTTCAAAAAATAGACTCATACCAGATTTAATAAGAAGCTTAGAAACTAAATCTAAATTAATAATTCGAAATCCTGATCATATAAGACCATGGCAATTTGTAATGGAGCCACTCTATGGGTATATTTTGCTAGCAGAAAAAATTTACAAAAATAAGATTAAAAAAAATGATTACTGTTGGAATTTTGCACTAAATAAAAAAAATTGTATAACAGTAAAAAATTTTATTAATATTTTCAGCAAAAATTTAAATAAAAAAATTATTATTAAGTTTTACAATAATAAAATTAACAAAAATCAAAAAGAGACTAAAATATTAAAATTAAAAAGCGATAAATCAAAAAGTTTACTCCATTGGAAGCCAAAGTATAAAGTTGAAAAAATTATTGATTTAATTAAAGAATGGTATTTTTTAGGATACAGAAACAACAATAATGAAAAAATTATTTCAAATCAAATAAAAGAATTTTTATTAAAAAAATAAAACACTTAAATAATGAAAACACTTCTAGTTCTTGGAGGATCTGGCTTTATTGGACAAGCCATACTAAAAGAATTTTATTCAGGTAAATTAAAAAAATTTGGTATTGGAAAAATAATTTTAGTATCAAGAAATATTCATAAATTAAAAAAAAAAATTTATAAAAAAAAATATTATCTATAAAAGTTTAGATCTTTCTAAAACAAAAAAAATACCAAATGCAAATATTATTATTCACGCAGCTGAAAATTCTATAAAGAAAAAAAATATTTATAATTTTAAAAAGGATATAAAAATTTCATCAAATACTACAGAGAATATTGTAAAAATTTTAAAAAAAATAAAAAAGAAAAAAATTATTATCTACCTTAGTTCTGGAGCAGTTTATGGATCAAATAATAAAATTAAAAAAATTAATGAAAGTAAAAAAATTTTTACACAAAAATTAATTAAAAATAATTTAAAAAATTTATATGCAAAAAATAAAATAAATTCTGAAAAAAAAATTTTGCAATTGAAAAATTTCCATCAAGTGATAATTTTAAGATTATTTTCTTTTGTTGGAAATAATATACCAGAAAACTCAAATTATATTTTGGGTAATATAAAGAAGGTAATTAAAAATAAAAAAAAACTTACTTTAAAATCAAACAATATTTTAAAAACTTATCGAAGTTTTATGAGTACAGATGATTTGATAATGTGTATTTTTAAAATAATAAAAAAAGAAAATAATGTTCTGAGGCCTATATTTAATGTAGGTTCAGACAAGAGTATATTGCTTATAGACTTAATAAAAAAATTATCTAAAAAATTTAAATTTAAATATGAAATCAATGAAAATCAAATTAACAAAATAGATTTTTATGTTCCAAGTGTTAGAAAAATTCAAAAAATAATTAATCACAGTTTTAAGCAAAATACTTTTAAATTAATTATAAATTATCTTTCAACAAAATAGTTTTTCTAATTAATAGAATTGTAAATATTAAATAAAAACCAGAAGTATGAAACATTATTCTGTCTAGTGTCACTTTCAGTAAAAACTCAAGATCATATGGAGTATGAAAATATACTGCATAAATAAATAAAATATTAATTAGCAAAATATAAGTCCATAATTTTAATTCTAAAAAGTCTTTTCTATAAAATAAAAATAATATTAAATAAGAAAATAGATTAATTATCCATAATTTATACTTAATTATTGATACAAATATATATTTTGAAATTAATATAAATTTTTCAAAAAATATCTGAGGTTTAAAATTATCTAGCAAGTTGTCATGAATTATTTCAGCTTGAAAACCATAATTTCCAATTAAATATTTTTGCAAAAGAAATTGTAATATCACAAATAAAAAACTAATTGATATCAATAAGTATTTTTTATTAATATTTGTAAAGCAAATAAAAGAAATTACGGTAAATAAATAATAAAATATACCTTCATCTTTAAACCATATTAATGAATGAAAAATATAAATAATAAACAAATAAAATAAAAATGATTTTTCCCTTACGTTATAATTAAATTTTTCGTCATATATTAATCTTGAAAAAATAATTAATATTGAAAAAATAAGATAACCTTGATAGCCGCCAAATAAAAATTCATCGAATGTAAGTATGCTTAAAAAAAATAGAATGATTACTTTTAAAAGCAGATTTCTATTAAAATTATTTTCAACAATAGAAAAAAGTGAAGTTACATAAAAGAATATATAAAAAAGTCGACCAAAGTATTCATATTCTAAGTATGAATTTTTCCAAAAAAAAGCCCAAATATAGGTTCCTAAATGAGGATATTCGGAAAAACCTAAATTTTCTAAATTTTGAATTCCTATTTCATTATAGAAATTTAATGCCTTTGGAAACCAGTGATTTAAACCATCCCATTCAAGTTTAAGATCAATGGCAGTTTTAAAAAAAAATCCCAAACAGATTATAATAAAAATATAAAAAATTAACAGATCATTAAAATCTGGTTCAAATTTTTTTTCATTAAAATAAAAAATAATATTAGATAATATTGATAGAAAAATAATTAGGTAGAAATAAATTTCAGTTTTTATATCCAAAAAAGATAGAATAAGAAGTAAATTAATATGAATTAAAATATTTATAGAAATTTTTAGATAAATACCATTAATTAAAAATGAGTCTGATAGTAAAAAAACTTTATTTTTATATAAACAAAATGGATAAGAAAATAAAATTACAAAAGTTAAAAATTGTAAAATAATATTAAAAATTTCAATCATTTTTTTTCAAGATAAAAACAATTACCATATCTATGTAAAAGATTATAATTTGATAAATTTACATATGTCTCTTCAAACCAAAATTTTTTAACAACCCCATTTATAATTTTATTTTCAATACTTTCATAAAAATTTATTAAAATAATATTATCTGCATCTTCATTTGGTACCAATTGTAATAATCCATATATTGATGGTGTTGGGTTTTGGTTAATTATAGTAATATTTTTTTTATCTAAATTAAATTTATTGATAATAAATTTTATATAACCATAGCCTTCTTTTTCACAATATCCATAAGCAGAGATCATTCTCTCTTCGTAAGGTCTTTTAATAAGTAAATAGTTATTATAAGGTAATTTGTAAAATTCAAAAAAAATGACAGAAAGAATAACTAAAATAATTAATTTATTTTGTTTAATCATAAATTATTTAAACAATTATTATTATTAAATTCATATCTTATTAAGGATATAGCAAAATTTATAAAATTTAGATAGTTTAAGATATAACTTCATATATAGAATTGTTAATTTTTATTAGTTAAAAAAAAATTTATATTATTAAATGAAAACATTAATTGGAATTCCTACATTAAATGAAAAATTAAATATTACGAAAATTTATTCAAAAATAAGAAAAATTTATAAAAAATGTGATATTTTATTTTTTGATGATAATTCAAAGGATGGAACTATAGAGGAAATTAAAAAAATTATAAAAAGAGATAAAAAAGTCTATTTAAAAATTAGAAAAAAAAAATTTGGTATAGGATCAGCTCACAAAGAAATTATTAAATATTCATTTAAAAATAAATATATTTTATTAATTACGATGGATGCCGATGGAACACATGACCCTAAATATATATTTAAGATGCTAAAAAAAATAAATACAAGTGATGTTGTTATTACAAATCGATTTTATTATAAAAATTCTATTTCATCTTGGCCTGTTATTAGAAGAATAATTACTTATTCCAGACATTATCTTATTAATATTTTGCTTTCAATTAAATTTGATACTTCAGGAGCTTTTAGAATTTATAAAATAAAAAAATTAAATTTAAAAGACTTGTTAAGTGCTAGACATAATGGCTACTCTTTTTTTTGGGAAAGTATTTATATTTTGTTAAAAAAAAAATACAAAATCAGTGAAATTCCTATACGGATGCAGAAAAGGACATATGGTTCTTCTAAAATAAATTTTTATGAAATTATTTCAGCAATTTTTTATTTATTTTTTATTTTTTTTAAGAGAATTTTTTAATTAAAAATCAAAATATTTTAAAATTTTTTTATAGATTAGGTCAGAGTAAATTTTATGTCCAAACTTATTTAGATGGACATTATCAAAATAAATTTCATTTTTATATTTTTTTAAATCGTCAGTTAAATCAATAAAATTTTCAAATTCATTCGAGAGTATAATTTTTATATATTCATAATTTTTATTATTATTTAATTCAGAATATTCTGGTGAATAAAAAATTAAATATTCTCTCTTGTTATTAATAATTGTTTTTTTTAAGTTTTCTATTTGCTTTAATTGATAGTTTAAATATGTCTTTTTATTTTCAGATAAATTACTGTACTTAAATCTTATTTGATTTCTAAACTTATCAATAACCATTAAGGTTATCTCAGTTAAAGCTGGAAAGAAATTCATTATTTTTTTTGAAAAATAAGGTTGTATACCTAAGTGAATTAAGCCTCTTTCGAAATTATTACCAATGAAAATTAAAACTAATAAATCTTCATCATTTATATTTTTGAATTGTATTTTATTATAGATTGCCTCAATACCATATCCATTCACAGCATAATTCCCACAAATAGTTTTTATCTTTTTAAATTTTTCACAAATTTTTATTACAAATGTGTCCTCATCGTTAAGTAGTGATCCACCGAATGTAACACTATCCCCTATAAATAAAATTTTTTTTTCATATTTTTCTTTCCAATTTTTAAGGTTTCTCATTCCCGCATCATTAATGGTAATTGTTTTTCCTCGTCTTTTAATTTTCTGATTTGGCTTAATATCATAACCAAATATTTTGGAGTGTTGGTAAATAAGAGGATTGCCCAAGCCAACAAATTTGATTAAAATTAAATCTACTAATTTTAGAAAAAAAATAAATATAAATATTGTAAATAAGATTTTCTTTATTAAACTTAATTTCATTATTTAATTATATTATAATATGAATCAAAATGTTTACAAAAAAATGAAAAAAATATCTATACTAACCCCAACATACAATGAGGTGGAAAATATTAAAGACTTGTATGAAAGTATAAAAAAGGAAATGTTAAAATTAGATTATGATTATGAACATATAGTTATTGATAATGCTTCCAATGATGGTACTGCTGAAATTTTAAAAAAACTCTGTGATGATGATAAAAAATTAAAAGTTATCTTAAATAATAAAAATTATGGTCATCTAAACTCACCATTTTATGGGATATTACAAACTAATGGTGATGCAACTATTTATATTAACTCTGATTTTCAAGATCCGCCTGAACTTATACCAGAATATTTAAAATTATGGGAACAGGGAAGCAAAGTTGTTCTAGGTCAAAAAAATAAATCAGATGAGAATTTTATAATTCAGTTTTTAAGAGGTCTTTATTATAAAGTATTATCAAATATTTCTGCTTCTGATTTAACTTTGAATACCACCGGTTCAGGTTTATTTGATAATTCGGTAATTCAAAATCTAAAAAGAATAGATGATCCAATACCTTATTTAAGAGGTTTAATATCAGAAATAGAGGGAGATATAAAATTATTAAAATTTGATCAACCTAAAAGAAAAAGTGGACGATCTAAAAATAATTTGTTTACTTTATTTGATCTTGCAATGATAGGTATTGTTAAGCATTCAAAATTTCCTTTACGATTAATGGTATTAACTGGTTTTATCATAAGTTCAATTTCAATACTTGTTTCAGTAATTTTCTTTTTTTACAAATTACTATTTTGGAATAGTTTTAATTTGGGAATAGCCCCAATGGTAATAGGTCTTTTTTTTTTCTCAGGATTTCAAATTTTTTTACTAGGACTAGTTGGTGAGTATATTTCAGTTATATTAACACATGTAAGAAAATTGCCTCTAGTAATTGAAAAAGAAAGAATAAATTTTGAAGACAAAAATTAATATTTTCAATTCACTAAGTTTATATATTTTTATTTTAATTGTTATTTTAGCTTCTTATTTTTATGGTTTTTTCGTTAAAGAGGATTCAAGCGGGGGTGGTAAAATTGATTTTAATCTTCATATATATAATAATTTTATTTTATTTTATTCAAATGATTTTTTTAAAATAAATTGGTCTTTATATGACTCAACTAGTCTTCCTCTACATTATATTTTATCTAAAATTATTTTACTAAATGAAAGCAAATATCAATATCAAGTTTTTTGGTTTTCTTTTTCATTTTTTGGATTTTTATTTTTTTATTTGATGTTATTAGAGAAATTTGATGTAAAAAATAAAATTAGTATTCAAACTCTTATTCTTGCAAGCACAATTTTATTGAGCCCATATTTTAGGACTTCTGCTTTTTGGGGTCTTGAAGAAAATATAGGTATAATTTTTTTGGTAATAACACTTTATTTTTATTTAAGTTATAAAAATACTAACAAATTTTATTTTTTCATAGGTACAATTTTTTTTGCCTCACTTACCTTTTATTCAAGACAGAGTTATTTATTTTTACCCATTATAATTTTTATTTTACTACTAGAGAAGTCTTCATATTTTAAAAGAGAAAATATTCTTTTAACTTTAATGTTTGTGTTATTTTTATTACCCACTTTTTATTTTTTTTATGAGTGGGATGGTTTAGTTCCACCAATGGCTCAAAAAAGATCAAATAGTTTTAATTTAAATAATATTCCAACTATTCTGAATATTTACCTTGTTTATTTAATTCCATTTATATTAAAATATATGTCCTTTAGTAAAATAAATCTTAATTATGCATCTTTAATTAAAAAAAATTTAAAATTAAATTATATATTTGTAATTGGTTTATTATTTTTAATTTATTTTTTAATTTTTAGTGATTATAATTGGACATCAAATGGTAGCGGAATCCTCCCAAAGTTATTAAAAATGTTTTTTGTTGATGATCGAATAGTGAGGATCATATTGCTAATTAGTTCTTACATTACAATAATTTTAATTTTAACAATGTTTTCAAAATCAATAGAATTAATTTTATACTTTTTTATCAATTTAATAATATTTTGCTTGATAGATGTAATCTTTCAAGAATACTTTGATCCAATTTGTTTAATTATGCTACTATGCTTTTCTCCAAAAAAATTTTTAACTAAAACAAATTTTGATTTAGCGAAAATAATTCCAACCTACTCAGGCATTATTTTGATAGGATCCATAATTTATCACTCATGAAAAAAAACGTTTTACCAGTTATAGTATTATTTTGTTACAACAGAGTAAACCATCTTAAAAAAACTATTTCTTCATTAATGAATAATTATAATTTTAAAAATTATCAATTAATTATTTTTTCAGATGGGCCAAAAAATAAAAGCGATTTAATAAAAATAAAAAAAGTACGTGATTACTTATTAAGTATTAAAAGTTCTAAAATAAAAATATTTAAAAATAAAAATAATTTAGGTTTAAAAAAAAATGTGATTTTTCAATTAAATAAAATTTTTAAAGAATATGAAATGGCAATAATAGTTGAAGACGATATTTTAACTAATAAATATTTTTTGAATTTTATGACGGAAGCACTTTTTAATTTTAAAAATAAAAAAAAAATTGGAAGTATTTCAGCTTATACTCCAATAAATGGCGTAAAAATGAAAAAATTTAATTTTGATTTATATTATTCCAAAAGACATTTTTCATGGGGCTGGGGAACATGGTCAAGTAGATGGAATAATTTTGTATTTGATGAAAAAAAAATACTAAAAAAAATAAATAAAAAAAATATAGAAAAGTTTAATAGCATTGGAAATGATTTACCAATCTTATTAGATTTATCTTTAAAGAATAAAATTAGTTCTTGGTCAATATTTTTTGATTTTAATTGTTTAGTTAAAAATTTATTTTGTGTATGTCCTAAATTTTCCTTAGTTAAAAATTTAGGTTTTGAAGGATCAGGAACTCATGTACATCAAAATTTTTTAAACAATGAAATTAAAATTAATTGGAGACCATTAAATTTTAATAAAGTTCATGAATCTAATAAAATAGCCTTATTGGAAAAAAAAAGTATAAACGGAGATATCAAGCAGAAGATTAAAAATAAGTTTTTTAGATTAATTAAAATGGTGTATAGATCGTAAAAATCAAAAATGATTAATCAAATTCAACCATGGATAAACAGTCAGGAAAGCAACTATATAAAAAAAGTTCTTTCAAAAAAATATCTTACAGAGAATAAAGAAACTAAAAAATTTGAGGACAATATTAAAAAAAAATTTTTATCCTCTAATGCGGTTTGTGTGTCTAACTGGACTAATGGAATTTTTTTAGCTCTTAAGGCTATGAATCTAAAAAAAGGTGATGAAATTATTGTTCCTAATTTAACATTTATTGCAACTGTCACACCCATTATTTGGGCAGGAGCAACACCAGTGTTGTGTGAGGTTGATGAAAAAAATTACAATCTTGATCTAACTAAATTAACTAGATTAATTAACAAAAAAACTAAATGTATAATACCAGTACATCTATATGGGCATTGTTGTGATTTGGATAAACTTTTAAAATTAGCTAAGAATAAAAAAATTATAGTTTTAGAAGATGCCGCTCAGGCCATGGGCGCAAAGTATAAAAATAAATATTTAGGAACATTTGGTGATTTTGGTGGATTTTCATTCTATGGAAATAAAATAATGACAACTGGAGAAGGGGGTGTTTTATTATTTAGAAATAAAAAATTTTACAAAAAAATTTATTCATTGAAAAATCATGGCAGAGATAAGAAAGGAGTTTTTAAGCATCACAGTATTGGATATAATTTTATGTTCACTGAAATGCAAGCTGCGGTAGGCAATATACAACTTAAAAAATTAAATAAAATAATTAATAGAAAAAAAAATATTTTCAATTTTTATAAAAAAAATTTAGAGAATATTAGAGAAATAAGTTTTATAGAAAAAATTCCAGAGTCTGAACCAGTGCATTGGTTTACAAATATTACAACAAAAAAAAAAAATAAATTAAAAAAATATCTAATGTTAAATAAAATTCAAACTAGAGATTTTTTCTTACCAATAAATCAACAACCTTGTTTTAAAAAAAAAAAATATATAAAAAATATTAAATCAAAATTTCCTGTTTCTGATAAACTTTATAAATATGGATTATCTTTACCGTCCTCATACAACTTAACAAGTAAAGAATTAAATTTCATAGTTAAAAAAATTAAATATTTTTTTCAATCAAAAAATTAAAATTTAATGAAAAAAATTTGTATTGATTTGTCAGCAATGAATGCCAATTATAAAGGAGGTGTAAATACTTACGTCCATGGCATTTTAAGTGGAATATCAAAAGTTAAAACTTTTATTAAATTTAATATTGTATGTACTAATAAAGTTTATAAATCGATTAAAAATTATAAATCAAAAAATATTAATTTTGTTAAAGTTAATGAGCCATTATCATTTTATAAATATTTATTAAAAATATGCGTCATATTAAATTCAAGAAAACTCTATTATTTTGTAAATAATTTAAAATGGCAGCAAATTACAAATATTTGTGACAATCTTGGAGATTTAACGTATATACCCACTACTATTTTGAATGGTTACAATGGATTAAAGCCAAGAGTTATTTCGATTCACGATATTCAACACAAACATTATCCAGAAAATTTTAAATTTTTTGAACTAAGATCTATTCGTATTGCATATTATTTAAGTGTTAAATATTCTTTCGCTATACAAGCAAGTAGTGAATTTATTAAGAAAGATTTATTAAATAATTATAATTTTTTAAAAA
>MDSZ01026033.1_pt1 | contig 12418 bp, 8 predicted proteins | sample 811201 | NCBI WGS metagenome assembly MDSZ01 (sample SAMN05326647, study PRJNA326480) | marine metagenome | isolation source: seawater | place: Indian Ocean: North | collected 2010
CGATCCACCGCGCGCGCGTCCCGCGTCGTCGCCGCGGCGACCGAGGGCAAGACCCGCGTCGCCATCGCCGGCGGTGGACTCTGGGGAACCGCCTGCGCGTACTTTTGCCAGAGATCCAATCTCTGCCAAGTGACGCTCGTCGAGCGCGAGCGCGTCGCGTCGGCGGCGAGCGGGAAGGGCGGTGGGTTCCTCGCGCGCGATTGGGGCGATGGATCGCCCACGGAGCCGCTGCACAAGCGCGCGTTCGAGCTCCACGAGACGCTCGCCGACGAGCTCGAGCTCGAGACGTATCGAAAGATCCCGACGCTGAGCGTGGTGGGCGGTCAAGGGCTCGAGCAGGCGACGCCTTTGGTGAGCTGGTTGGACGGCGACATCGCCATGTGCCGAATGATGGATGAATTCGGTACGGCGCAGGTGACGCCGAGAGAGTTGTGCGAAAAGTTTCACGACGCCGCGGTTCGTCTGGGGGCGAAGAGCGTCAAGGGAGAGGTGACGGGCGTCGCGTTCGACGACGATGGAACCGCGGCGCGGGGTTTGTATTACGCGAACGAGGAGGACGGGACGACGCACGAGATCGAGGCGGATCACGTGGTGGTGGCCATGGGACCGTGGGCGACGCGCGCGAGCGAGTGGTTCGGAATCAAAGTTCCGATGACGGGCATTCGGTCGACGAGCGTCATGTACGAGGCGTCCGAGGCGGTGATGAAGGAACCCGCGGCGTTGTTTTGCGGCGAGGATGCAAACGGATGTCACTTAGAGGTGTACCCTCGGTCTACGGGGGAGGTTTACATTTGCGGCATCGGAGGTTCGCAGTACATCAATGAAGAGCGCTTATTGCCCGGCGGTGACTGCGATCGAAGCGATAAAATCACGGAAGACCCGAGCCGCGTCGCCGCCGCGATGCGTAGCTTCGGGGGGATGTCTCAAAGCATCGGCGGAGACGGTAAGAAACCGTTGGTGACGCAGGCGTGTATGCGACCGTGCGCCCCCGACGCGTTGCCCATCCTCGGCCCCGTCGACGGCATCTCCAACGCCTACATGGCGACGGCGGGTAACTGCTGGGGCATTCTGTGGTCGCCAGTCGCCGGTGAGATCATCGCCGATCTCATCACCAAGGGAAAGAGCGCCATCAACATTAAGCCGTTTTCGCCGACGCGTTTCATGCAGCGAGGCGCTCGAGGCCGCGGAAGAAAGATGCGAACCGAGGAGGTCGGCGAACAATGGTAGAGCGTTGAACAAAAAGAATTGTTTATTATTAAAAGTTACAAATCGCGCCCCGGAGGTAACTCCAAGCAAAAATTGCCGATGTGTCCGCCTCGGAAATCGTTGAGCATGCGCGTGCCCGCACGCTCAACGTCCCCGCCGCACGTCTTGTCGGCGAAACGCTGCACAAACTCTTCTCCGGACATCTCGTCCACGCGTTCCTCTTTGAATCTCTTGATGATGCCCGGTTTGATGGATTTCCACGTCGGCAGACGCTTCAACTCTTCGATCATAGCCGACGCCATGGCGCTCGCGATGTAACTCGCCTCTCCGATGTCGTTCGCCATGGCCAATCTCGACGCCGCGCGCTGATCGTGCATTCTCGCCGGCAACACCCCCGGCGCGTCCAAGAGATCCAAATCACCACCGATGCGCACCCATCGCAAATCTCTCGTCACCCCCGGTCTCGGCGCGCTCGCGCACGCCGCCTTCCCCACCAACCTATTAATCAACGCGCTCTTCCCCACGTTCGGGTACCCCACCACCGCCGCTCGCACCGGTCTCGGCAACAATCCCTTAGCTTTCCTCTTCGCGTTGATCTCCTCGCTCACCTCCATCGCCATCTCTTTCGCCTTTCTCACCCCTTTCCCCGCGCGCGCGTCGGTGAGCACCACCCTCGCGTCCCCGTTCTTCTTCAGATAATTCACCCACCTCGCGCGCTCTTTATCGCTCACCATGTCCGCTCGATTCAACACCACGATTCGCAGCTTCTCCCCGCACCATTTCCCGATCTCCGGGTGCGACGTGGACAGCGGCAATCGACAGTCCCGCACCTCCAGCACCGCGTCGACGCCCTTGAGCTGTTCCTTGAGCAATCGTTCGGCGCGCGCGATGTGCCCCGGGTACCACTGCACCAATCGCACGTTCCCCGCGGACGCGACGCGCTTGGCATCGAACGATTCCGCGTCCTCGACGCGTCGATCGGAGACGGCACCGATCGTGGACGTCGACGTCGAGTGATTCGCCCCCGCGCGCGTCCCGGCGGCGGACGCGCTTCTCGTCTGCGCGACCGCGCGTCGAGGCGCGCGCGGGATCGGGAGCGCGCGCGAGGCGGAGCGTCGAAGGAGCATGCGAATCGGGGTCACGTCGCGGACGCGCGCGCGGCGAGCGGTGACGACGACCGGCGGTGGAATGACGACGAATGAATGAATGATTGAATGAATGCGGCGACGTCACTCGAGGTCGACGGGAGACTTCGCGAGTCGACGCGCGAGCGACGCGCGAGCGAGCGAAGGACGATGCGTTCGCCCGCGACGAGCGATACGACGCGCGCGAGTCGCCACCGCGCGTCGTCGTGGATGATGCGGACGATCGTCAACAGCATCGTCATCCTTCTCGTCGTCGTCGTCTCCGTCGTCGCGTCGGTCGCCGACGCGTCGGTCTCGCGCGACGTCGATCGGGGCTCATCGCGTCTGTCCTCGTCGCCTCGACGCGCGCTGACGTCGATGCTCGGGTCGCAAGCCGGCGCGTCGGCGCCGAGGCATCGCGAACATCTGAGCACGGGGATATCCAAAGCGCTCGTCGATCGCGTCGCCGTCGACGGCGCCGTCATCGTCACCTGGGCCAACATGCACTACTACGATTTCGCCATCAATTGGTTGAGCCACCTGGACGAGCTCGGGGTGACGAATTATCTCATCGGCGCCATGGACGAGGAGCTGTACGCGGCGCTGCGGAAAATCGGCGTCAATACGTGGTTGATGGGCTCGCAAATGATCGATGAATCGGCGGTGAAGAAAGATTTCGGGTGGGGATCGAAGAATTTTCACAAGATGGGTCGAGATAAAATTCGTTTGATACATGATTTTACCAAGACTGGCGTGGACGTGTTGATTTCGGACATCGACGTGACGTGGATGCGCGACCCGTTGCCCTTCGTGAAGAGGTTTCCCGACGCAGACATGTTGGTGAGCACGGATGAGTTGCGAAACACGACGCACGATCAAGACGCGCAGTTGAAATTCTTGATGAAAGGGGAGGGATTGGAGGCGCACCCGTGCTCGGGGACGGCCAACATCGGGATGATGTGGTTTCGATCGACGAAGGCGAGTCAAGAAATCACGAAGGAGTGGGTGGAGAATTTGGAGGCTGACGACAAGGTGTGGGATCAGGCGGAGTTTAACACGCTCATTCGTCGCGGTGGGTGCGGCTCCGGGAACAAAGGGGACGGCGTGGGATTGGCGTACGACGGCAAGGTGAGAATCGGGACGCTTCCGGTGGCGTTGTTCAACAACGGACACACGTACTTCGTGCAGAGACTTCACGAACGCGTCGGCATGAAACCGTACGCAATGCACGCGACGTTTCAGTACGACGGCACGCCGGGGAAGCGTAACCGTATGCGTGAGGCGAACCAGTGGTTGGGTGATCGCGATAACGCCGCGTACTTTGATCAAAAGTTTCTCTCGTACTCGCCGCGCATTCTCAAAGACGTCGATTTGCAGGCGTTCGAGGCGCGAGGATGGCCGACGATGGATCACGAACTCGAACCTCTGCTAGAGGGGGACGCGCTCGTGAAGGAACAATTGCGCTTAGTGCAGCATCAGATCGCGCAGCTATACGAGGCGGTGGCGATCGCGAAGAAACTCGGGAGAGTGGTCATCCTTCCGCCGTTTTTTTGCGGCTTGGATCGCGCGTGGTTCCCGCACAGAGGTAAATTCCCGGGTTCGATGCTCAGTCTGCCGTACATTTGCCCCGGGGATCACGTGATGGCGATGGAGTCGAACAAGGCGTTCACGGACGAGTATCGGGAGTACACCTTCTTGGGTCATCCGCAGATGCCCGAGGGCGAGGTGGTCGCCGCCAACGTGCGCCGCGTCGAGGTGCCGCCGAGCGCGTCCTTCGCGAAGACGATACTCGTTCCCGACGAATACGCCATGTGCTTCAAAAAACAGGACGATGAAGGAAAAGTCGAAGCATCCGAGGGCGATGAGTGCGTGCCGGCGAGGAACGCGATTTTCAAGTCGGCGCAGTCCATCGCGCTCGACGCGCCTGCGGATTCGCTCGACGCTCTGAAGACGGCACTCGCGTCGGCGAGCGGCGTCAAGTTTCTTCACTTTGACACCATCATCGGCGTCACCAAAGCGTCGCAGACCAATCCGGAGTCGCAGATGCGATCGGGTATTTGGTGTTGTCGCGAGGGAAATCACGAAAAGTACACCACCGAGGCGGTGAATCTGTTCGAAAAGGGCGCCGTCCCGAAGCTCGACGAAGGCGAGACGAAGACAAACGCGACGCAAGACGTCGGCGCGAAAAAGGCGAAGGGTGCGGAGACGGAGGACTCGTCAGTGGATGATTCGAATGACGATGACGCGGTGGAAGAGGATGGAATCGACGCGGCGACGATAGAGTCTGGGTTGATGAAATACTTTCACGGAGACAAGAAGAAAGTGGCAAACGCGATGGAACTCATCCACGCCGAAACGTCCGCGGATGACAATGACGACGAAAACGAAAACGACGACAAAAACGACAAAGGTCAGAACAGCGACGATAAAGGTGTTTAATTCATTTGTGGTAATACTACAGTCTACAGTACAGCGCGATCAAACTTGCTACGTTTCGTTCGTTCATTCGCTAAGAGAGAGTCGCACGCGCATTGACGACTTCTTCAGTTTTTTATCGTTCACGATTATCAATCCGCCCGTGCGATTTCCCATGAGACTCGACATTCGCTCCGTGAGGTTTTCTTTGAACTCCGATTCCAACACGCCGCGAAGATAAAGATTCTTACCTCCGAAGCTCACGCTCGGTTCGCCCAACGAATCCTGATGCGCCGAAACCAAGGACGCCATAAAATCTTCGAGCGTCGCGTCGACGGACATGCTGTGCACGATGCCGGGGGAGCACACGACGCACGATGGATCTCTCTCGTACTCCACGGTATGAGAGTAGACGCCGTCCGTGCCGACGTACATCATGTAATTGTTCATGCCTTTGGCGCACATGGTGGCCATTTTGAGCGTCTCGATGACGCACGCCGCGGCGATGATGGCATTCGTGCTAGGAATCGCCGGTATGATGTTCTTCGTCACGCCTTGCGTGTGCGCGTAGGTGACGCCCAAAATGCCAAAGGTTTCCGCGCGTTTGAGAGCCTTGTTGTAGACCCACATCATGTGCTCAGCGACGTCGGGATCAAACGTCTCCCCGAACCGCTCCGCCGGCCATTGAATCAATCTCGCGTACTCGATGCAATGCGCGGCGTTTCGAGGCGTCTCGGCCAGCGTACACAACGGAAATGTCGTTTGCGGAGGAAACAGCCACAACGTACAGTTGAAACACGGCGTCATGCCCGGCACGATGACCCTCGCGTGTCCCTTGAATCCCTCCGTGCCGCCGTCCACGAGCGGCTTAATCGTCGACGGATTCACGTTCCCTTCCTCGTCGTACTCCAAGAACCCGCAACACACGGCGTTAATGTACGCCCGCGCTTCCAACGAATCCAACCCGAGGGCGATGATGTCGAACTGTCTGTACCAATCGTCCTCTTTATCCTCTATTCTTCCGTGGTGCGGCGTCACCGAACATCCTCTCACGCGTTCCCGCACGCGTCTCGCCGCCGTCTCCGCTTTGCTCGCCCCAACGTCTTCGTCTCTGAACAAAAACTGTCTATTAAGATTCGTGACGTCGATGGTGTCCATGTCTATGACGTCCAGTCGCGTGAATCCGCTCAGAGCTGCGCGCGCGAAGAGCGAAACATTTTTCAGACGGTTAGAGCCGAGAGAGATGACCGAGTCGTTCGCGCGCCGATCGCGTCCGTAGCGTCCGTCGGTCCGTCGCGCGTCGACACGCACCGAGTCCCTTCAACAGTTCGCATCCCAACCCGCCCGCGCCGACGACGAGCACGCGCACGTGGTCTCGAAGCACGCGCACGACGTCGTCGCCGGGCTCGAAATCTGGTCCCGTGAAGCGTCCGTCGCGGCGCAACAGCGCGTCGATGGAGCGCCAGCGCTCGTGATTATGGTCGACGTCGAGGCGGGACATCGCCTCGGCCGGCGGTTCGTCGCGGAGGGCGTCGGACGGAATGTTTGGAGTGGTGAGCGAGCGAACGTGTGGCGCGAATGGGCGAAGACACCGCGGACTTTGCATGGAGAGGTGTGCGTCGCGAGGCACTATCAAATCTATGATGGATCACATCGTACGTGTCTAGCTATGCATGGTCTACGTCGTGGGCGTTCGCGCGAACCCACGGCGGTCATGAATCAATCAATCAATCGTCCCAGACGCCGTCGGCGTCGATTCTGAAATCCGCGCTCGCCGCGGGTAAATGTGGGGCGTAGACGACGTGAAATCGCCTCGCCACCGAATTGAACGCCGCACCGTCGGTGTTGTCCGCCTCGTCGTTCACGCCGTTCGTCCGTCGCTTGGCGTGTCTCGTCAAAAATAACCGAGTGTTGACGCAGTTGGCCCACATCAAACCGAGCGCCGGCACGACGCGTCGCCCGCTCGACGTAAACTCACCCATCGACCGCGTCGCGTTCTCGTCGTCCCCGCCCACTCCTCTCTCCCGCATCGAATCCACCACGTGATTCGTCACCACCACCGCTAAATCGTGCACGCTCGCGTACTCTTTCAACAACATCGTCAATTTATGCAACGCACCCGCGCGCCGCGCCGCGTACGACCATCCCGCGCTCGCCCCGCATTCGTCGTCCCTGAACGGCGCCGCGACGCTGTCCACGACGATCATTCGCACCGGCGCGCTCGCGTCAACGGGATGCGCCAACACCGCGCTCAGCGATCCGAGCGTCTCTCGCAACGACTCGGCGTCCGACAGCGCCTTGACCACGTACACGCGCTCCAACGCCCCTCGCGCCGCCTCCTCGCTCCCGAACGCGGCCGCCATGCGCTTTGACGACGCCACGCGACGTAGGATCGGAGTCGGCGCCGGACCCTCGGTGTGCACGTACACCACCGCGCATCCCAGGTCGATCTGCGCCGCGAGCACCAACTGACAGCACAAAATCGTCTTCGCGCTCCCGCTCTCCCCGACGATCTCCGTGAGCTGTCGCGTGCGCACGCCCCCGCGCAAGACGGCGTCGAGACCGTCACACCGCGTGGATACCGCCGCGGACGACGCCTCGAGCGCGACGCGCGCGCGCGGGCGCATCGTGGTCTGACGCCCAAACGCAGCTGTCGAATGCTTTTGAAACTCGTCGTCACCGCGCGACGCGCATGACGCCCGTGAACGTCGTCACCGGATGTTTGGGCGCGGGTAAAACGACCGCGATCGCGCGCGCGCTCGCGAGACGACCCGAGGGGGAGACGTGGGCGGTGGTGGTGAATGATTTCGGCGCTTTGGGCATCGACGGCGCGCTCTTAGACGACGCCGTGGGCTCGACGAGCAAAACGAGCGAACGAGGCGGGGTCGTCGTGCGGGAGGTGAACGGTGGGTGCGTGTGCTGCGCCACAGCGGCGCCGTTCACGCTCGCGGTGACGCAGGTGTTGCGACGGTTCACGCCGGACCGCGTGCTCGTGGAGCCGAGCGGCGTCGGCGACGCGGGACGCGTGATCGATGCGCTGCGAAGCGAGCATCTAAAGAGGAGCGTGGACGTGCGGGCGACGGTGTGTGTGGTGGACGTGCGAGAGTTCGGGTCGAACGCGCGGTTGGGGGTGTTGGAATCGGAATTGTTCAAGTCGCAGTGCGAGTGCGCGGAGACGCTTTGCGGGTCGTTCGCCGACGTCGCCGACGAGGCGGACATCGAGGCGTTTCTGGCGTTCGCGCATGCGTTTTGGCCAAAGAAAATAAAGGTGTTTTTGACGCGAGATCGAGACGTGGACGTGGACGTGTTGGATGAGGCGTGCGGGTGGGCGGAGAGCGAGCGACCGGCGAACGCCGCCGGAGGAGCAGAAGACGCGCCGAGCAGTCAAGGACCGTTCGTTTTACGACCGTCGCTCGTCGCGAACGGGTCGCCGTGGATGCTGAAGAACACGAGCGAGCGATACGCGTCGTGTGGGTACGCGTTTCATCAGGACGACGTCTTCGTGCGGCCGTGGTTGAAAAAGTTTTTCGACGTATTTGTGCTTCAACGCCGCGACGTCGCGCGGTTCAAGGGAGTGCTGCGACTCGGCGCAGATTGGGTACGACCGGACGTCGTGCTGTCGGAAACTAGCGACGGCGCGATCGAGCGCGCGATCAAGTTTACCTCGGTGGCGTACCGACGCGACAGTCGATTTGAAATCATACGCGAGCGAGGCGTGGACGCGGCAACCGACGCCGACGAGAACGCGTTTTGGGACGACGTTCGCGATAGGCTCGAGGCGTGTCGTAAGAAGCCTCGATGAGTGATTTTCTCCACGATGACCATTCTTCACCGCAACGGTCGACGAGGACGGCACCGTCTCCGTCAGCGCTTCACTCCTCGACTCGTTCGCTCCGAAATGTCATGAGCGAGGTCGAGGACGACTGGGTCGCCGAAGACTTCAGATTGACGCCCGACGCGCGCAATCGCGACGATGAACGCGCGCGAGCGCTCGACGACGGTCGGCGTCTGACGCTCCGCGCGTGGCGACGTCGGGACGCGACGCCCGCCGAGGCGGCCAGAGGGGACGCCATCTGGAGGTGCGGTCGAGAGCTCGCGAACGTCGTCTACGACGTCCGACCGCGCGGTCGAGTGTTAGAGATCGGCGCGGGGTGTTCGGGATTTCCAGGTCGCGCCGCGGCGCGCCGACCCGGCGTGGTGAAGGTGACGATGCTCGATTGTGAGCCGAGCGCGGTGCTCGCGCTTCGACGAGCGCTGGACCACGATAGACGACACAACGCCGACGTCGTCGAGGCGCGAGAGATCACCGCCGAAGTATTCGACGTGCGAAACGCGTGTAAGACGCGAGAGATTGAACCCAAGGCGTGTTACGACACTATTCTCGCCGCGGACGTGCTCTATGACGAGGACTGGGAAACCGCCGAGGGACTCTTTCGCTTCGTCTCCGTCATGCTCGCGCGAGAACGGGACGAGGAGGGACGAGAACCCACGTTTTATCTCGCGTACGCGCACCGCGCAGCGGCCAATTTCGTGCCCATGCTCGCGGTCGAGTACGGTTTAGCTTTCGCGCGCTCCCGCAAAGCGAACGCCGTCGTCGACGACGACGCGTCGGAGGACGATCGCGCGGAGATTGAGATCGGTGAATTCGTTCGCGCTCCTCGCGAATAGACTTTGCACGCGCCAACGCTCGTCGACGAGCGCCGACGCGCGCGTTGTGAGATAGAGTTAGAAGCTAGACGCCGCGGCGGACGCCTTCGCGAAAAAGAGCTCCCGGCTCCGCGCTCTCTTCACAACGCATCCGCGCGAGCGTCCGACCGACGACCGCGCGCGCGCCGAACGCTCGAAAACAACCTCGAGCGTCCGATTTCCCTCCGCTCCGCCCCCTCGCGCGCGCGGGCGAGGACCGCGGAGACGAACGCGCCCATCGTACACCGCGTGACGTCGTCACCATGTCGGCGCCTCGTGTGACGACGTCGACGTCGGCGTCGACGTCGCGCGTGGACGACGCGCTCCGCGCGCACGTCGTGTGTCCGATTTGTCTCGACACGTTCGCGGACGCGCACTGCGTGGCGACGTGCGGACACACGTTTTGTCACGGGTGCGCGAGCGCGGCGCTGGACGCCTCGGCGACGGCGGAGGACGACGCGATGGATGTCGGCGAGCGTCGAGCGAAGTGTCCGACGTGTTCGTCGTCGTTCACGAGGGCGCAGTTGGTGCCGAACGCGGCGGTGAACGCGATGGTGGCGGAGATGAAACGGGCGAGAGAGACGGAGACGCGGGCGGCGGCTGACGAAGACGCGGCGGCGCACGGCGAGGATGCATTGCGGCATCTGACGCCGTTGGTGAAGAGTCTGAGCGCGAAACATCGGGATTTGGTGATCGAATCGCGCGCGGTATCGCAAGAGGTGTTGCGTGAGTTTCTATTGGAGAGTCGGTCGAGGAAGCAGGCGAGCGCCGACGCGCTCGATCGAGAGCTGCGGTATTTGGACGCCGACATCGCGGCGGTGCGACGAGAATTGGAGGTCTTGGGTGGAGAAGCTCGCGCGGATGAACCGGTGAGCGAACGTAACGATAAGGAGGTGATCGCACAGGCGATGGACACGCTCGGATTGGCGAGAAATGGTGATCCGTCGATGGACGCGACGAAACGGCGACGCGTGTTGACGCAATTCAACGAGTTACAGAGATGGTACTCCAAGCGACGATATACAGAGCAAGTCGACGCGAACAACGCGTCGGTGAATGGGGACGGCGTGATCGCGCCGGGCAGGACGACGATGGAGGAATTTTCGTCCCTCATCAATACCTTCAAGCGGTACTCGAAACTGTCCATCGCCGCCGAGCTCAACACCGACGCCGACGCGACCGGCTCGAACGTACCCATCAGTAGCATCGAATTCGACTGTGCGCGCGAACACTTCGCCACGGCTGGCGTGTCGAAGCGCATACAGCTCTACAACCTCGAGAGCGTCCTCAGGGGCTCGCACGACACGGGGACGGAAATCGCCACGCGCTCCAAACTAACGTGCTTGTCCTACAACAAGTTTACGCAGCAACACATCGCGGCGAGCGATTACGAAGGCATCGTCTCCGTGTGGGACGTCGAGAAGCAGCGCACCATCATCGATTTCGAAGAGCACGAAAAACGTATTTGGACCGTCGATTACTCGCGCGTCGACTCGAAACTGTTGGTGAGCGGTTCTGATGATTATTTGGTAAAGATTTGGAGCACCGATCAGGCGAACAGTGTGCACGAGATCGATATGAAGGCCAACGTGTGCTGCGTGCAATACTCTCCCGAGAGCTCTCACTGCGTCGCCGTCGGGTGCGTCGATCACCAAGTGTACCTCTTCGATCTTCGTCGACTCGCAGAGCCCGTGCAGACGCTCTGCGGCCATCGAAAGGCGGTGAGTTACGTCAAATATCTCAACGCGAACGAGATCGCGAGCGCTTCGACGGATAACTCCGTCAAGGTATGGGACGTCAAGACGGGTGAGCTCACGTGCGAGCTCAAAGGTCATCACAACGAGCGAAACTTTGTCGGCTTGTCCACGGTGGGCGATTACATCGCGTGCGGAAGCGAAACCAACGAAGTGTACGTGTACAGAAAAGACCTCGCGTCACCGATCACGTCCGTTCGCTTCGCCCGCGATCTCACCGAACCACATGGTTTCATCAGCGCGTGTACGTGGAGAGACGACGACTTGCTCATCGCCGCCAACTCAAACGGCGTCGTCAAGATTTTACGCTCCTAACCAACGCGACGAGAGAGAGAGAGAAAAGACGACGATAAAAGCGCTCGCTTATTTTGTACATCATTACACGTTGTAGTCACACAAAAGTAGTACAGTAAGTAACAGTACACGCCGACCTCGGTATCGGCGTCGTGGATGGCGGTGAACTCTTTGCGGTTGCGGCGCGCGGCGCGAGCGCCTCCGTTTACGCGTGCGCTCGCGTGTTGCGATAGACGACAAACTCCTCGCCGTCGCTCCCAACCTTGAGTCTCGCGCCCGCGCGAAGTTTCATCTTCTTATTCCTCGGAATCTTCTTCCCATCGACGAGCGTCTTCCCCTTGAGCGACTGCACGACGAGTTCATTTTCCGAGTCGTTCGGGCACTCGAATCGCAAATTCTCCCCCTCGAACTCCAACGCCCCCGCGTTTTGGTCCACGAGCGTGTTGACGTCGATCGGCACCGCCAAGCACGCGTCCGGGGCACCGCGCAAAAGCACGCCGTCGTCCTCCGAGCGCGCGCCGCCGCAATTATCTCGATCGAGCACCCAGTGCACGCGGGCGGTGACGTCGCGGCGAATCGCGGCGCGATGCCGATGCGACCGATCGCGCGTCATCGGGACGCGCGCGCCTCGAAGCGCGACGGAGGAGGAGGCGCCGACGGCGCGCATGATCGATGGGTTGATTTTTTTCTCGAACGCGTCGAGCGGTGAAACTCGCGAACGTGCGGTCGCGCGTCGCGTGGTGACGTCGGGACGGTGGATGGGATTCTGTTACACAGTGCCCGCGCTGACGTGTCACATGTGGAGACGCCGCCGCGCGTCGAGCGTCTAGTTTCGAGTCGCGGTCACTCGTCGTCGTCGACGTGGTCGGGACGAGCGTCGAAGAGTGCGACGGCGCAGAGAATGTCTCTGACGAGGGCGCGTTCGTCGAGGGCGCCGTC
>MDSZ01135670.1_pt1 | contig 12418 bp, 14 predicted proteins | sample 811201 | NCBI WGS metagenome assembly MDSZ01 (sample SAMN05326647, study PRJNA326480) | marine metagenome | isolation source: seawater | place: Indian Ocean: North | collected 2010
ACCCAGAGGTCCTAATCCTTCATTAGAATATTGAGCATTATATGCTGTAGATAAATTAGCGGGTAATGGTAATGCTATTGAAGTACCAGCTTCTGATACTTGTTGTTTACCTGTTCTACTATTTTGTCTATCATTTAACGCAGTAAATATAATACATCTATTACCTAATAGGTCTTGTGGATACTGAGCATTACCAATTCCTGTAGCAAATCGTCGTGAACTTCCTCCAAATGAAAGGTTAAAGCTTACACCGCTTTTACTGAAATTAGCGCTACCTGAAAAACCAGATGCACCAAAACCTATACTGAGATCGAACATATATTCCTCTAAACGTCTAAATAGTATTATGTCAAAAACAAAAACATATCATCAGGGTAAATTTAAACCAATAAACCCTACCAAGTATTTAGGCGATCCTACAAACATCATTTATAGAAGTTCGTGGGAAAGACAGTGTATGATATACTTTGACAATAATCCTAATATTGTTCAGTGGGGATCTGAAGAAGTAGTAATTCCTTACAGATCACCTCTTGATAAAAGAGTACATCGTTATTTTGTAGACTTTGTCGTAAAAGCAAAAACTAAGGATGGTAAAGTACAAACTTCTTTAGTTGAAGTTAAACCATACAAACAAACTCAATCTCCAAAAATACAAAAAAGAAAAACTCGCAAATACTTAAATGAAGTAACTACTTATCTTGTTAATGAAGCAAAATGGAAAGCTGCAGAATCTTTTTGTAAGGAAAGAAAATGGAACTTTCAAATTATAACTGAGCATGAACTGGCTAGAAAATAGATAAATACCTTCGTTACAATTAATTGTGGAGAAAAAAATAGTGGTCGCTTATGTTTTTGACACTATATTAACGAAAGGTGTTAAAGCTGGTCAAGTACCAGCCCGCACACAAGCAGCCCGAGATTGGTATCGTAAAGCTGGACGTAATGTTAATGTCACACCAACAAAATTAATAAAAGAAAATCCTGGTAAGGTAATTAAAGGATTTGATATTGGTTCTATGATGCTTTTCCAATACGATCCTAAGTTAAAAACTCAACTACCATACTATGATACATTTCCACTTGTGTTCCCCTTTGCGCCTAAGGATAGAGGGTTTCTCGGTATAAATATGCACTACTTACCACTAAAGCCAAGAGCTATGTTAATGGATGCTTTATATAACTTAGCCAGTGATTCAAGATATGATGAAAATACTAGATTAAAATTAACCTATGGTGTATTAAAAAGAACCTCACAGTTTAAACTATTTAAACCATGTGTAAAACATTATTTAAGTTCTAATATTAAATCAAGAAGAATAAAAATAGATTCACTTGAATGGGATACTGCTTTATTTTTACCAATTGCAAGATTTGCAAAAGGTAGTGCAAGTCAAGCTTGGTCAGACAGTATGAGGAAAGCAGGATAATGGCATTTAATGTTTCAAATTTTTCTTCTCAACTAAACGGTAGAGATACAGCAAAACAATCTCACTTTACAGTAAGAATGTTTTTTCCTAGTGAATTAAATACTGTTAATGCAATGAATGTTGCAGGTAGAGAATTACAATTTAGAATTGATTCTGCAGAAGTACCAGGCAGGTCTTTACAAACTCTACAAACTAAACCGTATGGTGGAGGACTTACACATAAGATACCATATGATGTAACATATCCAGATGTTACTATTACTGTTATATGCGGTGGAGATTTAGCAGAAAAAGCTGTGTTTCAAGATTGGCAAAATCTTGCAATAGGTAAACACTCTACTACAGCAAATTATAGAAACCATGATCGTATAGGATACTACGATACATTTGCTAAAAACAATGTTGAAATACTTCAGTATAACCAAGATGGTAAACCAAGTTCAATGACAACATTACATCAAGCTTACCCTATAACAGTTAACTCATTACCGTTAACATGGGCAGGAGAAGATATTCATAGAGTAACTGTTCAGTTTGCATATCTGTTTTATGAATATAAAAGCTTAATTAATTCTTCAAATGCTCTCGGCACTCTTAAAAATGTTGGTACTAGTATACTTGGTAATGTAATAGGAGACGCTGTAGGCGGTGAAACTGGCAATTTAATTAAACAGGTTGCAAGAGGTAATCTATCACCTAAACAAGCAGTAGGAATAGCTGCTGGTAGTGCAGCTCTAAAAACTTTAGGTATGGCTGTTGGTACGGGTAAGCCGTCCTTTACTAACGACTTAGGAGTAAGTATACAAACTGGAGCTAAAAATCCATTCGAAGTTGCTTTAGACATTAATCCATCTCAGTACGGGGCATCACCAGCAAGTATTATAACTGGTCCTAATTATGGTGTATCGTTAGGTGGTCAAAGCCGGTCATCTGGATTTACAAGCTCTGTTGGCACAAGTTTTGGCGGAGGCAGTATTCAAGCATCGGCGTCATTTGGAAGTGGAGGATTTTCTGGATCATCATCTTTTAGTATTTAACAATTAACATTTATGGAGAAATTATGTCATTACCAGTAATTAATGCACCTGAATTTGAAGCGAAGGTTCCATCATCAGGACAAAAAATATTTTTTAGACCGTTTTTGGTCAAAGAAGAAAAAGCACTCTATGTTGCTATGGAGGGCGGACAACAATCAGAAATGGTTAACACTGTTTCTAAAGTTATACAAAATTGTATTACAAGTGAAGAAGAAATTAATGTATCAGAACTTGCATACTTTGATTTAGAATATTTATTTTTAAAATTAAGAAGTAAGTCAGTTGGGGAAGTTGTAGATTTAAAATTTAAACATGTAAGTAAACCAGATTGTCCAGGTATTACTCCTGTATCGGTAAACTTAGATGATATTGAAGTTAGGTTTGCTGAAAACCATACAGATAAAATTATGATAACTGATGATGTTGGTATTAAGTTAAAATATCCGACTATAGATTCAGTTGGTAATATGGAAGGTCAAGATATAGATTCAGTTTTTAATTATGTTGTAGATTCAATTGATTATATTTACGACCAGGAAAAAATATATGAAGATACAAATAAAAAAGAATTAAAGGAGTTTATTGAAAATTTAAGTCAGGAGCAGTTTGGAAGAGTAATGGAATTTTTTAATACATTACCTAGACTAACTAAAACAATAACATTTACTTGTGCTGAATGCGGTGAAGAAGAAACAATAACGGTGGAGGGGCTCCAGGGTTTTTTCGCCTAGGGCTCAGTCATGATAGTCTTGCAAATTTATATCATGTAAACTTTGCATTAATGCAACATCACAAATACTCATTGACTGAGCTGGAAAATATGATACCATTTGAGAGAGACATTTATCTAAATATGCTTATCCAGTGGTTAGACAAAGAAAAAGAAAGAATAGAAAAAGGCAAAAATGGTTGATATAAACGAAAGGACAGGATTACCTAATGTAGCTACAGCAAGCGCTCTTGCTGGAGACGGCATGGGTATAAAAGATATACTTGTAGATAACGGTTTAGAACTACAGCGTATAACTAATGTCCTTACGACTCAACTTACTTCAATTGCTCAAAGTATGGACACTTTAGTAAATGCTACTATTTCAGCTAATGAAAATTCTGAGTTTGCTGCTGCAGAAGCAGCTGCAGAAGCTAGAAGACAAGGCAATATAGGGGCAGGTGAAGCAGAAGAAACTGTAACTGATGATGTTACAGATGTAGATAAACCAAAAGCTAATATTGGATCAGCTATACGTTTAGGTTTAATTGGATTAGCATTAGGTATTCAAGATGCATTTGAAGGTGTTGATGTATCTGAAGCTCTTGGTGTAGAAAAACTTACTGGATTTGTTGCTGGCTTTTTTGGTGGCAGTCTTGAAGGTGGTTTCTTAAGTGGTTTAATAGGAGCAGTAAAAGGAGCAGCTCTCGGTGCAGCTATTGGTATGGCATTTGGACCAGTTGGTGCGATTGCTGGAGCTTTGATAGGTGGAGCATTATTTGCTATTACAGGATTTCTTGGCACACAAAAAATGGCTGACTTTTTTGATCCTATAATAGTTGCATTTAAACGTACACTTGGTTTATCTGTTTCTACAACAGAAGAAGAACTTGCTATAGCAAAAGAAATGGCTGACGAAGCTAAAGTAGCTGTTGATCAAATTTCTGATAATCTTACAGCAACAGAAGAAGCAATTGCAGATGCAATTAATGCTGGAGCTCCTCAGGAAGAAATATTAGCGTTAAGAATGAAAGCTATTGAGTTAAGAGAACAACAAAAAGTAGCTCAAGAAAAATATAATGAAGAGCTTATGAATCAAATGCAAATGGATCGTGATAAAGAAAAAAATGCTTATAATGAATCTAGAAATATGGCTCAAAGAAATCAATTACAAATTAGTCAATTGAATATGGAAAAACAACAATTAGAAAATAGAGCTCGTTATTTAGATAAAGAGTCTGCAGAGTATAAAGATATTCAGGATAGACTTGCTGTTAATGCAGCTGCATTAGAACAAGCACATAATGATAGAGTAGTATTACAAGGTGACCTTGCACAAAAAGAAGCTGAGTTATTAGAGCAAGATAGAGAGTTAGTTAGAATAGCAAGAGAGGCTGGAACTAGGGCCCCTCTTAGAGCAGAACTTAACGTTGCATTTAGTAACGCTACTGAAAGTATTTCAAATGCTTGGACTAATACTGCAGATAGTATTACTGAATGGTGGGATAATGTTGACCTCTGGCCTGACGAAACATTTAATAATGTAGTAAATAATATAAACGACGCATGGGACAGTTTAGCCAAAAAAATATACAATTCTGAAACAGGTGAATTGTTTGGAATAAACTTTGGTGCTATTTTTGATAGTATACCTTCTATAGATGATATTATGGCCAAAATAAAAGTATCAATAGCTAAAACTAGAATAGGAAGTTTTATTTACGGCAATCCACAAGACTTAATTGAAGAAGCAGAAAGTAATTTAGCAGCGGCATCAGATGCTCTTGGTGCTGTACCTGCTGACCAACAAGCAGGTTCTGATGAAGCAGCAGAGTTAGAAAAAGCAAAAGTACAATTAGAAGCATTAAAGAAAGCTGTAGCAGAAGATAATGGAATGAATACAGGTACTATTCCTGATTCACTTTCTAATTTAAACAGCATGGATCCATTAATGAAAGATTTTGGTCAAGAAGGAACTTTAGCTGTATTACATAATGAAGAAGCAGTAATACCAGCTGATAGTGCTGTGGCTAATTATCTTGACAATCTACTAAACACTCCAAGTTCAGGTACTTCTACCCCAGGTAGAGCTCCTATAAATGTAAGAAATAATAATCCATTAAATATTAGACCCCCAGCTGGAGAACAATTTCAAGGTACAACTGGTCAATCCGGAGGCTTTGCTACATTTGCATCTCCTGAAATGGGTTTTAGAGCATCAGCTAAACTATTAGAAACTTATCAATCAAAATATAATTTAGATACAATTTACAAAATTATTAGTAGATGGGCTCCTGCTGGTGACAATAATGATCCAAAAGCTTATGCTGAAGCAGTAGCATCAAAATTAGGTATTGGTATAGATGATCCAATAGACTTAAGTGAAGATCCAGAACTTACTCAAAGACTTATTGCAGCTATGGCTGAACATGAAGGTGGTCAGAGTATGAGTCAAATGGGTTTCAATAATGAACAAATTGCTGCTGGATTAGCAATGGCTACTGGAGAAGAACAAGTACCAGTAAACTTAGCTCAATCAACTATATCTGGTGAACAACAAAATGCTCTTACTAGTGCACCACCAGAACAACCAGCATCACAAGGCGGCATGTTTGGTGCTTTAACATCAGCATTTAGTGCCTTAAGTGGATTAGATAATTTAACAGGTAGTATAGAGGGTGGTTTAAATCAATTAGGTGCTATGGACTCTAATATGAACATTGATGGAAATATACTCGGCTCTGTATCTTCAGATGTTAATAAAGAAAGACAGGGCGGTGGTCAAGTAATGATAGGTGATGCATCTACAAAGAATGTAAACACAGTTACAAACAATACAACAAATTCAAGAACTATAAACGCCAACATAGACGCCAGAAATGGTAATACTGACGTCTCTAGATATAACGTATATGTTACTGTTTAATTAGTTGGTATTTCTGTTTTACCTACAGCTTTAGTTTTAATAATTACTTCTAAATTAGAATCAGCTGGTACAGTTCCGCTAAAGTTCAAATTAGAAGAAGCACAAGCAGCTAATGCTACTGTAGTAATGACAGCGAAAATGATATTCTTCATTTTAGTCACTCCATAATTGTATTAATAAAAAGAGGGTCCCTGAGGACCCTCTTGTCTTGAAAGTATTTATAAAATACTATTCGTCGTTTGCTAACTTTTCAAAAAATGACATATCACTATCATCATCTGAAACTAGATTAGGTTCAGGAGCCGATTTAATAGGAGTAGGTTCTACATCTTCTACTGTAGTACCAGATTGTACCGTTCCATCTAAACCTAATACTCTATTGAGTTTAGCTTTTAATTCATCATAAGATTTAAACTGTTCTGGAGCAACTAACTCAGACAAAGAATGTTGAGATTTCCAGATCTTTTCTAACTCTTCATCATTATCTAGAAGAGTAGTAGATGTATCAAACTCAGATTTATCATAGTTACGATAACCTTCTACTTGACGAATTTTTAATTTAAAGTTTGCACCTTCCCAGAAGTCGAAAGGATTAACAGGCTTTTCATCTTCAAATTGAGGATTCATAGCCTCGTTTAGTTTATCAAAAATCTTTTTACCAAATTTAAAAAGAAATACTTTACCTTCATTTTCAGGTCTAGTAGGATCTTTAACAATATAGATATTTGAATAGTAATTCAATCTACGTTTTTGTTTACGAACAAGATCTTTATTAGATTCAATACCAGAGTTCCATAACATAGAGTTATGTTCCGATACAGGATCTTTTTTATTGATAGTAGTTAAAGAGTTTTCAATATACCAACCACCAGGTCCTTGAAAACCATGATTAAACATTCTTACCCAAGGAAGGTCTTCACCTTCTGGAGCAGGAAGAAAACGGATAACAGCATAGCCATTACCTGCTTTATCTACATCAGGCTTCCAAAGATTATCATCAGTACCTTGACGGTCACCGCCTGGACTATTGATTTTATTGGTTTCGGAAATTAATGCCTCGAGCGAGGACTTTCTTGAACTTTTAAGTTCAGCAAAACTAGTCATATGTTTCTCCTTATATGCGTTATATTGCGTTGTATACGATTTATCCACTTACTCATAATAAAAAAGTATTTAGCTATAAAATACATCTTTCATTATCTTCCTATAAGTTTTATATTCTACTTGAAGGAAAGGTTTATAGTTAAGGGTTAAGTCCCTAACACTATTATACATTATATCATCTTTTAGGTCTAAAGTCCACTGTTTTGTGAAATTTAATATCCCATCGAAGATAGTAAAAGTTTCGAGAGATACATGCTTACCAAGATACCAACGAAGTAAATCAGGATGATTTCCTTCCAAAACCACAAACATCTCATCAAACGATATGTCTTTTTTTTCCAATTCATCTTTTATTTTTTCGCACTCGTTTTTAAAATTATATTTTAAACTTTCTATATGTTTTCGCCACTCTAAATATTTTTTTTCGCTTTCTGATCCAACAAGTGAGCCACTCCAACTGCTATTATCGTCAAGAAAATTTGCAACAAAAAAGTAAACAAGTTCAGAAGAACTATATCGACGCTCAAGCTTAGCAAACCAGAACTTGTCACGTCTTTTAAGAAAGCTATCATCAGATACTTTTATTTTACCATTATATTTAAAATAATCATAGTCAGTGTTAAAGTGATTACGTATTGCAAGATACGTTTTATATGCATTTATACCTTCATAAACATTACTTATCACGATTATAATACTTCCACAATTTTACATAATATAAAAAACATTTAGGATAGTTTATAGGGCTTGGCAGATCTACACCTCTTCTATCCCAGTAATCTAAAAATTCTTGTACTTCAATATCTACTGGATCAGGTATCTTAGGTTTATTTTCACCATACCTAGTCATACTGGTAACTTAGTTACTTTCTCCTTTAAATAGTTTAGATCAGAAGCTTCTGCTTCTATTTTCTTTTTAATAATACTATTAACTAACTTAGCTCCAGTTTCTATTTCTACACCTTTTTGTTCGCAATACCAAACTACAGCATCTAAGTAAGTAATTCTTTTTTCTTTCACAACACCCTCAATAATAGCTGAGAATGTTTGTGTGTTCATTATTTCAATTTCTGCGTTCAATATCGCTCTCCTGACATTCGGTTCCATACTGTACTTCTAAAACGTGACACGGTTCATCAAATGGATTACTTGCCTGATGCCACACCAAAGGTTCAATAATATATGTACTATGTTCTTTTAATACAACATTATCAACATTATTATTCCATTCAGTTTTCATTGATAAGGAACCTTCTAGTATGTACCAATATTCTGAACGATTAAAATGTTTTTGATCTGATAAACTACACCCTGGATTAATTACTAACTCTTTTACTTTAATACCTTTATTAGGTTGTTTATCATCTAATACTCTCCAGTAACCCCAATCTCTTTCTGTTTTCTGAGTCTTCCAGTTATCTAATATCCAACTAGATGAGTTTCTTTTATTTTCTCCACCTACACCAAATGCAAAATCAACCCATGGATAATCACCATAAGTTTTATACTCTGGTATATTTTCTTTTGTTCTATCTCCACCGTTTGCAAATATTACTTTAGTACCTGTATGATGTGTAGACAATACTTTAAATATAGCAGCGGTTGCATCATCTCTACTATCATCAAAACTTATTACACTATCTACTATTTTCAATTCTTTAATAATAGATAATCTATCTTCCCAAGACATAAATGGTCGACCTTTCTTTCTAGTCAACCATTCATCTGAATTTAAACCAACTATTAATTTACTACCAAGCTTTTTTGCTTCTCTAAAATAATCTAAATGACCAGCATGGAGGGGATCAAATCCTCCAGTGACTAAAACTACTCTCATTGATTACTGCCTATAAAATATATGTTGCCCAATTCTACCTACCAAAGTAAATTTATAAGCCCAAGCTGGTTTAACATAAGTTGCATGATAATGAGTAGAGCCTTCTGAAAGCCCTACCCAGTTATTATTATAATACATATCTGCTGCTAAGTCAAGCGCTAATTGCCAACTATCATTACTACCAGGGTTTGGAATTTTATCTGACTTACCATCACAGTACCAACTAAACTGACATTGGTTACGTATCATATTACCTCTTGAATCTTGTTTACCTTGATATACAACTCCACAAGCAGTATCAGGATAATTCAAAGAGTTCATTCTATTAAATACAACATCAGTAACTGCAAGTTTACCTGCGAGATTATCTGATCTTGCCTCAAAGTAAATGTTTTGAGCTATGCAATGTATTTCTTCTTGTTCTACATATTCAATTATATCACGAATAATATCTGGATTTTTATATGGTTCACGGGGAAATAATGTATTATCAGAAGCTTGAGAACTTACACCTAAACCTAAAATAAAACTTATACTTATTAATAGTTTTTTCATAACAAATACTTTCCATTATTTATATACTATAATAATATATGATAGTTTGCGGCAAAAGGCAACTAAAAATTAATCTACATCATTGAGTGGATTATCTAAAGCTGTTTGTATTTTTTCTTCTAACTCTTCTTTGTTGGATCGGATATCAGCATCCATTTCTCTAAAACGTTTTTGCATTTCTTTTTCCATTTCATAAACATCATTACGTATTTCTCTTTGAGTTTCAGCTGTTCTATTATCTACATCTCTAGCTAAGTTAACTGCATTAGTAATATCACCTTGTAAGTTTTCTTTTATCACATCAGTAAGTTCAGTTAACCTTACTATTTCTTGTTCAATAGTTTCTGGTTCTAACGCAGATAGTTTTTCTTCTGCATCTAATAAACGACTGTATAACTCAAAGCCTCCCCAAAGGCCACCCATGAGAGTACCTATCAAAGGTAATACTAATAGTAACTTACTACCACCTATTTTTAATCCGTTATATTCTATCTCTGCCATTTTATTTCTCCCCATATTGTGACAAAATAATCTTTTTTAATTTTTGTTCAGTACTACCAGCCATTCTATAGAAAGCTCCTTTATTATCATTTATTACTGCTGTAGTATATAATTGTTTAGATTGATACCATCTTTGCTGATCGTTAATTTGATTCATATCTGTATAAGCATTAAAACCTGCCTTATAACCTATAACTGCTACAGCGATTGTTTGATCATCAAAACCACCAGAGTCTTGATTAGCTTCAAACTGTGCTGCTAATTGTTCTTGTGCAGCTTGATCACCTATTTTTTCAGCCAGATTTTCAACTGCTCTTGTTGTTCTTTTTTCTGATACTGAAGGTGGTGCTACATCAAAACTACTAAAATCGGGAGCTTCGTTACTTAAAAACTGTCCTATACTTTGACCTGATGAGAATGCTTCATCAAATCTATTTTCAAACTCTACACTACTACTACCAAAAGAATCTCCTGATTCAAATGTAAACTCTTGTTGTGTATTTTGCTCTTGTTGTTCAGCAACTTGAAATGCATTTATTTGTGGTCCAGCATCTACAACTTCTACTTGTACTTCTACTTGTACTTGACCGGTTGATTGTTCTTGTTGATCTTGAGTAAAAGTATCTCCAGAACTTTGAGCAATACTACTACCTGATGAGCCTTGAGAACTAGACGAAGTATTATTTTGTGTAGATGAGTTACCCTGTGAACTAGCTTCACCAGATCCGACTTGTATTTGTTGACTCACTACACTAGCAGCTGAGCCTAATTCTTTTTTTAATCTAGCTACAACCATAGAAGATCTACTTGGCTTACTATCTTTTTTTGTTTCAGATACTTCAGCGGGAGTTATTTCTTCTATAGTTTCATCTAAAGCCTCTTCTTCTTCAGTTAATTCTTCTTCAAATATCTCTTCTGTTTCTTCATTAAGTAAACTATCTAATTCATCTTCACTGATAAGTTCTTCAAAAATTTCATCCTCTAATACATCCACATCTATCTCTTCTATAAACTCTTCAAACACCTCTTCGGTTATTTCTTCAAACTCTTCTACAACCTCATCTTCTAATTCTTCGTTTTCTTCAGGCTCCCATTCTTCTTCTCTAAATATTTCTACACCTACTTGTTCTTCTAAAATAAAAACTTCTGTATTATCTAATTGAGCTAATAAGTCATCCTCTGGTAAAAGTACTTCTGTAGCTTGCCAATCTATCATACCTTCATCTGTAAACTCTACATCTTCACCGTACCAATCATCAACCTGTTCTTGTCCAAACTCTTCTACATCTATTTCATACCAATCTTGATCAGTAAAATCTTCCCAACCATCACCGAACTGATCAGTCATTTCTTCTTCATACATTTCCTCATCTAAGTAAACAACTTCGTATATTTCTTCTGTATAGTAATCATATTCTTCATAACCATACTGATCAGCTTCACTTTCATATCCTAATGATTGTGATTCAAAGTCTTCATCATAACCAAACATATCCAATTCTTCTTCTGTAAAACCAGTACTAGTAGTAAACATATCATCTTCTGTTGTAGTTAATGATTCTTGATAAGCAAGTTCTTCCCAATATCCATCACACTGAGAATCATATAATGGATCCATATTACATTGTAATTGAAAAAATGCAGCTGTATACCCTGTACAATTTTCACTGTACAATGGATCTAATCCACATTGCTGAGTTTCATAAGCTGTACTATAACCCGGACATTGATCGTTATATAATGGATCTAATCCACATTGTTGGTTAAAATATGCTTGAGCATATCCAGAACATTGAGTATCATACAAAGGATCTATTGCACATTGTTGTTCTAATGTAAGACTCTCACTATACAACGAACCACCGTTTTCTATATCAGGTCCGCCATATCCTGCTAGGAAAGCGTCGAATGTGTTGTAACCATTTTGTCCATCATTATAGAATAGATAAGTTTTTGTTTCGTTACTAGCGCCCTGTTCTCCGATTACTACATCATGTTGAATAATGTCTAGTTCTCTATATCTAAAATCATACGTATCGTTGTTCCATAATACAACCTCGAAACTATTACTAGAGTTTCTATTGTATTCTTTCATGTAATACCAGCCAAAGACAACATAGTCGTCAAAGGCTTTGAATAGCATTTTAGAGTTATTACCTCGAATAAGATCTGTCCATAAAGGATATAATGTATAGTTTCTATATGGTAATGCTTGTGGTGTATAGTCGTTACAGTTAGAAGCGTTTCGTCCATCACTTCTACCTACAAAACCTAAACAACCATTGGTAGACATTCTTGCTTTGTCCCAACTATATCCCC